>Ga0256839_1000694_pt1 | contig 43162 bp, 43 predicted proteins | sample 354166metaG_FD_185968 | JGI IMG/M metagenome (GOLD analysis project Ga0256839, IMG submission 185968) | Hydrothermal vent microbial communities from Mid Atlantic Ridge, Atlantic Ocean - 354-166 | ecosystem: Environmental > Aquatic > Marine > Hydrothermal vents | place: Atlantic Ocean: Mid...
TGGTAGTGAACAGTTTGTGGCTTCACTGGAAAAGTTGGCAAAAAGAACACTTCGGTTTCGCCCGCAAGGCAGACCTGTTAATGATAAAGGGTAGCGTCCCCTTTAGTTCCATAAAGGGTAGCGTCCCCTTTAGTTCCCTGCTAGAAAACTGCTACAAAGGAATGTAGAGAAAGGCCTGCCCTGTGGTAGTGAACAGTTTGTGGCTTCACTGGAAAAGTTGGCAAAAAGAACACTTCGGTTTCGCCCGCAAGGCAGACCTGTTAATGATAAAGGGTAGCGTCCCCTTTAGTATGATAAAGGGTAGCGTCCCCTTTAGTTCCCCTTTAGTCCCAGGTCGGGTGTAAAAGCCGCAGCATTGCATTGCCGAGAGCGGGCTGGTGGACGGCCTGCATATCGACATGGTATTCCGTTTTGAGATGGATGACCGATCCGGCACGAACCGAGCGTGGCCCGCTCTCCCAAAACTTGTGCAGGCGCAGAGATTTGAATTGCGCCACAATAAAACGGCTGACCATGGCCTGCTCTTCGATCTCCTTCTGGTTCCAGACGGCCTCCGATAGTGGCGCATCCATGGGGTAGGCTCGGGTGCCTGCCAGTGAGATCGTACGGAATTGTCCCTCCCGATCTATCCCTGCCAGCAACTCGGGGCTGGCACCCATCCAGCTGCCCAGGCCGGGCAGGGCAATAAGGCTGACAAGAGCATCCGGCTGCTGGTTATCCAAATGCTGCAACAGACCCAACAGATCTGACTTTCCGGCCAGTGGCACCTGGAGCGTGCGGGCAATGATGACCTTCTCCAGCTCATTGTGGGCAATCCGTTTCAGCGCTTCATTTACCACATTGAGGAAATGGGCCTTGTCAGTGCCGGGTTTTACGTCTGGTTGTTTTCCCGGATATGTTTTCAGATTGGTTTGGGGTTGATTTGTGCATCTCCCCAGCGCATCCCAAAAGGCTGCCGGCGCTTCGTTGGCAGATATAATATTTGAGCCATCCTGCTGAAAGGTGATATGAAACTGTGGTCGTAACAATAGGGTCTGTCTGCTGCCTGGATCGATGAAGGGACTCACCACAAAGCCCGCTGTGCCATCCTGAATATCAAGCGGCTCCGCCTCGCAAGGGGTGGAAAAATCGATCAACAGATGGAAGTTACTGGAGTGGGGCAGACGCCAGATAGCGATGGCAGCTTCCAGCTCAATGGCCGCTGCCCAGAGTGTCCGTATTGACAGGTGGGCACTGCGTCCATCAGCAAAAAATGCGCCTGGCTTCACAGCGTGGTCTGCTTCTGTTTCAGATTCGCCAGCGTCACTCTTGAGAGGCAGACCAACTCTTCTGCCTCATTGGTAATGCGAACCTCCCAGACCTGTGTCATATTACCAATATGGGCGGGGGTCGCCTCGCCAAAAACCCAGCCCTCATGCACAGATTTTATGTGGTTGGCATTGATCTCGACCCCAACTGCCATTTCGTCGGGAAAACCGACATTGGCCATGCCGCCAATACTGGCCAGGGTCTCGGCAAATGCTGTCGAAGCGCCACCGTGGAGCACGCCAGAAGGTTGCGTCGTGCGCCTGTCTACCGGCATTTTTCCGTTGACCCGGCTCTTTTCCAGGGTCGTTATCTCAATACCAAGATGTTTGATCAGGGTATCTTCAAGCTGCTTTTCGAGTGTTTGAAGTGTGCTGACCATTCCATATCTACCTGCTTAGAACCATTAAATAGGCCGCACCAAAGAGGAGGAAAAAGCGCCCCGTCAGCGGCGTTAGCCGACTTCGATCACTTGCCTCCAGAAGGCGTTTAATAGGCACCAGCAGCGGCAAGGGCAGCAGCAGCCACAACAGCTGAACCTGGCTGGAGTCAGAGAGCAATACAGCCAGCAGGTAGGCCGTTGCGATCAACAACCAGTAGAGCTGCACGCTGTTTCGATAGCCGATGCGTACCGTGAGCGTCCGCGTTCCAAGCTGGGTATCTTCATCAAGGTCGCGCAGTTCATTGCTCAACAGCAGCAGTGAAATCAGCAGGCTGACCGGCAGGGAGAGCAGCAGAGCAGAGCTGGAAAATTGGCCGCTCATGGCCAGATATGCGCCCTGCACCATGACCACCCCCATAACCAGAAACACCTGCACCACCCCCAGCCCACGATGCTTGAAATTCAGCGGCCCCATGTTGTAACTGAGCGCGGCGAGGGTGGAGAGGAAGACGATCACAAACAGCGGCCAGCCACGCAGTGAAACCAGATAAAGCGCAACCAATGCGGCCACTGTGAGGCAGAGTATACCGGCGTTTCTGTTGCGGCGGATCATTGCTGCGGCGGCTGATTCAGAGGCATCTTTTGTTAGTGCAGGCAGATCTTCGATATCATTGATCAGGTTAATGCCGGCTTGCGCAAGAACCCCTCCCAGCATTACCCACAGGGCAATCGAGGCAGTGGTAAATCCGTCATGCCACGCAAGCAGAATACCCAGCCCACAGGAGATCAGAGCCACGGAGAGAGAGAAGGGTCTGAGTGCTTTGATCCAATGATATTGCTTCAATGTATTATCAGGCACGCTTCATTTATCCTGGATCAATCATCACAGCAGCCGCCACGACACCAGATGCAGTGGCAGTCGATATGGTCACAAGAGACATCTTTGCGCATGCTCGCATGGCGGCGTCTGGCCCATGGTGCCAGCAGGCGCTTGGGCAGAGAGGGTTGATACTGCCGTCGCAGTGACTCACGCAGGTCTGTTTTGTTGCTGAGACTTCGCAGGCACCAGCTGTAACCACGGTTTCCCATCAGACTGTAGAGCACCCGGTTGACAACGGAGGTATCCATCTGTGGTTTCAATTCGCGTTGCCAAAGGGTGTCGTAGTCTTCACCATTCAACAGGCTTTGCGCGGCCAGCACGCCGGATGAGATGGCCAGGCGCATGCCGAATCCCCACAATGTGTCCTGAAAGCCGGCCTGCTCCCCCACCAGTGGATGGAGGCCACTGTAAGCACTCTGAGGAATGTGGAAATTGCCGCTGCCGCCATGAGGTTTGGGATTTTTCATCTCAAGGCTAACCAGTCTCTGGAATGCCTCCAGCGTTCGCTGCACATAAAGCTTCTCCTGTTTGAAACCGGAAAACATACAGCTCTTGACGGTGCCTCTGCCGTTGATCACCAACAGATAGGCATAGCCCTGTGGCGCCAGTTCATTGTCACAGATCGCCCAGAAACCGTCTGCCATATCCGTCTCAAAATGATAGCCCACTGCAATGGCATCGGCCGCTCGTGGGCCAACAGCAAGGATGCCTTCTCCCTCCATCTGATCCAGTCGGCTGTTGAAACGCACCTCTACGCCAAGCGATTGGGCTTGTTTGAGCAGAGCGCTATCCAGCGTGCCGGGGCCTGGGCCGCGCTCTACCAGATAAAAGAGTACCCCATCGCTTTTGATCTCATGGCGCTTGCCGCTGGCATCAAAAAAGGTGCCATTATGGGAGGGCACGGCATCAAAGTCTGTGGTAAATCCCTGCCCCTCCAGCACGCTCAAAACATCCTCTTTGGTCGTCCAGTTTTCCAGACCCTGAAAATCACCGCCAAAGCGGTGACCGACCTCCTGGTGTGCTTCGTGTACCACCACCTGGCGTCCTGCATGTGCCAGGGTGATTGCTGCGGCCAAGCCCGCAGGGCCGGCACCTGCGATCTTGACAGGTGCTTTGGGGCAGGCATTTTTTTTATCATTAGACATACACTGTAACCTGTTAATCAGTTAGCTATTTTTTGTGACAGATGGTGCAGAAAGAGTTCATCTTCGTATTGTCGTAGTAGAGAAGGTTGGGTGTGTCGCCCGCATGTGGGTTGTGACACCCTGCGCAGGTAAACTCCCGCCCCGGCCTAAGGGGATCAGGTACCCCTCCGGTGGGGTGCCCCGCGCTGGAGAAACCACGGATCAGATGTGCCCCGCTGGCTTTATCTTCGTGGCAGGATATGCAGTGGCTCGTCGTTTTGATATGGGCCCTGAAGGGCTGATCCGTTGCATGGGGATCGTGGCATATCGTACAGCTGATCAGAGAGGGGCCATGCCGGTATTTCTTGGCTGCCCAGATCTGCATTCGCTCTTCATGACACTGTATGCATAGTTTGCTGTCAGGTTTTATGACCGCATATTTTCCTTGCTCTGAATCTTCATCATGACAGCTAAGGCAGGCCCATACTGCGGCAGGCCCATGCACAAACCTGAAGTTGATTATCTGTCTGTGGCATGTTTTACAGGTTGAATCCTTGGAGTTTTGCGGTGTGCCGCCCATATTGTGGCAGGGCATGCAGGCGGCCTCTTTGGCCGGGGTATGAAAGATATTTTTTTTGTGCGCGGATGGTGCTTTTTTATGTTGGCTTGAATCACTGCTCGGGCTTGTGACCGATATGAAAGGCGTTGTATTTGCATTAACAGCCGAAACCAGCAGTAGTGCTGCTGTTGCACTCTGCAAGCGGAGCCCCTTATTGACAGCCTTAACCAAGGGGTTCCACAGTTGATAGATAGGCTGCTTCATAGTTTAAGCATCCGTTCGAGTGCTTTTCTGTAGCTTTCTGCTGCTGCGGCATAATTTTTATGCGCCTCAAACAGTTTGGCCTGATAGATGTAGATATTGGAATCAGCCTGGTTTATCTCTTTTGCTTTCTCAAACATCTTTCGTGATTGTTTAATATCTGACTGTTTGCCATAGCTGTATCCAAGATAGTAATAACAGGGGGTATAGGCTGCGTCACTTTTCATTCCCCTGGCAATCAGGCCCTCTCCTTTGGCATGCTCTCCAGTGTCGATCAACAGCATGCCCAGTTCACAAAGGGCAACGGCATTTTCAGGTGCTATTGAGAGGGCCTCTCTAAAATGGCTCTTTGCCTTGTCAATCTGCGCACTCTTTAGATAGAGCCTGCCAAGTGCCAGGTGTGGAGCAGCAAACTTTGGGTCGGCTGCTGCTGATTTCAGAAACCATCTCTCTGCTAAAGCCGTCCTGGATCTTGATCTTAAAAGCACATTGTTTCCCGTATTGAACAGCATCATTGCTCGTTTGTTGGGTTGGTGGCCGGACTTCTGCCTGAGATTCAGGGGTGGCTTTCTGCCCTCCAGTGTTGCTGTGACAAAGTCTGCCATCTCTTCCGCACCAGCAATGGGGAAGCCGGAAAGCTCATACCTGATGTTTCTCCTTTTATCCAGAATAACGATTGTGGGAACCGCAATGACGCCATAATCACTGAATGCATTCAGCCCGTAATCTATGATATTCGGGAAGCCGAGCTTTAGTCTGTCCGCCATGGATGTTACGACCGCCCGCAGATCCTCGCTTCCACCCTCCGCATTGATACCGACAACAGAGAGTCCCCGGCCATCGTATTTCTCAAACAGCACTTGCGCTCTTTTCAGAGCTATTTCAGATTTTGCGCTCCATGAGGCCCAGAAGATCAATAGTGTGAGCTTCTCACCCAGCAGATCATCCAGAGCCTGTTCATCGCCGCCAACGCCCTTTAGCGTAAAATCAGGAGCGGCAGATCCAACCTGTAGATGCTTAAGCGTGGCAGCAGATGGTGGTGGCAGAAACAGCAGGCCGGATAGCAAAAAAACAGTTAGGAGATATGGCTTATTCATGCTGCGCGCATCAACATTGCCTTAGAGGTACTTGCAAAACTCCTGAGACAGCCCCTGGCGGCGTTAAAAACCGGCTCAAAATGCTCATTTGCTGCATGTAAACTCCGCTTTTTCGCAAATTTTTGCCTCGCCTAAAGCGCCTACTTTTGGTGCCAGGAGCAGTCTCAGGAGTTTTGCAAGCACCTCCTTATTAACATGCTTTTTCAGGATTAGCAGGAGTGCCCTGTCTGGTTTTCTGGTGATTTCCGTAACCTTCATGTTAATCCTGAAAAATCCTGTTAATCATGTCTATTCTTTACGGTTGTCACCGTCGGCTCCGTTTGAACTTTTTTATGCCTGCTTTATATTCGGCAATGGCCTGCATGGGGTTGCCGAGTTTTTCGTAGATACGCCCTAGCTCATAGTGTGCTCTTGCAGGGTTTGGGTTTGACTTCAGAGCCTCTTTCAATGCCTTTTCAGCACCTTTGAGGTCGCCGTTTTTGGCCAGGGAAATCCCCTTTTCCACATCCTGGGCATGCAAGGGTATAACTGTAAATATCAACAGTAATACTATTGCTTTAACCCTTTTTATGATCATCGGTTTGGCGCAGCTTTTGTCCGGTCATAACTAAAGGATTGATGGCAGCCAGGGCTGCACTTGCCGCCATTTGGGGTCAATGTAATATTGATGGGCAGACTCCAGGAGCCATAAGGCACCGCATCACGAATATGGCCGGGGTTGTTGCTGGCATGGGCGTCATGACAGGCGCGGCAGGTGCGACCCTTGCTTCTGTTGACGTGCAGGAAATGCAGGTTCTGGTCGCCATTTCTAAATCTCGTCAAGGTCGTTGTGCTGGCGGTTTCAGCAATGGTGTTCTGATGACACATAAAGCAGAGTTTGTAGTTGTCTGGATTGTAGGGGGCATAAAAACGGCGGGGGAAATACTCCTTGAGCATCCTGAAGTTGGTAGAGCCATGCGGGTCATGGCATGCGGAGCAGTCGTTATCCCGGATTGGGCCGTGGTGATTTGAGTTGGCGGCGAGAACCGCTTTTATGTCGGCAATCTTGCCGGTGCTGGTTTTATATTCCCGATCATGGCAGCGTATGCACAGAGCCAGCGGCTGGGCAGTGAGCTGCATGCTGTAGTCTGATGTGTGCGGGTCGTGGCAGCCGAGGCACCCTTTTTCTGCTGCCAGCCCTTTGTGTTTTACAGTTGCAGTGGCGATCTGCTCCTGCATATCCTCATGGCAGGAGAAGCAGAGTGCCTGACGCCCATCTTTGGCAAGCCCATATCTATAGTCACTGCTGTGCGGGTCATGGCACTTCACACACCCCTCTGCTGCCGGGTCATGGGTATATGGTTTCTGCGCAAGTTCTGCCTGTTGATCCGTATGGCATGAAAAGCAGACCTCATTGCCTTCTGACATGAGCAGAAAGGGGGCATCCGAGGCGTGTGGATCATGGCAGATACCGCACTCCCCCAAGGAGGCGGGGCCGTGTGGAAATTTTCGCTGGAAGGGAGCTGCGTCATGGCAACTGAAACAGAGTCTGGAGCCCTCTTTTACAAGCAGAAATTTGAAAGGTGATTGATGGGGATCATGACAGTCGGTACATTTACCTTTTTTCACCGGAGAGTGGAGAGACTTTCCCGCATAGGGTTCATCATGACACTGATAACAGATGCTGCCGATATCTTTAATCGGTTTGAATTTATGTTTTCCTGTATGTTCATGGCAGAACTTGCATCTGCCTGCTGCAACCGGGTCATGAATATAGCTGGCCTTGCCCATCTTGTTGTGGCAATTGGCCGTTACACAGGAATCACCTTTTTTTGTAGCCGCAAACAGGCTGTTGGCATCAGGATAGAGAGAGAGCAGGAAGATTACCAATAGAGCCAACGGGTAAACTGTTTTTTTATTCATGATCCGGTTAAGCCCGCCCAAGAATCATTAGCTGCCAAAATCGTCATAGAATATGTTCCCATCATCTACGCCAAGGTCTTTAAGCATTTTTGTTACACAGCTGAGCATGATGGGTGGGCCGCAAATGTAGTATTCACACTCTTCGGGAGCTGGATGATCCTGCAAATAGTGGTCATATAGAATCTGGTGAATGAAGCCGCTATAGCCCTGCCAGTTGTCCTCTGGCTGTGGATCAGATAGCGCCAGATGCCACTCGAAGTTGTCATGCTCTTTCTGTAGCTGATCGAAGTCATCCTGATAAAACACCTCACAGAGACTGCGTGCGCCATACCAGTAACTGATTTTACGTCTGCTGCCAGCCTGTTTCAGCAGATGGAAGATGTGGGATCGCATGGGCGCCATGCCGGCACCCCCGCCAATGTAAATCATCTCCGCATCGCTTTGCTGTGGGAAGAAGCTGCCATAGGGGCCGGAGACAACCACCCTGTCACCCGGTCGCAGACTGAACAGATAGGAGGACATCTTGCCCGGTGGTATATCATTGGAACCCGGTGGTGCGAGGGCAATGCGGACATTGAATTTGAGTCCACACGGCTCATCGGCGTAGTTGGCAAGGCTATAGGCGCGCTGCAGCGGCTCATTCACCGTAGACTTCAGGCTCCACAGGCCAAGGCTATCCCATACCGGGCGGTACTTTTCGGCAATCTCGATATCAGAAAAATCAAGATGGTGTGGCGGTGCTTCGATCTGGAGATAGCTGCCTGGCCTGAAATTCAGCGTCTCACCTTCAGGCAGCTTCAGCACCAGCTCCTTGATGAAGGTAGCGACACTCTCATTGGAGATGACTTCACACTCCCACTTGCGCGTCTCAAATATCTCTGCTGGCAGCTCCAGCTTTAAATCCCGTTTCAGACGCAACTGGCAGGCCAGGTGATACCCCTCTGCAATCTGCTTTTTAGTCAAAAGATCCTTTTCAGTCGAAAGAACCTGTCCGCCTCCGGCCAGCACCTTGACCCGGCATTGGCCGCAAACACCTTTACCACCACAGGCGGAGGAGATAAAAATCCCCCGCTCTGTCAGCAGGGTCAACAGGGTTCCGCCAGCCGCTGTTTCGATCCGTTTTTCCGGATCGTTATTGATCTCAATGCTGATTGGGCCTGTAGCGACCAGTTTACTCCTGGCGAACAGAATCACCCCTACCAGAGAGAGGATAATAAAGGTAAAGAGAGCAACGCCTAAGAGGATTTCCAGCACAGTTCAGACCTCACCTTCCCAATGGGACAGGATTAACATGATTTTTCAGGATGAACAGGATCTGCTTTGTCTGGTTTTCTTTGTAAGCGCATCTCAATCCTGAATAATCCTGTCTGTTTTACACAAAAGTTGCATGAGTGATTACAGCCTGATCCCGGAGAACGACATAAAACCCAGGGACATCAGCCCCGCCATAATGAAGATGATACCCGGGCCGTCCAACCCGGCTGGTACATTCGCATACTTCAGGCGTTCGCGGATGGCCGCCAGAATGACGATGGCCAGTGTCCAGCCGACACCTGTGCCCAGCCCGTATACGATGCTCTGGCTAAAGTCATAATCCCGCTCCACCATAAACAGGGAGGCACCCAGGATGGCGCAGTTGACGGTGATCAGTGGCAGGAAAATCCCGAGTGTCTGTTGCAGAGCAGGGAAGTCCCGATCCAGCACCATCTCCACAATCTGCACCACAGCAGCGATGACCCCGACATAGATCACCAGCCCTAAAAAGCGCATATCCAGCCCCGGCAGACCGGCCCAGCCCCAGGAGCCATCCTGGAGCAGATATTGGAAAATGAGGTTGTTGATGGGTACGGTGATGGTCTGCACCATAATGACTGCCAGCCCCAGCCCGAGAGCTGTCTCAACCCGCTTGGAGACAGCCAGGAACGGACACATGCCCAGGAAAAGAGCCAGCACCATGTTCTCAATGAAGACGGCCTTGATAAACAGGTTGATATATTCCAACATCCGTAGCTCACCTTAAATGTTTCATGACTGGGGACTTGTTGTCGGTTTTTTCATTTGATAATGGACAGGATTAACATGATTTTTCAGGATAAACAGGATTGCTTCACATTGTGTACGGTATAAGTGCAACCTATGATTTTCTCTGTAATCTTGTCGTCTAACAAATTCTGTAGATCCTGAAAAATCATGTTAATCCTGTCTAATGCAATTTTAGAAAAATCTTATAAAGCTCTCTGTCAATCACCTGAATATCCTTATCCCTTGCCCGAGCGAAAACTGTTCGCAGCCCAGATCAACAATCCGATGATAAAAAAGGCGCTGGGGGGCAGCAGCAGCATGCCGTTTGGCACATACCAGCCGCCCTCATAGGCGGAAGGCAGTACTGTATAACCCAACAGGGTGCCGCTACCCAGCAGCTCGCGGATGGTTGCCACAATAATCAGTACCAGGCTGTAACCCAGGCCGTTGCCCAGGCCGTCAAGAAAGCTCAGCCACGGCGGGTTTTTCATGGCGAAAGCCTCTACCCGTCCCAGAATGATGCAGTTGGTGATGATCAGCCCGACAAATACCGACAGGGATTTACTCAAATCATAGGCGTAGGCCTTGATAAACTGATCCACCACAATCACCAGCGAGGCAATGACCGTTATCTGTACAATGATGCGAACACTGCTCGGGATCTGATGGCGCATGGCGCTGATGATGGTGTTGGAGCCGCATAACACGGCGGTGACAGCCATGCACATAATCAGCGTCGTCTGCAGTGAGGCTGTCACTGCCAGGGCGATACAGATCCCCAGCACATAATGGGTGATGGGGTTGCGGTCAAAAAGAGGCCCCAGCAGCGCATTGCGAGCCTGACGACTCATCCAGCCGGGTTTTGCATTAGAGATCATGTTTATCACCCTCCTTACGCATCTTGGCCAGGAATGGCCCGAAACCGTCCGGCCCAAGCCAGAACCGCAGCAGATCCTCAATTCCTCGGGTGGTCAGGGTGGCACCGGACAGGGCATCGACCTGATGGCTGGCATCTGCATCCCATCTGTTCACCGGCCCCTTCACCAGCCGTATTGCCGGCCTCCACTGCTCATCATAGAGCTGTTTTCCAGGCCATAATTCTTTCCACTGCGGGTCATCAAACTTGCCACCCAGGCCGGGGGTTTCAGCATGCTCGTAGAAGCTCAACCCTACGACGGTATTGCCATCACGCTTCAGCGCCAGAAACCCATAGAGTTGAGACCAGAGCCCATAGCCATGCACCGGTAGCACAATGGTTTTGATCTCTCCTGCGGCATCGCGAACCAGGTAGATTCGGGCATAGTTGGCGCGGCGCTTGATCTGGGCGATATCCTGCTCCGGGGTCAAGGCGATGCTCTGTGCCGGATTTCTGGCTGCCCGACGTGCATCGAAATGGTCAGGATCCCCCGCCTCCACAAACTCCCCTGAGGCGAGATCCACCAGCCGTGGCTCCAGCTGCCGGGAGAGCTCCTCCACGCTCTTGCCGGGTTGCAGCAGTCCGGCGGCGGCCAGTACATTGGTTTGCCGATCCAGCAGCTGGTTGGCCTGTTGTACTGGCCGCAGCAGTACTACAGCTGTGGTGACCAGTGCAGCGCAGACCACGCAGACCACCAGCACCACGCCAACAGCTCTGCGGTTGCTATGGTCAGCCTGCACGGCGCCGCCTCCTTCTGTTGATGTGTAGCTTCACTACGCAGTAATCAATGAGTGGTGCCATCAGATTGGCGAACAGGATGGCCAGCATGGTGCCTTCGGGATAGGCCGGGTTATATACCCGAATAAGTACCACCATCACCCCGATAAGGGCACCATAGAGCCACTTGCCAAGATCTGTCATGGCGGCGGAGACTGGGTCTGTCGCCATAAAGACCAGACCGAATGCAAACCCGCCCAGCACCAGATGCCAGTGGGCCGGGATGGCCAGCAGCGGATTGGTGTCGCTTGCCAGCAGATTGCACAGCGTGGCCAGCAGTACCATGCCGATCAATCCACTCAGCATGATGCGCCAGGAGGCAACACGGGTGTAGAGCAGGATTGCCGCACCAAACAGGATGGCCAGAGTGGATGTCTCGCCCACACTGCCTGGCAGGTTGCCGATAAAGGCATCCCACCAGCTGACGCCGGATGCCTCGATGGCCGCCATTACCGTGCTGTCAGAGACATTCTGTCCGGCTCTGACCGCAACAGCGAGAGGTGTGGCGCTACTGAAAGCGTCCATGGCAGAGGAGGTAGCACCGCTGACGGCATCCACAGCTATCCATACCGTATCCCCGGAATTCTGTGCCGGGTAGGCGAAGTAGAGAAATGCCCGTCCTGCCAGCGCCGGGTTGACAAAGTTGTGGCCGGTGCCGCCAAACACCTCCTTGGCGATAACCACGCCAAATGAGATGCCCAGCGCAGCCTGCCACAGAGGAATAGTAGGTGGCAGGATCAGTGCGAACAGCAGCGAGGTGACGAGAAAGCCTTCACTGATCTCGCGGCCACGCAGCTGGGCGAACAGCACCTCCCAAAAGCCGCCGACTGCCAGGGTGACCAGATAGATCGGCAGGAAATAGGCCAGGCCGAGCGCCAGATTATCCCATGCTGAAGTGGGGTCATGACCGGCGAACAGCAGCTGAATCAACAGGCTGCGCCAGCCTTCGATCGAGCCGCCCCCCGCCGCTATCGCCTGGTTGGCCTGCCAGCCGACGTTATAGACCCCTGCCAACAGCGCTGGCAGTACGGCAATGCAGACGATGATCATGACCCGCTTGAGGCTGATGGCATCCCGGATATGGGTCAGCCCTGCGGTCACTCTGCCAGGGGTATAGAGAAAGCCCTCGGTCGCCTCATAGAGCGCACTTAGCCGCTGATACTTGCCGCCAGCGGAGAACTTGGGCCGATGCTGCGCAAGAAATGCCTTCAAATCCATGAGATCAGCCCTCCCTCTCAATCCGGTTCAGAGTCTCACGCAGCAAGGGCCCATAATCATATTTCCCCGGGCAGACAAAGGTGCACAGTGCCAGATCCTCTTCATCAAGCTCCAGGCAGCCCAATTGCCGGGCCATCTCCGTATCTCCGACAATCAGGGCGCGCAGCAGTTGGGTCGGCAGGATATCCAGCGGCATCACTGCTTCGTAGCTGCCCACCGGCACCATGGGTCGAGTCTCACCCCCCGTGCTGGTGGAAAAAGCAAATTTTCTGGCTGGAGGGAGGCTGGAGCTGAACAGATTGAGGGCTGAGAACTTCTCCTTGCCTGGGCGCAGCCAGCCAAACAGCTCCTGTTGGCGACCCTCTGCCAACACCGAAACCTGCAGATGATAAGGCCCCAGGTAGGCCAGTGCCGCTTGCGCCCGCCTGCCGCATAACAGCGGCCCGGAGACAATCCGGTTATCTCCGGTTTTCAGCTCACCGGTGGTCAGTTCATTCAGATTGGCTCCGATGCGGGTCTGCACCAGACGCGGCCGTTTAACCTGGGGGCCGGCCAGAGAGACCACCCGTTCAACCGGTAGAGTGCCGGTGGTAAAAAGGCGGCCGATGGCCACCACATCCTGGTAGTTCAGATGCCAAACGGATCGCCTCTCGTCTACCGGCTCCAGAAAGTGGATATGGGTTCCCACCAGCCCGGCTGGGTGGGGGCCGGTAAATTCATGTGTGATCACGCGGGGATTGGGGCTTTCCGGGATAGCGGCACCGGATGCTTTACAGAGATGGAGCCTGCCTGGCCCGAGTTTTGCCAGAAGTTCCAGGCCATTGATGAAGTGCTGTTCCTGTCCGCGCAGAACCAGTTGCGGGTCGGCTGCCAGTGGGTTGGTATCTATAGCTGTGATAAATATGGCGTGCGGTGTGCTGTCTGCCGTCGGGATTTTACTGAACGGGCGTGTTCGCAGGCAGGTCCACAACCCGGATCGGAGCAGGTTTTCCCGAACCTGTTCACCCGTTAATCCAGTCAGCTCATCCTGGGAACAGGCGGCAAATGGAGTCTCTTCTTCCGTCTCATCTATCTTGATTGCAATGGAGAGCAGCGTACGCCTTTCACCGCGATTGATAGCGCTCACCACACCGCCCGCCGGTGCGGTGAAGTGGACGCTGGGCCTGCTCTTGTCGGTAAAGAGCAGCTGCCCCCGGCTGACCTTCTCGCCGGTCTCAACCGCCACTGCCGGTTTCAGGCCGATATAATCGCCGGCCACCAGTGCAACCTCTGTTACTGGTTTATCTTCCAGTAACTGCTCCGGCCTGCCCGCGATGGGAAGATCCAAACCTCTCTTGATTCTAATCATGAGTCACCGAACAGCACATGGGCGTTCCATTTTTGGCATCTCTTCAGAAACAATAGGTGGTGCAGGATGATACGTCAACATCTCTAACTGTTCAGGCTAGCCATTATTTTTCCGGTGATTTTTCTTTTAAGCACTCAACGTGAACGATCAGTGTATCGACTGTCTCTTTTAGCAGATCGAGCTCATCAAGTGTCAGGTCATCCAGCTGTTCGAGGTTGTACTCTATCGTATCGATTATCTGTTTATGGGGGCGCTGCATGGGCCTCATGAAGTAGCCCGTAACCGTTGCGACAATGGTTCCGAAAAACAGCACCGAGCCAATGACTATCCATATACCACCGATCAATTGAGCAGCACCGGATCTCGGCATATCAGCGATTCCTGCGGTAGAAAATGCAGCTATCCCCCAGTACAGCGCCTCCCCATACGATTTGACAGATGCTCCTTCTGTACCCCGTTCTGCCAGGTATACGCCAGCAGAAAACAGTAGCCACAGCGTGATTAACAGAATTACCATTTTTGCAAATGGCGTGTGCGCAGAGATGTCCTTAATGAATCTCTTAAGCCGTGCATTTTCCTCTGTTCTTCTCATCGTCTATACCTTTGATCTGGCCTTCATTTCCAATAGCATCACCCCATCTCCTTTAGTTTGAAGCTATCCAACGCCCGGTCAAGAATGGGTCTCCTGGCAGGGCTTTTTTCTCTGCATATATGCAGGTTTTACGGCGGCTTGCTGTAGCTGGTTTTTCTGTTTATCACGGTTCTCCCCCCAGTAATTTCTCCAGGGTCATCAAAAAGCCCAGAGCAGGATCCTTGAACTGGGCATGGCGCATCACATCCCGGTGCTGGTGCAGGTGCTCCTGGAGAAAGTGCAGTACATGTCCGAGGTCGATGACTTCGTAGTGCCGCTCCTTGCCACCTGAACTGTCCGCCGAGCCAAAGGCGACCAGCCGTATGCGGTGTCCCGATGGTGCGGTAACAGTGCCTTTGTTGATCAACTGGTGTACCAGCTGGCTTACATCGTGCGCCGGGCAGCAGCCAAAGCGAGCCAAAACCGTACGCAGCACGGCCGGGTTGGTCGCACCGTGATTGAGTTTGGCTCGCCCCTCCTTGACCTCTCCGACGAGCATATCGGCCTGGTCATGGGGACAGTGCAGTGCTGGATCTGGGGCGTAGAGCGCCTCTCCGCCCCGTTTGTCCGGTATCAGCCGCCCGGCACCGGGGAACCGGAAGGCGAGGATGTCGAGATCGGTTACCATCCGGTATCTTCCCCGGCCGGAGGCTTCGATTATCGGGTACTCGGCCACGGTAAAGTAGCCGTTAACGTGCAGGTAGGCCTGCACCAGAGCCACTGCATTGTCCATTACGGTTCTCCCGTCTGCTATTTGGTTTTGCTGTGTATGTGCTGCTGGATCTCTTTATCGGCACAAGCCATCTCTTTGTTGCCTTGATGCATTGCCATGCCCTCATGCATGGTCTGCATGGCTTGCATGTGTGTCTGCACCAGTCTATCCCGCTCGACCGGATCGTCGGTTTTACGAATCTCTTCCATCTGGCTCATCATCTCCTGCATCTGTTCACACATCATGGGTTCACTCTTCATCCCTTGCTCTTTTGGGTGATGACTCTCATCGGCATGCAGGAGCAGTTGTGGCATAAGCAGTGCGCCTGCCAGGGTCAATGTGATGATCTTTTTCATAGCATTCCCCAGTTGTTGTGGTGCTGGCTTGCGTTAGCCGGGGGAGGTATTTTCCGGGCTAACTCTTCGGAGGCATCCGGTGGCAGCCGGGAGCAGGCTTTACCAAAATATTCTCCAGCTCGGATGCCTCATTGCTCTGCACCCAGGCTCGATGCAGTCGCTCCAGCCAGCTCTTGCTGAGTGGTAGCCTAGCATCTGTGAGTGCTTTTTCGATCACCTTCTCGGTTACTTGCAGCAGGTCATAGGTGATCTGTACTCTCTCTCCATCAACGGTAACTTTTTTTATCCCCATCAGCGCAGTAAGGCAGGAGATAACCTGCTGTGCAGTATCGGCATCCAATGGCTCGGCCATCTGCAGTGTCCGCTGTTTAATATCTTCACCCCGGTCGGCTTTACCAAGATAGAGCAAGGGGTGAGCTGCGAAGGTCTCTTTGCACTGTTCAGAACAGAAGTGCAGGATTTTTTTATTATGTTGTATCGTCTGTGCGTTGAACTCTCCAATCATGTCGCAAACGGGGCAAATATGGATAATCTCTTCAGTCATGACGTTCTCCTCTTTACATGATGTTTTATTCCGAACTCCTACGGTTAGAAATGCTCTCCATTGGTTGCAGGGTGAAAAAAAGTGAGTCTCTTGTGAGCCTGTTGCTGTATGTCTTGCCAAATGCTGCCTCGGCATGCGGCTGTTGGATCTGAGTCAAAAGTACATGGGTGTAAAACATCACAACTGTACTCTTTTCAATCTAAGTGCATTGGTGATCACCGATACCGAGCTGAACCCCATCGCCGCAGCGGCAAAGATCGGGGAGAGCAGCAATCCAAATGCGGGGTAGAGCAGCCCGGCGGCAATCGGCACCCCGGCGGCGTTATAGATAAAGGCAAAGAAGAGGTTTTGACGAATGTTGCGCATGGTGGCGTGGCTTAGCCGTCTGGCCCGCACGATGCCGCGCAGATCGCCTTTGACCAGTGTCACTCCGGCACTCTCCATGGCGACATCGGTTCCCGTTCCCATGGCAACACCGACATGGGCCTGTGCCAGGGCGGGGGCATCGTTGATGCCGTCACCGGCCATGGCGACGATATGCCCTTCGGCCTGGAGCTGTTTGACCACCTCGGCCTTCTGCTCTGGTAGCACCTCGGCCTGCACCTGGTCGATATCCAGCTTGGCGGCCACCGCCTCAGCAGTCTTGCGGCTGTCGCCGGTCAGCATCACAATCTTGATCCCTTCACCGTGTAGATCACGAATCGCCTCGGGGGTAGTCTCTTTGATTGGATCGGCGACGCCGATCAGTCCGGCCGCCTTGCCGTCGATGGCCAGCAGCATCACGGTCTGACCTTCGGCACGCTGATGATCCGCCTGCTGTGGCAGATCACCGGCATCAATCTCCAGACTCTCCAGCAGTTTGATATTGCCCAGTGCCACCTTGTGGCCATCGACAACCCCTGTGACCCCCATGCCGGTGGCGGATTGAAAATCATCTGCCTGGGTCAGCGCCACACCCCGCTCTTCAGCCCCCTGTACGATGGCCTCAGCCAGCGGATGCTCGCTGGCGCGCTCCAGACTGGCGGCAAGACGCAGGGTCTCATCCTCCTGAAAACCTTTGGTTGCCATCACAGAGACCAGTTTCGGCTTGCCTTCGGTGAGGGTGCCGGTCTTGTCCACCACCAGGGTATCGACCTTGCGCAGTACCTCCAGCGCTTCGGCATTTTTAAACAGCACGCCCATCATCGCCCCTTTGCCGGTGCCGACCATGATCGACATCGGTGTGGCCAGCCCCAAAGCACAGGGGCAGGCGATGATCAATACCGCTACTGCGTTGATTACGGCGTAGGCGATAGCGGGTTCCGGCCCCCACAGGCTCCAGACGATAAAGGTGATAACGGCAATGATGACCACGGCCGGGACGAAATAGCCGGAGACAACATCGACCAGCCGCTGGATTGGGGCGCGGGAGCGCTGGGCCTCGGCGACCATCTTGACAATCTGTGACAGCAGGGTGTCCGAACCCACCTTTTCGGCGCGCATCAGCAGAGTGCCGGTGCCGTTGACGGTGGCACCGATCAGGCGTTCTCCGGCCTGTTTGGCAACGGGTAGCGGCTCGCCGGTGACCATCGACTCATCGACGTTGCTTTCACCGTCGATGGCGGTGCCATCCACCGGGATCTTTTCGCCGGGGCGCACCCGTAGCGTGTCGCCGACCTGCACATGCTCCATCGGAATATCCTCTTCCGTACCATCCTCACGCACGATACGTGCGGTTTTTGGTGCCAGCCCCAGCAGCAGTTTGATTGCGGCATTGGTCTGGCTGCGCGCCCGCAGCTCCAGCATCTGACCCAGCAGGATCAACACGGTAATGACTGCGGCAGCCTCAAAATAGGCCGGTACGACACCGACCTTGTTGAATACCTCAGGTGGGAAGATGCCGGGGAAAACGGTGGCAACCAGGCTGTAGCTCCAGGCCACCGAGACGCCCAGGCCGATCAGGGTGAACATATTGAGATTGCGCGTGATGACCGACTGAATGGCGCGTTCATAGAATATCCAGCCGCACCAGATCACCACAGGAGCTGACAACACCATCTCGATCCATTGACGCAGATTGGGGTCGATCAACCTGGCCATCGCCTCCGGCCAGAACTCGGCAGCCATGGCGCTGAAGAAGACCGGGATGGCGAAGAGTGCGCCGATCTTGAAGCGGCGCGTCATATCGTCCAGCTCAGAGGTGTCTTCATCTGCTTCAACCGTCATTGCCTCCAGCGCCATGCCGCATTTGGGGCAGTTGCCAGGGTGATCCTGGATGATCTCCGGGTGCATCGGGCAGCTGTATTGGGTTTTGGTTGCAATTACGGGAACCCCCTTCAGTTCCAGCGCCATGCCGCACTTGGGGCAGCTGCCGGGGCCTTGCTGCTCGACTTCCGGGTGCATGGGACAGGTGTAGATGGCTGATTTGTCCATCTGATCGGCGGGGGGGGCGGCTGTCGCATGAGCGGTGTGGTTATCACAACCGGAGTCTTTATTCTCTGCATGTGTTTGCTGTGATCCCTTTTCATCATGCAGATATCGGCTGGGATTGGCTGTAAATTTCTGTAGGCAGTGTTCACTGCAAAAGTGGTAGGTTTTACTGTCGTGATCCGTGTGATATTTTGTCTCCTTCACCTCCATGCCACATACTGGATCGGTTTTCATCTCCTCTCTCCTTTAGTTATTGACTCAATCAAGTGGCAGATTGCCTCACCATCAGGCTCTTTGTCCGGCATTGTTTTCCACCTCTCCAGTGCGCTGTCCATGCGCTGTTGCAGTTGGTTCAGTCCAGCCAGCTTCTCCCTGTTTTCGTTGATACGCTGTCGGATCATTTCGCGCACGGTCGGGCAGGGTGACTGCCCGCTGCGACCATGATCAAAAATGGTGTCTATCTCACGCAGTGTGAAACCGAGCCTTTTGGCGCGGCAGATGAACTGCACTTTTTTTACATCATCACTGTTGAAGAGGCGGTAGCCGTTATCAGGGTTGCGAGACGGCTTTAACAGACCGATACGCACATAATGTCGTATCGCATCCGGTGTTGTTTGTGCTGCTTTTGATAATGCACTGACCGTTAACATCTTCTGCACCTCTCAGGTGGCTGAATTGCTTGTCTATGCCTTACTCATAAGTGTAAATCCCGGGTGCTGCACATAGGTCAACCTCTTTCATAGAAATATGTTTTATCGAGAATGGGTCATGCCGGTTAGTATTGGGTAAACAGTTTGGTTTTCCCCTCTTTGTTGAAGGCCAATACGTCATAGCCGCTTGGCTTCTCTTCGGGAGGCTGCATGCCGGGTGAGTGGCGGGGCATTCCGGGAGCCGTCAGCCCGGCTACCTTGGGTTTCTCTTTCAGCAGCCGTTTAATGTCGTCAGCCGGGACATGACCCTCAATCACATAATCGCCTATGGTAGCGGTGTGACAGGAGGCCAGATGGGGCTTCACGCCAAGCGATTGCTTGATGCTGTCCATGTCATCTCTCTGGTGTGAAATAACCGTAAAGCCCTCAGCTATAAGGTGCTCTTCCCAGGCGGTGCAGCAACCACAGGTGGGGGATTTATAGACGGTGATCTCTGGCAGTGCCTGCTTTGCGACCACGGCCGGCATGGCCTGGGAGCTCTGCTCTGATTCACTGCAGGCGGTTGTCACTACTGCAATCAATAATGCAATGCCACTGATGGTTATGGCTTTAACCGCCGCTTTTTTTTGTCTGCTCATTGTGTTGACTCCTCAATAATAGTTAGTGGTTAATTTAGTGTGCATGGCCGTCGCCTTCCGTCATCTCATCCATGCCGCTGAAGTCCATCGACTCCTCGCTTGTCTGGCCATCGGCATGCCCTTCACCTTCGCCGTGGGCATGTGCATGGCCTGCGCCTTCGGACTGGGGCAGTGACATCACACCCAGCCCGTAACGGTAGACCACTTCGCCACCCCGCCAGGCGGTAGATAGAAGGAGAAGCTGTGCAATCAGCAGCACAATGACAAATGCCCACCCCAGTGCCTTGCCCCTCCATACGCTGATCATCGACCAGAGTGCAATGCCGATAAACAGTGGGGTCGTGGCCAGCGCCCAGTTGCGGTGATCGGTCATCGCTGCATGTGACGGGGCATCGTGCGCCACAGTATTGTAGGCATAGAAACCTGCGGCAACCGTAATCACGGTAATGGCGGCTCCAAGCCAGAGGTTCCAGCGGGCTACAGTCGTTAACTGCTGTCGCAGGTTCTCTGGCAAACGAGAGCCAAGTAGCTGAAGTATGACAAACAGCCCGGTTGAAACGGATAACAGCGCCACCGTGAAGTGGACAAAAACGGGGTGTGAGTTGGGGATGATTTCAGGCATTTGAATGCTCCTTGATGGTCAGATTTCACTTGCTGTTGCTTCAGAGCGGGTTCGGATCCGGTAGAGTCTCTCCACCGGCAGTATGGCGACGATGCCATCTCCTTCTGCGCCTGTGTGGGCGCTGTTCATAATGGCCTGGGCAATGAGATCAGCCTGGGCCTCATCGGTGAATATTTCAATCCGGGAATGGCTGACCATCCAGTCACTGGAGTAGAAGTCTGCGTATTCACCATACCCCTTGACCTTGGTTACGCTGATGCCGTGTACCCCCATGGCCTGTAGTACAGATTCAACCTTTTCCAGCACATCGCACCGAATAATGGCGGTCACTTTTTGATAGTTCATCTCATCACCTCTGTGGGGGGGCAGGTTGGGGGGCTATTGAACAGAACCCCTGCGGTTCGACACCCAGGGCAGCATTGAATTTGCTCGACATGTTCTGGAAGCCGATCAGCCCGGTAAGTTCGATGATGGCATCATCATCAAAATAGCGGCGCAGCGCCGCAAAATGTGCTGCGGTAGGCTGCTGGTCGCTACGGGTCACCACCTCGGTATAGGCCAGGGCGGCTCGCTCTTTGTCGCTGTAGAGGCTGCTTGTGGGGTAGTCGACCAGCATCGCCAGCTTCTCATCCGTGATGCCTCGTTTCAGTGCTGTGGCGGAGTTGATATCGACACAGAAGGAGCACCAGTTGATCTGTGAGACCCGCACTGTCACCAAGGTGCGCAGTGCGGGCTCAAGGGGGGAAGAGTCACGATCAAAGGCACCATAGAGCGACGCCAGGGTGGCAAACACCTTGGGTGAGCGTCCCCACAGCCGGGCCGGTTCCAGAACGGCACCGTATTTACGCCGCTGGTTCCAGAAAAAAAGGCGCACATACCAGGGGAATTTGTGATCCTTTGGTGTGGTGATTATTGACATGGCTTTCTACATTGTTCCTGTGATGTAATCCGCTAGGGTATAGATGCGTTCAGAACCAAAAACGCACACCTGCCACTGCCCTGGTGTTACTCTTCGACCCGCCGCCGGCACGGACATAATCGGCCGTGTCACCAAATCTGCCGGTCCACTCGATACCGATATAGGGGGCAAACTCACGCCGGATCTCATAGCGCAGACGCAGGCCGGCTGTGGTGTCGGAGAGCCCCGAACCCAGGCTGCGTTTGGGGTCGCCCTTACCGTAAAAATTGGCTTCAAGCCGAGGTTGGAGAATCAGTCTCTGGGTGAGCAGCAGCTCGTACTCTGCCTCAAATCCCAGTGCGCTACGGCCGTTCTCACCCAGGTAGGCGGTGATGTCCAGTTCGAACCAATAGGGTGCCAGTCCCTGGAAGCCGAAGGCGAGCCAGCTTCGATCAGGGTCTTCATCACTGCTTTCATAACGCAACCCGAGCTGGAGATCCCAAAATGTTGCAATGGCATGGCTCCACAGCAACTCGGTGTCGGCCTCTTCCAGCTTGCCATTGTTAATTTCGCCTTCGGCCTTCAATACCATGCGATCATAGTCACGCCCATACCAGGCCTGAAGATCATAGGCTGTTGCGGTGTCGCCATCGTTGCGCACGGCCTCAAGGCGATCAACGAGCAGGGAGGCGAAGTTCTGCTCATCGGCAAAGCGTGGTCGTGGGATTGGGCCGAAGTCATAGCCATTGGAATAGGCGTGTGGATCACGGGCATCTGCCGGTGCAGACCCGCCCTGCATCATGCTGCTTTTGCCATGATTCATGGGATGTTCCGTATCCTTCATTGCTGCATCAGCTGAGGCAGGCATTCTTCCATGATTCATATCGCTTTGTGCCCAAGCCGGGGAGAGGCTGAGCAGCAGCAGAGTGGTTATGACCAAAGCGGCTGGTATGTTTATATCTATCGCCTTCATTATATTCTCCTCGCTCATGCCACCACGACTTCACGGAACATACCTGCATCCATGTGATAGAGCAGGTGGCAGTGCCACGCCCAGCGCCCCAATGCATCGGCATGCACCAGAAAGCTGACCCGTTGAGCCGGTTGCACGCTGATGGTGTGTCGACGGGTTATGAATTGCCCCTCTGCGTTCTCCATTTCGCTCCACATGCCGTGCAGGTGCATGGGATGGGTCATCATGGTGTCGTTGTGCAGAATCACCCGCAGGCGCTCGCCATGGCGAAAATGAATGGGCGTGGATTTGCCGAACTCCAGGCCGTCGATGGACCAGGTGTAGCGATCCATGTTGCCGGTTAGGTGCAACTCGATCTCCCGCTCTGCTCCACGTGGGTCAAGCGGCCCTCCCAGGGTGTGCAGATCTGCATAGGTCAATACCCGTCGGCCGTTGTTGCGCAGGCCGATGCCGGGGTCGTTGAGGTTGATGCGTGGCCTGTCGACACGCATGTCGACGCTGGGGCCGTATTCGGTGCTGGCGTGGCGGACGGCAGGAGTGGCGGTATGGTTGCCATGCTGCATCATCCCTTGCATGCCGGCCATCGCGCCACCCTGGGCTGCTGCACCCATCATGTCCGTCATGGTCAGCCATTGTGGGGCGTCCATTTCGGGCACTGCTGCTGTCAACCCAGTGCGGCTGGTCAGTGTTCCGCGGGTGTAGCCGGTGCGATCCATCGACTGGGCGAAGATGGTGTAGGCCCCCTCTTTTGGTGTGACGATAACATCGTAGGTCTCGCCGGGGCCGAAACGGAACTCATCCACCGTTACCGGCTCGACATTCTGGCCATCGACCTGCACCACGGTCATCTCCAGGCCGGGGATGCGCACATCGAAGAAGCTCTGGGTGCCGCTGCTGATGAAGCGCAGCCTGATCCGTTCACCGGGGTTGAACAGCCCGGTCCAGTTGGCTGCCGGTGTGGCACCGTTCATCAGAAAGGTGTAGGTGTAACCGGAGATGTCGGCCAGATCAGTTGGTGTCATGCGCATCCGGTTCCACATCCGCCGTTTACTGAGGGCAGCGCTGAGCCCTTTATCAGCTACGTCGTGGAAGAAGTCGACGGTGGTTGGCTCATTGAAGTTGTAGTAGTCGCTCTGTTTTTTCAGTTTGGTGAAGACGGCCATCGGGTCTTCATCGGTCCAGTCGGAGAGCTGCACGATGTAGTCGCGGTCGGCGCGGATCGCTTCACCCTCCGCCGGATCGACGATGATGGTGCCATACATGCCGGTCTGCTCCTGGAATCCGGAGTGGGAGTGGTACCAGTAGGTGCCGCTCTGCTGCACCTTGAAGCGGTAGATGAAGGTTTCACCGGGGGCGATTCCGGGAAAACTGACTCCCGGCACGCCGTCCATCTGGTAGGGCAGAATGATGCCGTGCCAGTGAATCGAGGTGGAGACGTTGAGCTGGTTGGTGACGCGAATGGTCACTGTCTCGCCCTCGCGCCAGCGCAGAGTAGGCCCTGGAATCGAGCTGTTGATGGAGGTTGCTATCCGGGGTGTGCCGGTGAAATTGACAGCACTCTCGGCAACAGTGAGATCGAACTCCCTGCCGCTGAGTACGGGGGCTGTGCCGCTAGCAGTTTGTGAGGATGGCGTTGCCCAGGCCGGTTTAAGCCATGGAGCCAAACCGAGTAACAGACCGCCGCTGACCAAACCCTGAACAAATCGGCGGCGGGGCAAATTGGAAAGTGCCTGGGAATCTGGGGCAGTGTGCTTCATCTGTTTCATCCTCTAGTCAAAAATGCGGTTTGGGTCGGGAATGACTATTTATCCGCACAGTCACCCCCGATCCATTCTCACCCACTTTATCTGCCTGGGTAGTAGACTCCGCCCTTGTGCTTATTGCCGTCAGCCGTTTTGAACAGGATCATCAGTTGATGCTTGCCTTCATGGCCCAGGTCATAACCGGCCATCAGCCAGTCACCCATCTTCATGGTCTTTTTGGTCTCTGATTTTCCGGAGGGGTGTTTTACCTTGGTGTTCATGGTGATATTGCTGAGCGCCTTGCCATCCTTCTCTACCTTGATCATGAAGTTATGGCTGCCGCCCATCTCCTGGCCGGGTTCTGCTTTCATCACATGGAAGGTAACGGTATAGCCGTCGATCTCTTTTTTCTTCAGGAACATGCCATCTGTCTTTGCTTCATGATCTTTGTGATCGCCTCCATCATGCGAGCTATGGTCATGGTCGCCGTGGTCATGATCCCCTGCTGCAAAGGCGATTGGGGTTATGGCCAAAAGTCCGGTCAATGCAAAGGCTGCAATGGCTTGTTTTCTCTGTTTCATCATTTTTTCCTCTTGGTTGTGTAAAAAGCTTCAGTATTTAAAAATCTGTGTTTATTCGTGTTCATCTGTGGTTCTGTGTTTTAAGATATTTAGCTGTTTTGAACCACAGATTCACACAGATGGACACAGATAGTATTCATTTCAGGGTTTAATAATCTGTGTTTATCCGTGTTCATCTGTGGTTCTGTGTTTTAAGACATTTAGCTGTTTTGAACCACAGATTCACACAGATAATATTCATAGAACCAGCCGCTCCCACTGGAGTTTGGCGTGCTTAAAATTTATAATTAAGCCTACTCTAAGCCCTGTGATTTTCAGGTAGTTCAAAATTTGTCCTTTTTCATGGTTTGTTATCCTGTCGATGGTTTTGGTATCCACAACAATCTGTTCGAATACGATAAGATCAGGGATATATTCACCAACTTTTATGCTCTTATAGAGAACATCAAAGCGCGGCTGTTGCTGAGCGGGAATATTATTCAGTCCAAATTCCACAATCATGGCGTTTTCATATGGTTTTTCCAGCAAACCATGCCCTAGGAGGCTGTCCGAGAATAGGAACCACAATGAGGAAAAGCTGGATTTGGCCAAATTCTTCCATTATTTTCGTTAAATATACTCAATATTCGCCTTAAATAATGAAAAAACCTGACTCAAACCAGCGTCCCCTCACCATGATTCCTATTCTCGGACAGACTCCTAGCGTATTTAAGACCTCCATTGCGCATCCAACAATTTTATGGGTCTCTTCCTTAAACAAAAATCTGTGTTTATCCGTGTTCATCTGTGGCTCCTTTTTAAAAAAGTATGGATAGCTGTTTTGAACCACAGATTCACACAGATGAACACAGATAATGTTCATTCCAGTATTCAAAAATCCGTGTCTATACCCACAACACTCGCTACGCTTGCGGGGCAGGCTCTCTGTGTTCATCTGTGGCTCCATAGTTATTCCGAAGGTTTGTGAAACCGCTCTTGCAGCTGCAATACCATGCCGTAGATGACCGGCAGTACCAGCAGGCAGAGTACGGTTACTGTGATCATGCCACCGACCATTGGAGCCGCGATACGCTGCATCACCTCGGAGCCGGTGCCGGAGCTCCACATGATCGGCAACAGGCCGGCGGTGATGGCGGTGGCGGTCATCGCAATGGGTCGCACCCGCTCAGAGGTGCCGGTGTGTACCGCGTCCATAATCTCACTGCCGGTCAGTTTTCCTCCCTTTTTGCGGTGACGACGGGCAATCTCCTGATCAATAAAGGTGAGCACCAATACTCCAATCTCTGCGGCCACCCCGGCCAGGGCGATAAAACCAACCGCCACGGCTACTGACATGTTGAAGCCAAGGTAGTGGATCAGCCAGAAGCCGCCAATCAGCCCAAACGGGATGGAGAGCATCACCACCAGCGGTGCGGTGATGTTCTTGAAGTTGAAGTAGAGCAGCAGGAAGATTAGCAGCAGGGTGGCAGGCACGACGATGCGCAGCCGTTCTGCGGCGCGTTCCATATATTCGAACTGCCCTGACCAGACCAGCGTGTAGCCGGGCGGGATATCCACCTGGCTCTCTACCACCTGCTTGGCTTTGGCCACATAGCCGCCGATGTCGGAGGTTTTGATATCAACATAAATCCAGGCGTTGGGGCGCGAGTTTTCGCTCTTGATACTGGGTGGGCCGCGCCGCAGTTGCAGGTCGGCTACCAGTGAGAGCGGGATCTGTGCGCCGGTGGGGGTCGGTATCAGTACCCGCTTCAGGTTCTCTATGTTGTCACGCAGGTCTCTTGGGTAGCGCAGGCTGACGGGGTAGCGCTCCAGCCCCTCTACCGTGTAGGTGATATTCATGCCGCCAATGGCGATCTGGATCACATCCTGTACATCACCAGTGGTGAGTCCGTAGCGGGAGGCCTCTTCACGGTTGATGTCAAAGTCGAGGTAGTAACCTCCTGCAGCTTTGTCGGCAAAGGCGGAGAGGGTGTCTGGCATCGGCGTCAGCACCTGTTCAATATCACCTGCCACCTTCTCCAGCACATTCAGATCTGGCCCACTCACCTTGATGCCAATCGGTGTCTTGATGCCGGTGGAGAGCATGTCGATGCGGGTCTTGATCGGCATAGTCCAGGCATTGGCCAGCCCTGGGAACTTGATCGCGGCATCCATCTCATCCATCAGCATTTTGGTGGTTTTGGTCGGGTCTGGCCACTCAGAGCGATCCTTCAATCGGATGGTGGTCTCCAGCATCGCCAGCGGTGCCGGGTCGGTTGCCGTATCCGCGCGTCCCACCTTGCCGAAGACATGATGCACCTCTGGGAAGCTCATCAGGATCTTGTCGGTCTGCTGCATCAGCTCCTTGGCCTTGGTGATGGAGATGCCGGGGTAGGTGGTCGGCATGTAGAGGATATCCCCCTCATCCAGTGGCGGCATAAACTCACTGCCCAGTTTTTGCAGTGGGTAGCTGGTGACGGCCAGCAGCGCAATGGCGATAGTCAATGTTATCCAGCGAAATTGAATCGCCTGCTTCAACACCGGCGCATGCAGCCAGTGCAGGAATCGGTTCACCGGGTTTTTGGCCTCGGGCATGATCTTGCCGCGAATGAAGAAGCCCATCAGTACCGGCACCAGGGTGACCGCCAGTATGGCCGAGGCGGCCATGGCGTAGGTTTTGGTGAAGGCGAGCGGGGCAAACAGTCGCCCCTCCTGTGCCTGCAAGGTAAATACCGGCAGGAAGGAGACGGTGATGATCAGCAGTGAGAAGAAGAGTGCCGGCCCCACCTCACGTGAGGCATCGGCAATCGCCTCCCAGCGCTCTGCGCTCGTCAGTTCACCCCCTTTTCGGTCACCCGCATGTTCGAGATGTTTGTGGGCATTCTCGATCATCACAATGGCGCCATCCACCATCGCGCCAATGGCGATGGCAATGCCGCCCAGGGACATGATGTTGGCGTTGATGCCCTGCCATTTCATCACAATAAAGGCCATCAGGATGCCGATCGGCAGGGTCAGAATCGCGACCAGTGCAGAGCGGGTATGCAGCAGGAAGAGGATGCAGATGAGGCTGACTACAATCGACTCTTCGATCAGCTTCTCGACCAGGTTCTCTACCGCACGTTCGATCAGGTCGCCCCGGTCATAGACCGGCACGATCTCCACCCCTTCGGGCAGCCCTTTTTGCAGTTCAGCCAGCTTTTCACGCACCCGTTCGATGGTTGCCATGGCGTTTTCACCATAGCGCATGATCACCACGCCACCGGCCACCTCGCCTTCACCATTCAGCTCGGCAGCACCCCGGCGCAGTTCAGGGCCGATCTGGATGTGGGCAATATCCTTCAGGCGGATCGGGGTGCCGTTGTCATCCACGCCGACCGGGATCACCTCCAGGTCGCTGATGGATTGGATGTAGCCGAGTCCGCGTACCATATATTCGGTCTCGGCCATCTCCACCAGCTTGCCGCCGACATCGTTGTTGGAGCGTTGAATCGCCCGTTTTACCTTGGATAGCGGGATGTTGTAGGCGAGCAGTGCATTGGGGTCAACCTCTACCTGATACTGTTTGACGTGACCGCCGATGGAGGCGACCTCGGAGATCCCCTCGACCGTCTGTAGTGGATAGCGCAGATACCAGTCCTGCATCGAGCGCAGTTGGGACAGGTCATGTTTGCCGGTGCGGTCTACCAGCGCATATTCGTAGATCCAGCCAACGCCAGTGGCATCCGGCCCCAGTGAGGGGGAGAGTCCGGAGGGGAGACGGGAGCTGACGTAGTTCAGGTACTCCAATACCCGTGAACGTGCCCAGTACATGTCGGTGCCATCTTCGAAGATGATGTAGACAAAGGAGAAGCCGAAGAAACTGTAGCCGCGTACCACCTTGCTTTTGGGTACCGCCAGCATCGCTGTGGTGAGCGGATAGGTGACCTGATCCTCTACCACCTGGGGTGACTGACCGGGGTATTCGGTGAAGACGATGACCTGTACATCGGAGAGATCCGGGATGGCATCCAGCGGGGTGTTTTTTACCGCCCACACGCCTGCTGCCAGGATGATGAAGGTGGCGATGAGAACCTGGAACTTCTCTCGCAGGGAGGTATTTATGATGGCCTGGATCATGGGTTGCCCTCCTCGTCCATATCATCCATCTCCATATCGTTCATGTCCATGTCATCCATCATCGCTCCCGGCTTCCTGCCTCCCGCGACACTTGTACGTCCCTGTACATCGTCCGCAGGTGCCGCCTCTGCCGCCATCACAGCCATCATCTTGGCCGTGGCCTCGCGCAGCTTGGATTCGGAGTCGATCAGGAACTGACTGGAGGTGACCACCTCTTCACCCGCTTCCAACCCCTCAAGGATCTGGGTAAAGCCGCCCGCACTTACCCCCAGTGTTACCTGGCGCGGTTCAAACTTGCCCGGCTCCCGCACCACGAAAAGCTGCTCATGGCTGCCAGAGCGGACAATCGCTTCAGAGGGGACAACCACGGCATTGGGCTGAGCATCGGTATGCAGTACCACGTTGGCAAACATGCCGGGTTTCAGCAGCAGGTCAGGGTTGTCAAACTCCAGCCGTACCCGTACGGTGCGGCTCTTCTGCTGCATGGTGGGGTGTATAAAGGTGATTTTGCCATGAAAGGTACGTCCCGGTACGGCACGTACCGTCATCTCGGCACGATCATCTACCTTCATCCAGGGGAGGTCATCTTCGTAGATGTCGACGTTGACCCAGATGCGGCTCAGATCAGCAATCAGATAGAGCTCATCCTTGGGTGTGATGTATTGCCCCTCGCGTGCCCCAATGTGCATGATGCGGCCAGTAAAGGGGGAGTGGATATGCAACTGCTTTTTTATCTTGCGGCTCTGCTCCAGCTCTTTGATCTGATGGGCAGGGACATCAAACAGCTCCAGTCGCTCGCGCGAGCTGCGCAACAGGCTTTTGGTCGATTTTTTCATGCGCCCGGCTGAGCTGTTGCGTACCGACTCCCAGTTCTCCAGTGCTATCAGATACTCCCGCTGAGCCGCTACCAGGTCAGGTGAGTAGAGTGCCAGCAGGATGGTGCCTTTGTTAACTTTTATGCCGGTCTCATCTACTCGTAGCTGCTCGATCCAGCCTGCTGTTTTGGGGTGCAGGCGGGCCAGTCGCTCCTCATTGAAATCAACCTGACCCAGGGCATTCAGCTGGCGAGCCAGGCTGCGCCGTTCGGCTCTGGCGGTGCGCACGCCGATGTTCTGAACCGTGACCGGGTCGATCTTCACCGTGCCGGCTGGTTCATCGCTGTCACCACCGTCATCGGCATAGACCGGGATATAGTCCATCCCCATATTGTCTTGCTGAAAAACAGGTGAGGTGATGGCTGGATTCATCGGATTACGCCAGAACAGCACCTCACGCTCCTTTGGCTTCTTCTCCTCTTCAGCGTAGACCGGAATATAATCCATCCCCATATTGTCCTGCTGAAAAACAGGTGAGGTGATAGCCGGGTTCATCGGGTTGCGCCAGAAGAGTACCTTGCGTTCACCCGGCTCACTCTCTGCAACCGTGGCAACGCTATCTCCGGGCAGCTGGGTGGCGTACCAATAGCCGCCACCTGCTCCTGCGGCCAGCATCACTACTGCGATAAAAAACTTACTCATGGATATTCTCCTCGCCTACGGCGGCGGCCAGCTGCGCCAGTGCCTGATTGGCTGCGCTCAGCGCCTTCCAGTAGTCGGATTCGTAGTTATAGAGTTTTGTTTGGCTGCGTACCAGATTGAGAAAATCGACCTTGCCAACCTGATAACCGGCCAGCATGGAGTCAACCGTCTGGCGGGCCTGGGGGATAATCTGCTTATTGAAGAGTGCCGCCTGATTGGCGCTGTTACGAAAATCAGTGATGGCGCGGTTGACTTCAGAGGCCACGGCATTGCGGCGGTCATCCAGGCTGTACTTCTGACGCAACCATTCAGAGGTGCGCTGGTCCAGGGCTCGATCCTGTTTGGTGTCGGTGAAGATCGGCAGGTTCATGCTGAACTGGAGAGTGGCAAAATCACTGCGGCTGCTGCCATCCGGGTTGCTGCCATCGCGCAGACCATAGACTGCGCCGAGGGTGAAGTCGGGGTAGTAATCCTTTTTTGCCAGGTCAATCCGGGTGCGCGCCGCCTTTGTGCGGTATCCCTGTGCCCGCAGGTAAGGTCGGGCGGACTGGGCGCGTTGATGCAGCTCAGCAGCTACAGCAAGCTCGGGCAGCTGTTCATTCACCTTGGCAGGCAGCTGCAGGGGTTGTGATGCGGGCCGATCCAGCAGGGTATTCAGGCGAGCCACTTCGCTCTCGCGCAGCCGGTGCAGCTGAATATCCCGGTTATCCAGTTGTGAGAGCTCGAGCTGCGCCAGTAAGACATCCTGCTGTAGCCCCTGGCCTACCTCATAACGGGTCTCGGCAACCCTGACAAATTGATTCAGTATCTCCCGGTTGCGATCATTAATCTCCAGTGTCCGATCCAGGAAGAAGAGGTTCCACCATACGATCTTGGTATCGCGTTTCAGTTGCAGACGGCGTTCGGCTACATCTGACAGTGCGGCCTGAGCCTCCTGGGTGGCGGCCTCTCCCCGCAGTGCAAGTTTTCCGGGGTAGGGCAGCATCTGTGAGATGCCCAGCTGTAGCTGGGTCATCCCCTCCTGGGTAAAGGAGGGGTTGTCCAGTGGAAGGTTGACCAGGTTCACCATCAAACGGGGGTCTGGCAGGGTCTCGACCTGTGGCGGGATTGCTGCCAGGGCATCGGCTCGTGCCTGGATTGCAACCAGACTGGGGTTGGATGCTAGGGCTGTGGATACAGCGCCTTCCAGTGTCAGTGCCTCGGCCTTGACGGCAGCGCCAGCAAGGAGCGGCATAGCGCCAAGCAGCAGTGATGCCAGTGCTGTTTTTAATTTGAAATCCATGAAAATTGCCTCTCGGATCCAGGGAAGAGTAGAGTCCTGGGATATAAGCGGGTGTGCAAACACCCCAATATGATCATCTGCAAAGTGCGGCTAAAGCAGCACTCATGCAAAGACGGCGCAGCAGGCCGTTTAGCCGAGAGGGCTTCGGGGAGGTCTTATTTCAGTGGGCAGCGAAATGCCGGCCCAGGAGGGTTGGTATGTGGGGGTAGTGAGGGCGATTTTTATCTCTGATACGGAGATGGCGTTTGTGAACAACATCGTGCTGCACGCCGACATGGGGCAGGCGGTCATTGTGCAGACCTCATCTGAGGCGCAGCACCCCTCCCTTTCCATGGAGGCCCTTTCCATGGAGGCTGATGGTGTATGGTTATCCATGCCCTGGTGCATGGCATCGTGGTTCATCTTGTGATCTTGCATGGCCGGGGGGGCGGCATTGCCCGGGTTATGATCCATTGCCGCCATGGCGTACGCACTCACTGCTGGCTGAAGCACCATGATGGCGATCAGCAATATCTTTAGCAAGGTGAGGTTCTTTCTGCGCATGATACGAATATAGATCTGATTGGATTAATTTACAAGTTTCCTTAATCCTAGGAGGCTGTCCGAGAATAGGAATCATGGTGAGGGGACGCTGGTTTGAGTCAGGTTTTTTCATTATTTGAGGCGAATATTGGGCATATTTAACGAAAATAATGGAGAAATCTGGCCAAATCCAGCTTTTCCTCACTGTGGTTCCTATTCTCGGACAGCCTCCTAGAAAAGGTCAGGTGGACGTGCGTGCAGGAGCGCAGGGGCAAGAAAAAACAGAACCCGAAGGTTCCGTTTAAACTTGCTTCACTCCACGCTGGCGTCGATTTTATTGGCCGTAGGTGGGTCAGTTTAATTGGCCATTAACACCTGCTGTTAGAGAAAGGCCAGCTCCGCGATGCAGTGAAGTCCAGTCGGTAACCAATCCACGCATATCAGCATGATCCACCATCGCAAACTGCTTGGCCGTGTCCTGACCCAACACGCTTTTATGAAGATTCCAGGCAAGAGAATGGGGTCTATTTAGCCACCAGGTTTATCCACCCTTTGCCCACAGTTCCGCAATAGATGAAAAGTTGCTCCACTGTGGACAAAGCATGGATAAACCCTCAGAGGAAAATGAAACAGTTGACAGGTCAAAACATATCAGTTTTTTATTGGTGCTATCTCCATAAATATATAATCTGTTGAGGTGCTTGCAAGTACCTCTGTTTCAGGCGGTATTTTGGTCTGGTAGTGGTTTGAACAGCTCTTCCAGCATCTCGATAATAAAACGCCGATCAGCACTATCTTCAGCGGTTTCCAGCTGTGCCAGTAGTTTTTTAGCCCCCATTTCAGCCGCAGTTATCCGGATGGTCTGTCCCATTGGGCGGGTCTGCTGAGCGCCATCCAGCAGGGCAGCGGCCAGCATTTTATCGATGGCTTGTTCGGTATAACCGTGCAGCTCTTTCAGCTCCAGCAGACGGGCAAGCCCATTGGCGGCGGCCAGCCTTACGCCATTGGCCGGATCTTCCAGACTGTTGAGAAATCGCTCTGCAATGGCTGTTGTTGTGACTTCTTCCAGCACCATATGATCTGCTTTGATCGGGTCTGCCCCGTTCATGACCAGGTCGGTGATGGCATTGATTGCTTCGATGCGTATATCTTTGATTTCATCTGCCAATGCAGAGAGCAGTGGTGCAATGGCGGCACGGTTTCCCAGTCGTCCCAATGTACGGGCGCAGGCCAGACGGCGGTCTCGTTCGCCAATGCTGAGCTGCGCGACCAGTGGGCCGAGGTTGTCCATCAACCCCGGAGTGGCGGGGGCTTTGGCTGCAATTTTACCCAGTGAGGAGATTGCTTCGCAGGCCAGTGCTTCATCTGGCTCGCTCTGCATAATGGTTGTAAGTGCGGCAACAGCAGCTTCGTTATTGCTGTCAGCCAGTGCGCGGGCAGCCAGTTGACGGACATCCGCAGCCACATTGAGGTTGCGTTTTACCAGCATGCGTTCGGCCTCTTTTTTCTGCCGTTCCGCCATGTCGAGGTAGTGGATGGCATCGCTATCAAGTGGCTCGGATTCGTCGTCGGCTTCCAGGTTGAGTGTGGCCTCCACATTGTCCATGGCGATGGCATCCAGGGTGGAGATGGCGGGCTTCTGCTCTTCGTAGACAACTCGTGGTGCAGTTGTGGGCAGTGCTATTTCTGGTTTACCGTCGATATCGCTGGTTTTGCGAACGGTGGTATCCAGCTTTACGGCGTTATCTGCAGCAGCTTCAGCCTCTTCTTCCGTTGCTGTCTCGATTGTTTCGATGCCTTCATGCTCTTCTGGTTCCTCCTTGGATGAGTCGGCTTGAATCTCTCCGGTCAGTGTGGCGATGACGATGTTGAACGGGGCGTTACTCTCTTCTTGCGCGTCATGGTTTTCCGATGGCTGCGGCTGGGCAGCCAGGCTGACCAGTACGGTCAGTGCTGCCAGGCGCACACTCTGCTCTTGGTCGCTGATGGTTGCTGTGAGTGCCTCGATCAGATCGTCATCGATGATTGCGATCTGTTCCAGTGCCTGTGCTGCTGCACGGCGCAGCATCGGGTGTTTGCTGCTGTCGATCAGGAGTGCTGTGAGGCTGGGGATGGTGGATGCATCACCGTTTTTGCCCAATAGAGCGCAGGCGCTGGCACCTACGGTGGGGCTGGGGTCATTCAGGCTGGTGGTGATGGTTTCGATTGTCTCAGCTGATAGCGCCCCTTTTTCAATGCTCTGGCTGAGGGCGTTGAAGCTGCTGTTGCGTACGGCTCCGCTGGGATCATTCAGCAGGGTCAGCAGTTGCTCGTAGAGGTTGTCAGAAGCGCTGGTGTTGCTGGCCAGTTTGCAGGCGCTCTGCATGGCTGCGACGCGAACTTTTTCGTTCTCATCCCTCATCAGCAGCATGATGGCGGGCAGGTATTTGGTTGCACCCTGTGCGGCCAAGGCGCTGATGGCGGCGGCTCTAACCTCTGGGGTATCGTCTTGCAGAGCCTGACTGAGTGCGCGGGTGGCCTCCAGAGAGTTGACCGTGCCCAGTGCTTTGGCGGCGCGTCGGCGGCCTTGCGGTGTATTCTCTTGCAGGCGCTGGATGAGTACCTCGATTCCCCGTCCCCCTATCTGTGCCAGCACCTTTAGCACTTCGCTCTCAATATCCTGATGTTCATGGTTGTCCATCACCTCAATGAGGATATCAATAGCCCGTTCCTCTTTGGCTTTGCCCAGCGCCCGAATGGCCTCTAGCTGCACGTCCCACCAGGTATCCCAGTCGTCATCCATGTCCAGCCTTTCGGGGCGTTCTGCGGCCACTTTAAGCAGTGCCTCACTGGCCTCTTTGCCGCCAAGAACGCCAAGCGTGGTGGCGATTACGGTGCAGATCTCGCCGCTGGAGTCGTTCTCCAGTGATTCAATCAGGGGGAGGATTGCTTTGCTATTGCCGATTTCACGCAGTGCTTCGGCGGCATCGACACAGACATCGATATCTTCATCCCGCAGCCGTGCGATCAGTGCGTCAACGGCAGAGTTGTCGCCAAATACTCCTAAGGCGCGGGCGGCATAGCAACGATCAGCCTCGTCGCCGGTTTCTAGCAGGCTGGTCAGGGCTGCTATTGCTTGGTGCTGTACTGCCATGAATGCTTCCTAAGTTAGGTTTTGGTAGGGTAGGCAAAATTCATATCAGCAAGTGAAGGGACTGATTGCACTATGAAATCAGCAACCTATCTCATCTTAATGAATTGATTGTGGAACAAAGCATTCAGTTTGCCCTGTTAAAGCCGGGCGACTGGAACAAATCATTCAATTCCAGGTTGTTAATCTCTGCTTGAGTGATTTTTTTGTCAAGTGTTGCTTTTCCCGGTGGTGTTAAATCTTGGCATCTGAATGGATGAAATAGTTACCAAATGCGCCTCAGAGCTGGCATCAGACGAGATTGTAAGTGGTCTGCGAGAGGCGCTGGAAAAAGGTCTGTGCACAGCGATAGATTGATTGGGCCAAACAGGTGGTTTTTTGGGCAACCCAAAGGTGCGTATTCCACTGCCGATGCATCTTCAGCAGATCTTCAGTGGCCTGCGTTATCAAAGTTTGCTGTAGGAGTGCTACAGTGGTGTTTTGATGCCTTGCCGTGAGTCATCAATACACTACGGCGGAATATCACTTAACCACTCTTCAGATTAGTAAGAGCATGAGTTGATAGGTAAATTTGTTCTATTTGGCATTGGTGTGGAACGGATCTTTCAATAGCTTACCGGCTCCGAATTGGGCTAAATCAAGAAGCATATTCCTAACTAACGGATTAACAGGGAGTTATCCCGCAGTTTATTTTTTGGCTTGAAAAATGCGTGTGTTGCGATGTCTCTTATCGCCAGGGAATAACAAAAAAATCCTGGCAGATGAGCTACTGATTGGAATCACCGATATAACATTAATAATCTGACTGGAGGAATACCTATGGGTGTACGAGTCACGAGTGGGCACCGCCTTCTTGCTGCCATGATTGGCATCGGGATGGTATTCGGTGCCCAAGCGGCCAAGGTGCCGGATCTCGGACCTTTGCCGCCAATTAAGGTCAATAAGGCGAAGGCTGAGCTGGGTAAACGATTGTTCTTTGATAAGCGACTTTCTGGTAATGCAGCTATTGCCTGTAGCACTTGTCATGACCCCAAACAGGGCTGGACGCAGAATAAACCGCTCTCTGATGGCTATCCAGGCAATGGCCACTTCCGCAATTCACCGACCCTTGTCAATGTGGCGCATAAAAAGGTCTGGAATCATGATGGACGTATCGGCACCAGCCTAAACGATATGACCCGTGAGATGATCACGGAAGATTACATCATGAATATGGACATGCGCATTATGCAAGAGCGCATAAAGCAAGATCCTGTATACCTCGAGATGTTCAAGGATGCAGGTTATGGTGAGCCATCCAATGGCAAGGTGCGCAAGGCTATTCCTGAATACCTGAAATCGCTCACCTCGCGTAATGCACCTTTTGATACAGGCAAAATGTCTGCCTCTGCCAAAAAGGGTATGAAACTGTTTAAAGGTAAAGCAGGTTGCATCCAGTGTCACAACGGCCCGCTGGCTTCTGATGGCAAGGCGTATAACACAGGTGTTCCTGAAAACTTCGATATATTTCTTGACCCTAATAACCATCAGGCCTTTATCTCCTTTGCCATGTTTCAGGGCATTGAAAATTACATGAACCTCAAGCGTGACCCTGGCTTTTACAACGTTACCTTGAATAAGGCCGATATTGGCAAATTCATCACCCCCAGTCTGCGGGAGCTGAAATACACAGCGCCTTATATGCATAACGGCATGCTGGCAACGCTAGATGATGTTGTTGCCTTCTATAACAATGGTGGTGGAAAGGACAGCAAAAAAAGTTCGTTGCTCAAACCGCTGGGTCTGAGCAAAGGTGAGCAGAAAGATCTGGTGGCCTTCCTGCTTTCACTCTCTGGTGATCAGCTGACGACCGCCGAGCATGTCTGGCAGGGTGGTTACCCAGCTGAATATACCGCCATCAAGGACTGGAAAAATGTCCGTAACTAAGTCGAGGAGACAGATATGAAAAAAGTAATAGCATTTCGACCTCTCCTGTTGGCGGCTGTTGCGGGTGCAATAATTGCAACAGGCTGCGTCGCACAGGAAAGCAAAAAAGGGATGAACGACCCACCTGCTCTGGCACCTTTGGGCCCTCCGCCCATACCTGCTGATAATCTACAGAGTCCTGCCAAGATAGCGTATGGAAAGATGCTCTTCTTTGATCCGCGTTTGGGTGGTGATGCCTCAACAGGTTGCTCAACCTGCCATGAACCAGATCAAGGCTGGTCATGGGCTGAGGATATCTCTCGTGGCTATCCGGGTACGGTGCATTGGCGTAGCAACCAGACCATCATCAACGCAGCTTACTATAGCAAGCTGTTCTGGGCCGGCTCTTCCAAGTCGCTGGAATCTCAAGCCAGATCTGCCGCCAGAGGTGGTGTTGCCGGTAACGGTGAGACTGGCATCATGGAGGCTCGTCTGGCGTTGATTCCTAAATATGTAGAGCTCAATAAGAAGGTCTTCGGGACGGAATGGCCGCTAGAGCGTGATGCTTTTCGTGCTATTGCTGCCTTTGAGCGAACGCTGGTACAGCGGGATACCCCGCTGGATAAATACCTGCTCGGAGACAAGACCGCGCTCAGTGAAGAGCAGGTTCGTGGCAAGAAGATATTTGAAGGTAAAGGCGGCTGTATCCAGTGTCATAACGGTGCATTGGCCTCTGATGAGGGCTTCTACAATATCGGCGTTCCTGGTGTAAAGCGTTGGGAATATGATGGTCTGGCGCAGATCACTTTCCGCTTTGAGATCTATGCCAAAGGCGCTCCAGAAGAGATGTATCGCACCGTTAAGGATGATCCGGGCGCCTACTTTCGGAGCAAAAACAAATGGGATCTGGGGAAGTTTCGCACGCCCTCCTTACGCTATGCCGTCTATACCGCACCTTACATGCACAGTGGTCAATTTGACACTTTAGAGGATGTGGTGGATTTCTATAACGTAGGTGGCTTTGCAGCAGATGGCCGCACAACCGGTTTCCCTGAAACCAAAAGCCCGCTGATTAAGCCGCTGGGGCTGACGGATGATGAGAAAGAGGATCTGGTCGCGTTTATCGAAGCCTTCTCCGGTGAGGAAATTCTTATGGATGCACCTGAGTTGCCCCCGTATGCAGCGATATTCACCAAGGCAGAGCTTCAAGCAGCACAGGAGGCAAAGTAATGACTGATTTAAAAAGTAAAGAGGATCAGACAGCAAATGAGCATGGCAGGTGCATGCTCAATCGCCGAGATTTTCTCATGTATAGCGGAACTGCTGTGGTTGCAGCAAGTACCGTCTCTCTCAGTCTCTTTCCGGGTACAGCCAAGGCGCGGGTAGTGGGTTACCCGCGTAAGAAAATCGGCAAATTGAGCGCACTGAAAGATAATCAGCTGGTGGGCTTTGTCTATCCCGATGAGAAGGCTCAAAACTTCCTCGTAAAGATGGATGGTGCCAAGGCCGGTGGTGGTCTTGGTCCAAAACGTGATGTTGTTGCGTTCAGCTATACCTGTACCCACCAGGGTGGCTCCATGGTAGGTACCTACAAGGCTGTTGGGCCGCATCGTGTAATGGGTCAATGCCCGCTGCATCTCTCCACCTACGATCTGACCCGCCACGGTATTATCGTGTCGGGTCAAGCCTACCAGAGCCTGCCTCAAGTGATGCTGGAACTGGACGGTGATGACATTTACGCCGTTGGCGTGATGGGCCTGATTTATGGCCGTCACGACAACCTGCAATCCTAGGAGGAAGGATAAGATGTCTACAAAATATTACCTCCCCAAGGACAAAACTCCGCTGCCACCAAAGAGTGCGGAAGTCCTTACGACCTGTTGTGACTACTGTATCGTTGCCTGCGGTTACAAGGTTTATCGTTGGCCATCCAATGCCCCAGAGGGTGGCGCCAAGGCTAATCAGAATGCCTTTGGGGTGGATTTCCCCACCGGTGCGCTACAGCCCTGGGTAGCCCCTACCCAGCATAATACGGTGCTGCATAAAGGCAAGCCGCACAATGTTGTCATTGTCCCCGACAGGGATGCCGAAGTGGTTAACATTAGTGGCGACTCCAGCATCCGCGGTGGTTGTATTGCTCAGAAGGTCTATAACCCTGACAAGCCAACCCGTGATCGCCTGATGTCACCCCTGATGCGCATCAATGGCATGTTGCAGCCTGTGAGTTGGGATCTTGCACTGACTGTTGCAGCAGAGGTAGGCAAGCATGTCATTAAAGATCATGGTGTCAATGCCTATTCGGTGAAGACCTACTCCTATCAGTACATGGAGAATACCTACGCGATCAAGAAGTATGCGCGTCGGCATATCAAAACTGCCAGCTTCACGTTTCACGATACCCCCTCTGATGTGACCTCCACGCCAGGCTTTCGTGATGCCGGGTTTGATAACTTTGGCCCAGCCTATAGTGATTGGCGTGATGCAGAGACACTGATTATTGCAGGTACTGATCCGTACGAAACAAAAAGCATCATCTTTACCCAGTACATCAAACCGGCCATTGATAATGGCCAAAAAACCATCTGGTTTAACCCGCGTGAAACGGCCGGTCTCTCCTATGCCAAGAGTCGTGGCAATGCCATTCATTTTCAGATCTATCCTGGTACAGACTCCCTGGTAATGGGGGCTATTGCCCGTGTCATTCTGGAAAATGGCTGGGAAGATAAGGATTGGATCGACAAGTGGGTCAACAACAGTTGGGAGTCCAGCTCTGGCTTTGGGCAAGGCACCCGTAATACCCCCTGGCAGTGGCGTACCACCTGGGGTAAATTCCAGACCAATGGCATGTATGGCAAGAAGGGCTATAAAGCCTGGGTTAGCTCTCAGAAAGAGTATGAGCCTGAAGAGGCCGCCAGGATTGCAGGTGTCTCAGCGGCTGATATTCGCAAGGCTGCTGAGTGGATGTCCAAGCCCAAAGCTGACGGCAGCCGCCCTAAAACCTCACTCGGTATTGAGAAGGGTTTTTACTGGTCCAACAACACAGGTAACACCAATGCGGTGAGCGCCCTGGCAATTACCGTGGGTGCGGGCGGTCGTCCGGGTCAGGTAGTGGGTCGCTTCGGTGGACACCAGCGTGGTGGCACAGGTGGCGGCAGCTACCCTCGCAACAAGTCACCTGAGAAGGTGCCGGGTCGCCGTCGTCGCTCTCTGGATACTGATCGCTGGCTGGTTTCAGGTCATACCCGCTTCGCCCATGTGATCGGTACCACCTGGATTCAGGCCATGGTTGGCACAGGGGGTCTCAACGCCAAGTTTGAAGAGCTGGTAACCAATAATCCAAACCAGGTTAGCTCTCATGACCAGGATAAGATCATTGCGACCCTGAAAGCGCGTGCTGACTCTGGCGGCATGGTGGTGATTAATCAGGATATCTACCTGCGAGATCCCATCGGCTCCAAGTATGCTGATATCGTCTTTCCAGCGGCTACCTGGGGCGAGGAGGATTTTACCCGGGCAAATGGTGAGCGTCGTATAAGGCTCTATTCAAAGTTCTATGATGCGCCGGGTGATGCCAAACCCGACTGGTGGATTATTGCTGAATTAAGCAAAAAGATGGGGTTTGAAGGCTTTGACTGGAAGGATGCCAACGAGGTTCTGGAAGAGTCGGCACGTTTCAGCCGAGGCAATCGAAAGTCTTACCACATGGTTATGGTTGCTGCCCATGCCGAGGGTAAAACCCTGCATGAGAAGCTGCGTGAGTTTGGCACCACCGGTATTCAGGGGCCAACCTACTACAACTACGAGACAGGGGAGCTGAGCGGCTCAGTCCGGCTGCATGACACCACCCTTACGGAAGCTGATCTGAAGAAAAAATATGGATCAAACGGCTTCCAGCGGGCAAATGTTGTGAACAAGAAGGTAACGCACTTCAACTCCCAGACCGGAAAGAACAACCTCCAGAAGCATCCCTGGAGTCTCTTCTCTGATTACTGGAGCTGGATGAAGCCTAAAGGCGATGAGTTGTGGCATACCAATGGTCGTATTAATGAGGTCTGGCAGTCAGGTTTTGATGACCTGCTGCGGCGTGCCTACATTGCCCAGCGCTTCCCTGAGAACTGGGTTGAGATCCACCCGGATGATGCCGCAGCCCGTGGCATTGAGGGGGGAGACCAGGTGGTCATGTACTCTGATCGTATCCCTAACTATGTCAACACCATCAAAGGCGTTGGTGGCAATGATTTTCAGTTCTCCGAGCTGATGAAGAATGGTCACATTGAACTCTCTGAGGGTGCGACGACTGCTGTGGCAATGGTCACCGATGCGGTTAAAAAAGGGGTGATCTTCTCCTACTTTCTCGACCCACGGCAGCCAAGCAACATCCTGCAAGGTCGTGTAGTGGATAATATCAGTGGTAACTACAACTACAAAATGGGTGTCGCCAGGATCAAGAAGATTGGTGAGTCAAAGTACAAGAAAGAGTTCCGCTCTTTCTCTTTTGCGCCACGTAATATTGTCTGATCTTTTAATTACACTCATTAACCTTGAGATTAATGCCGGAACTTCGGTTCCGCCATTTTTGTTTGGATGTTGTCAATGGCCACCAAAACTGACCCACTACTGGCCATTAACAGACCGGATCCTGATAGATATACTCCAGCTTCTGCCGCAACATCTCATCACCCTGAACCAATTGAGGATGGCTCCCCTCCTGCCAGAGCTGATACTCCCGATCACGCTTGTGGCGTTTTTTGAACCAGGAAAACGGCTTCAGCAGCCGCTCAACATTGTGTTCCTTCAGATAATCGATCAAGCAGCGGGCGGTGAATGATTTAAACTGCGCCAGCTCTTTTTCCAGGTTATTGCTCTACACAATCATATGCAGATGATTTTCGAGCATCACATAGCCGTAGATACGCCAGCCGTTTTCCCGCTGGCGGTGGGTCAGTGCTTCAAGGATGATCTCAGCAGTGGCGGGGCGCGCCGGTGCTGCATCCCCACGCAGCTCGTGGGGACGAGAAAAGACATTATCACCTAGGAGCCTGTCCGAGAATAGGAATCATGGTGAGGGGAAGATGGTTTGAGCCAGATTTTTTCATTATTTGAGGCGAATATTGGGCATATTTAACGAAAATAATGGAGAAATCTGGCCAAATCCAGCTTTTTCTCACTGTGGTTTCTATTCTCGGACAGGCTCCTAGCCAATAAGTCGAACCTCATACTGCTCAAATTTCTCATCCGTCGTCACAATCGTCAGGTTACGGGAGATCCCTGTGGCAAGAATAAACCGATCAGCCGGGTCTTTATGATGCATGGGCAAACTACAGGAGAGGAAGGCGATATCAGATGAAAGTGTAATGATTTGGATATCCTGGCTTTGTGTCAACTCACTGAACCACTCTTCTGCTGGCATTGAAAAACACAACTGCCCTTTTGAACATAACAGAGCTATCTCCCATGCAGATAAGGCAGATACATAGACAAAACGTGATTCATCAATGGCTGTTACTGCCTTTTCTGACAATTTACCACCGCCCTCTGCCAGCCAAATCAGCGCACAGGTGTCCAGTAAGAGGTCAGACATCCCAGTCTTCTGAGCTGGGAAGAGTTAAATCGCCTTCGACTTTTAAAGGTCTGAGTGAGGACGCTATCTCAGAACGTCTCTTTTTCTGATAGGGAATGATCTCGGCGATGGGCTTCCCAGCACGGCAGATTATTATATGCTCTCCTCCAGCTTCAACCCTGGATAACAGAGAGGATAGATTTGTTTTTGCTTCGTGGATGTTGACAGTTTTCATAATCCTCCAACAGGTTAGCTAACTTGGTTTAAGTTTTATCTTAGGCCGTTTTTCAGCGATGTCAAACCGTGTAGACCCGTAACCCTGTTGGAGAGAAACATCATAGGTCAGCAAGATGATCCAGATGAGGCGAAGCACAATCTGGGATTATGCAACCAGGCTCCTTAATTGAGGATGGCTGCCCCTTTTTCAGCTATCCTCTCTTTTCGCCAATTATGGGCAAATGCAATAGACTGCCCCACCCGTTAGCCAATAATGAAATGGAGTCCCCATGCCGCAGAAAATGACCACAACCACCAAGATCCTCGTCTGGATGGTCTGCGGGCTGGTGCTCGGCAGCCTGATCAACGCCTTCGCCTCTGATGT
>Ga0256839_1000695_pt1 | contig 43146 bp, 41 predicted proteins | sample 354166metaG_FD_185968 | JGI IMG/M metagenome (GOLD analysis project Ga0256839, IMG submission 185968) | Hydrothermal vent microbial communities from Mid Atlantic Ridge, Atlantic Ocean - 354-166 | ecosystem: Environmental > Aquatic > Marine > Hydrothermal vents | place: Atlantic Ocean: Mid...
TCTATAACCCTTTTGATATTTTACTTTTTATTCGTAATCATCATAAATTTAATAACTATTGGTTCAAAACAGGGACACCAAGCTTTTTGATTAAACTCTTTAAAGAGCAAGAGTATAATTTAGCTACCTTTGAAAATCTTCTAGTAGGAGAGGAGCTTTTAGAGAGTTTTGATATTGAAAATATATCACTTGAAACAGTTATGTTTCAGAGTGGATATTTGACCATTAGAGAGGTTAAAGAGAAACGCAATAGATATGAGTATATTTTAGACTATCCAAACCTAGAGACCAAAATGAGTTTCAATGACTATCTTTTGGGATACTTTATAAAAAATAAAAGTGAAAAGTTCAAAATTCAAAATCGACTTATGGATATGATGGAAGAGAAAAACCTAGAGGGAATTGAACAGGTTTTTAAATCCCTTTTTGCATCAATCGCCTACAATAATTTCACCAATAATAAGATAGAAAATTATGAGGGCTTTTACGCTTCAGTGGTTTACGCCTATTTTGCAGGGGCAGGGTTTGACAGAATTGTAGCAGAAGATGTCACCAACGATGGACGCATAGATTTAAGTGTCTTTCTTGATGATATGCTCTACATCTTTGAGTTTAAAGTCAATCAAAAAGGTGCATTGGCACAGATTAAAGAGAAGAACTACCCTCAAAAGTACCAAACTAAATTTTCTGATATTTTTATTGTAGGTGTGGAGTTTGATAGTGAGAGTCGTAATTTGCTTGGGTATGAGTGGGAGAGAGTTTAAACTTTTTCTACTTATAATTATCCAATTTCAGTATAATACTTTTCAAATTTAAAAAAGGCTTTGTTTGAAAAATATTACATCGTTTACCCTCATACTCTTGGCTTCTTTATGGATTGTCTTTTTTGACAATGTGGCTTTTTTTGAGCAATTGACGAAAGTTTATCCTCTAGGGTTTGAGTATGCCCTCTTCTTACTCTCACAAGTGATTTTTTTGGTGGCTATTTTTGTGTTGCTCTTTAGCCTTTTAGGATGGCACTATACCCTAAAACCGATTTTGATTTTTATGTTACTGCTCACCTCGGTTCAGAACTATTTTATGGTGACCTATAATATCTTGGTTGACCAGACGATGATTGAAAATGTGATGCAGACCAATAGCTCTGAAGCCTTGGACTTGCTCAACATAAAACTCCTGCTTTATTTTTTAATTTTAGGGGTTTTACCCTCATGGTTTGTCTATCGTGTGAAGATTAACTATGGTCATTTTAAACAACTTTTATGGCTTAAACTAAAAACTATTATGAGCATTATTTTATTGGTTTGGTTACTGCTTTTTAGCTTTTCAAAGCACTACACCTCTTTTTTTAGAGAACATAAAGTTATTCGTTTCTACATCAACCCCTTAGATGGTTTTTTCTGTTTTGCATCTTATCTAAAAGCCCAGTTTGCCAGTCAAAACGTAGCTCTTAAAAAAATAGGCTTAGATGCTAAACAGACTAAAAAAGAGAAGAGAAACATTGTGATTATGGTGGTAGGGGAAGCTGTTCGTGCTGACCATTTTGCCTTAAATGGCTATGCCAAAGCGACCAACCCCTTGATGCGTCAAGAGGCTATTGTCAACTTCACAGATGTTAGCTCTTGTGGCACAACGACGGCTGTATCTGTTCCTTGTATGTTTTCGATGTATAAAAAAAGTGACTATAGTAGTAGCAAAGGCAAAAACAGTGAAAATGTTTTAGATGTGTTAAACAGAGCAGGGGTAGAGGTGTTGTGGCGAGATAATAACTCTGATTCTAAAGGGGTGGCTACACGCTTAGATTATGTTTCTTATAAAGATAAAAGTGTCAATAGTATTTGTGATGTTGAGTGTCGTGATGTGGGGATGTTAGTGGGCTTAGAAAAACGCATTGCCTCTTCTAAAAAAGACATGATAATTGTCCTCCACCAAATGGGAAACCATGGACCAGCTTACTATAAACGCTACCCCAAAGCTTTTGAGAAGTTTACCCCTGCGTGTCATAACAATCAGTTAGAGTATTGTAGCCAAGAGGAGATAGCCAATGCGTATGATAACGCTTTGCTCTATACCGATTACTTTTTATCTGAAGTGGTGAAAGTTCTCAAAAAAGAGGCGAGTGAGACTACGCAAACAGCCATGCTTTATGTGGCTGACCATGGTGAGTCTTTGGGGGAGGGAGGGCTGTATCTGCATGGTTTACCCTATTTTATAGCACCTGATGCCCAAACCAAAGTACCGATGATGATGTGGTTTAGTAAAAATCATCACATCAAAAGAGAGCAACTTCAAAAAGTAGCGACAGATGAGCTAAGTCATGACAATCTTTTTGCTACGCTGTTGGGAATGTTTAATGTCACGAGTGATGTTTATGAGCGAGATGATGATATTTTAAAGAGGAGAGAGTAGAGCATGAAAAAGATAAAATATATTTTAGGCACATTACTAAGCATCGTAATGTTGTGGGCTGTTTACTTTTTAGTTTATGCCAATTTTCATAAAGTGGATGACGACCTCTACCGTTCAGCACAGTTACGTCCGTTTAATATGGGCTATTTTATTGAGAAACATAAGATAAAGTCGATTATTAATCTACGAGGAGGGTATGCCAAAGGTAAAACACCCGATGCTTGGTATGTTGATGAGCTAGCGTTTAGTAAAGAGCATAATCTTACTCATATTGACTATGGTATAGGGGATAGAATGCCTATTACGCTTAAACAGATGGAAGAGATGGTGGAGCTTATGAAAAATGCCCCAAAGCCTCTGCTCATTCATTGTAAAGCAGGAGCAGATAGAACCTCTTTGGCAAGTGCTTTGTATCTTTATGCCATTAAAAAAGAGAGCGATGCGAGTCGAGCCATCTCCATTATTTATGGGCATTTCCCATGGCTAGGCTCAAAGACTTACTTTATGGATGAGAGTTTTGAGAACTATAAAAAAGCCCACCCCTTAAAAGAGAACTAATGAGTACGGTTAAATATATTTTTGGATTGACTTTTTTTAACTTAGTGCTGTTTCATTTCCCTTTTTATGCTTATGTTTTAGAGCATATTGAGTTGGGTACTTTAGATGGAGTGTTGAGCTTTTTTGTGGTGACGGTGGCTCTTTTTGTGGTCAATATTTTCTTTTTGTCGCTTTTTGCCATTATCTCCACTACATTTTTAAAGCTCTTTGGCTTTTTTATGGTTTTTTCAGCCCCTATTGCCTTGTATTTTATGAGTACTTACAACACCATTTTAGACCGAACCATGATGGGAAACCTCTTTAATACCAATAGTAGTGAAGCATTGAGTTATTATCATCCTAAGATGTTTATCTATCTCTTTATGGGGTTGGGGTTGGTCTATTTGATGCGTAAAATAAAAATTCAAAAATCCAAAAGAGTAAGGCTTCTTAAATATGGTTTGGGTGTTACGGTGTTAGGGGTTTTAATTTTATATATCAATGCGAGTAAATGGCTGTGGCTAGACAAACACGCCAAAAACTTAGGGGCTAGAGCGATGCCGTGGTCATACGTTATTAATTCGGTTCGCTATAAATTAAGAGCCTTAAAAGCTTCTAAAAAACAGATTTTACTGCCACCTGCCACATTTACTAATCCCAATGAAAAAGAGCTGGTGATTTTAGTCATTGGAGAGTCGGCTAGAGCGAAGAGTTTTTCCCTCTATGGCTATGAGCGAGAGACCAATCCAAAGTTAAAAAAAGAAGCAATTGTGGTACTTCCCAATGTTCATGCAACAGCAACCTATACAACAGCGTCGGTTCACAGTATGCTCTCTTACAAAGGGAGCAGTTCGGACAGTTATGAGCCTCTGCCAAACTATCTGCAACGTCAAGGGGTTGAGGTGTGGTGGCGAACGAAAAATTGGGGAGAACCTACTTTAAAGGTGGCACACTACCAAAGGGCTTCTGATTTAAAAGAGGATTGCATGGGTGAGGGGTGTGGATATGATGGGGTACTCTTAAGCAATTTAATGCAAAATATTAAGGCTTCAAAAACTAACAAGATATTGATGGTACTGCACACCACAGGGAGTCATGGACCGAGTTATTTTGAGAAGTACCCAAAAAGTTTTGAGCAATTCAGACCTGTTTGTAAAACAGTCAACATTAAAGCGTGTAGTCAAGAGGAGCTAAACAATGCCTATGACAATACCATTCTCTACACGGACGCATTTTTAGCGTCGATTATTGAGAAACTTAAAAAAGAGAAAGGCTTAAGCAGTCTGATGCTCTATATCTCTGACCATGGGGAGTCCTTGGGGGAATATGGGCTTTATCTTCATGGCACACCCTATGCCATTGCCCCTGATGTGCAAAAAGAAGTACCCTTTCTCTTTTGGGCTTCTCCTGCTTTTAAAAAGAGCAAAGATTTAGAGGAGTTAAGCTTTAAACGTGATGAGTATGGTGATGCAAATATCTTTCACTCTGTCATGGGGGCATTTGGGATGAAGAGTAGCATCTACGATAAAGAGTTGGATATTTTTAGTAAGTAATCCCTGCTAGATACAAGCCCTCAGCAGGGGCGAGTTTAGTAAGGGTTCGCTCTTCTAAGTTAAGTTGTCTTTCAAGTGCCTCTTGTGACCATTGGTTTAGGGCGACTTGCATAGAAGCCTCAACCATCATGCGTACTTGTGAACGTAAAAAACCATTGGCTTGAAAGTAGATGAGGTGATAGTTTTTATGTTGTTTATAATGCGTTTTATAGATTTCTCTTATGTTTGTATGGGTAATGCTTCCCGTTTTGATGAAGTTGCTAAAGTCATGCTCTCCCTCAAAAGTTTTAAGTGCTTTTCTTAAGAGGTCAGCGTTAAATTTGGGATAGGAACTCACATACGCCTCTTCAAAAATTGAGGGCTGTGTGGTTTTAAAAACGTAGCGATATAGACGCTTTTTTGCATGAAAGCGTGAATGAAAATCCTCACGCACTTGCTCTACTTTTTTGATGGAGATGTGTTGTAGTTTTCGGTTAAGTTCATATTGTAACTTCTCTAAATCTCTCCAAAACTCTGGTAGTAAAAAATCAATCACTTGCCCTGTGGCATGAACTCCTGCATCGGTACGTCCTGAACCTCTTATCTCATCGGTAATGCCCAAGGAGCGTAAAGCTATCTCGATGCTTGAAGTGATGGTGTTTTGGGTACTTTTTTGTTTTTGAAAGCCTTGAAACTTTCCTCCATCATAAACGATTGTTAATTTTACACGCATTTAAAAAAACCGTAAGACAAACTGTTTATAGAGGTAAAAACCAAAGAGCAGAACAGCCAAAGAGAGGGCAGAGAAGATAATGAGCGTACCATTTTTTTCAAGTAGTGAAGCAAAAAGATAGAGAAAAATGGTTGTCACCCCTAAAATGGGGTAGGCATAGTTACGTTGATAACGGGGGTTAATAATGGCAAAAGAGGCGATAATTGCCAAAGCTAAAATGGGAATGAGACTGCTAAAAAGAAAGAAGAAAATTCTAGACTTTTTTTTAGGGTTTTGAGCAAATTTTTGCCAATAGGCGATGATGTTATTGTAAGTAAAGGCTTCAATGTTTAGGTTCTTAAAGACTTTCATGCTCTCATATTCTACTTTTTTGAGTGCATCTTTGCTAAAAGTGTAGCCTGAACCCTCTTTAAGGGTTAAAGTTACCACCGAATTTTTGTTTTCAAAAGTTGCCTCTTTGGCAATAAAGAGTTGGTCAGAGAGTTTGGCATCTTTTTTGTAGATGACAATGTCTTTTAGGGTCTCATCTTTTTTACTTTTGACATAGACAAAAAGGTCGCCAAACTTTTGCCCCAATTTTGAGGGGTTAATGTTCACTTGTGCCTCGGCAGCTTTTGTTTGGGTAAAGGCTTTAAACTGCTGTTTTGTTTGGGGCATTAGTGCTAATGAGAGTACCAATAAAATAAGGCTAAAAAGCGTGGCAATGAAAAAGAAACGATACAACAGTACTTTGGCATTTGAACCCAAAGCAAAGAGTGCCATGAGTTCATTGTCATGAGAGAGATGCAGTAGGGTCATGACAATGGCAACCAAAAATGAGATGGGCAGGGTATAGAACAAAATAGAGGGGAGGTTGTAGGCAAAAAGTTGCATCATATCCATAAAAGATATTTGAATGGACGCGGTAAGTGAGGAGAGTTTAATGATGAAGACAAGTGAAGCAATAAAAAATAGGGGTAAAAAGATGGTAAAAAAAGAACTTTGAAAGTTCTTTGATAAGTAGCCAGAGATACTTGTGCGTTTAGCCATAAATGATGAAGTCCACAATGGCTTGAACTTGGCTGTCAAACATATAGGCGATGAATGTTCCAATGATTAAAAATGGAACAAAAGGCACTTGGGTATCTTTGGCAAGTAATGAGGGGACAATGGCAACTATGGCAGATATAAAAAGAGCATAAAGAAAGCCAGGGAAACCAAGTAAGGCACCCATGGTTCCTGCGACAATAATATCACCTTCACCCATCGCTTCTTTGTTTAAAAAGAAAGAGAGATAGTAGCGTAACAACGTCATTCCCCCAACAGCTAGAAGTGCATCTTGAATGGAGTCTAAAAAAGTAGGGGTGATCACGGCTAAAGCCAATGCCAAGAGATTTAAGTTGTCAGGAACTGCCATGTATTTAAAGTCAATCATCACCAAAGCTAAAAGCAGGGTAAAGACAGCAAAAACAATGGGGAAGTACCAAACAAGCCCTAATTTGTAAAAAAGAGAGACAGAAATAATCCCTGTAGCAAGTTCAATAAGTGGGTATTGCATGGAGATTTTTTCAGCACAAAAGCCACATTTGCCTCGTAAAAATAGCCATGAGAAGATGGGAACATTATGGTACCACTTCAGAGGTGTTTGACACGATTGGCACTTAGACGCAGGAAATACAATGCTTTCACCTTTAGGAATACGGTAAATAACCACATTTAAAAAAGAACCAATTAAGATTCCAAAGATAAACACAAAAAGTGCAATAAGTAATTCAGGGTTCATTATAGTCCTCCAAAGCGACGGTTTCGATTGACATATTGGTCAATAATATCTTCTAATTCATGAGCTGTAAAGTCTGGCCAAAGGGTTGGGGTAAAGAAAAATTCAGCGTAAGAGTTTTGCCATAGCAAATAGTTAGAGAGACGCTGTTCCCCACTGGTACGAATCATTAAATCGATATCGACATAGGGAGTAGGGAGTTCAGCCCCTAAGCTCTCTTCGGTAATTGTTTCGCCACGCTGTGCCAAACGATTAGCCGCTTTGGCTATCTCTTCACGTGAGCCATAGTTAAGTGCCAAAATCTGTGTTACATTGGTGTGGTGTGCTGTCTCTTTTTGAATGTAAGCGATGGTCTCTTGAAGTTTAGGTGAAAAGCCCTCAATGTTCCCAATGGGTTGAAACTTTGCCCCAAATTTATGGTAGGTTTCAAGTTCGGCTCTTAGCCATGAATCAAGCAGTTTCATTAGGAATGCCACTTCATACTTTGGACGTTTCCAATTTTCAGTAGAGAAAGCGTAAAAGGTGACGGTTTCAATGGTCTCATGTTTGGCACAATACTCGGTAATATCACGTGTAACATTGGCTCCAGCTTCATGCCCTTTGGTTCGTACTAGCCCTCGCTCTTTTGCCCAACGACCATTACCGTCCATGATGATTGCTAAGTGTTTTAAAATATTTTTATCTTTTGCCATCTATAATCTTTAAATTGTATTATTGTGTTCTAACTTTTGGCTCTCTTTGAGTATCTTAAAAGATAATTCAAGCTTAGAGGCTCTTCCTAACTCAACTGTTTCATCTTTGGTAATAAAAACGATACTATTGTCAAGCGTACCAAAAGCAGAACTATCTGCTAAAAGATTATAACATACTCCATCTACATTTTTATTTTCGATTAAGCTTTTAGCGTTAGAAAAGCCATTCACTTTGTCCATTTCAGCTTTAAATCCAACTTTTATTAATGATAATTCACTAATAGACTTTAAAATGTCGTCCGTCTGTTTCATTTCGATGTTCCATTTAGAGCCAATGTTTATTTTTTTGGTTTTGCCTTGCTTGGGAGATTTGGGAGTAAAATCAGCCACAGCTGCTGCCATGAATAAAAATGGTTTTTTAGAAGTTTCTTGTTTATGATTTGGAAACGATGGCTTTAGCCTCGTCTTGTTCGGGACTAAAGTCTCCGATTCCAAGGCATTTGTTATAGACTTTACTACTTTTTCTTTCATCTCTTTAGCAGAAGCAATATCTATGGTACAAATTTTTGATGGAATTTCAGCATGTCCTTTGGTTGTTATTAAAGTGACATCAGCCCCTTTCAAATAAAGTGCCGTCGCCAAAGAATTTGCCATTTTCCCTGAAGAGAAGTTGGAGACGTAACGCACTTCATCTATCTTTTCGCGTGTTCCTCCTCCTGTGACAATGACCTCTCTATTGTTCCAAAAATCATCGTTTAACAAGGCTCTAGCCGTAGCATAAAATATCTCCAAAGGTTCAGCCAAAGCTCCATTTCCTACATCACCACACGCTAAAAGTTTGGATTGAGAACCAATAATCTCTATATGATGTTTTTCAAGATAGTTGAGTGCCTTTAAAGTTGTTGCATCTTCTATCATATGTGTGTTTGCCGAGGGAGCAATGAGCAGAGGTTTGGTGTAGGCTAAAACCGTTTGCAGTAAAATATTGTCAGCAAAGCCATTGGCAATTTTGTTAATGGTATTAGCCGTAGCAGGTGCTAAAACAAAAACATCACACATTTTACCAATGTCAATGTGATTAAGCGTTGAAGACCAAGATTCAGACGCTTCCGTTAAGACAGCATTTCTTGTTAAAGCTTCAAAAGTAAGGGCAGAGACAAAACGTTCAGCCGAGGGAGTCATGACCACATGAACACAAGCCCCAGCCTTAACAAAAAGACGGGCTAAGTCACAGGCTTTATAGGCAGAGATACTACCTGTGACTCCGAGGAGAATGGTTTTGTTTTTTAGGGTTAGTTGCATTGGAATCTATTTCCCAAAAAACTTATAAAAAAAGTCAGGCAAGATTTTTAATGCTGAACGGGTAATGGCAAGTGAGCCTTTTTTGACATTTTTGGTGAGCGTTGTTCCTGCTGCGACGATGACATCGTCTTCTATGGTGACAGGGGCGACGAGTTGTGAATCTGAACCGACAAATACATTTTTACCTATGGTGGTTTTGTATTTTGCTTTACCATCGTAGTTACAAGTAATAACCCCTGCTCCAATGTTTGAACCCTCATCAATACTCGCATCGCCAATGTAAGCTAAATGTCCAGCTTTTACCCCTGTGAGGGTCGATTTTTTGACCTCTACAAAGTTTCCTATGTGGGTATTTTTTAAATGTGTTAATGGGCGAACTCTTCCCATAGGTCCAACATCTGAGTTTTCTATGATGGATTCTTCTATGACAGAGTTGGTTTTAATGTGGGCATTAATGAGTTTTGAAGCTCCTAAAATGGTCACGCCATTTTCTAAAATGCACTCTCCCTCAAAGGTAGCTCTACAATCAATATAGATGCTATGAGGAAAACGCATACTCACCCCTTGCTCCATAAGCTCTTTTTTAATTCTGTTTTGCATAATAATCTCAGCATCAGCTAAATCTAGCTTGGAGTTTACACCCTTGAACTCTTCTTCTTGAACATAAATAGGGCTTACGGTTTTGTTTTCATCAACTGCCATTTTAACAATGTCCGTAAGGTAGTACTCTTTTTGGGCATTGTCATTAGAGAGTAGGGGAATGTAACGATTAAGCAGTTCGGTCTTTACACAGTAAATTCCTGCATTAACTGTTTTTGTGGTGAGTTGAGCTTCATTGCAATCTTTTTGTTCAACTATTTCTTGCACTTTTTCATTACTAATTAAAACACGACCGTAACCATGAGGGTTTTCTAGTTTAATGACGGACATATTAATGTCAGCATTGCCACCTGTTAAAGCCAAAAGAGAATCTTGGGTAATGAGGGGCATATCCCCATTTAAAATGAGGGTTTTTTCATATTTTGTCTCTACCCCTTTCATCGCACCCCCAGTTCCAGGGAACTGTTCGGCATCTTGGAGATGAAAGTTTATGTTTTGGTAGTTCGATTCTATGGCTTTTTGAACACGAGGGGCTTGGTGATAGAGAACCACGGTAATGTCATCAGAGATTTTTTGACCTGCATCAATGGCGTGAAAGAGCATGGACTTACCTGAAATTTCGTGAAGAACTTTTGGGGTAGTAGATTTCATTCTACTCCCTTTACCTGCTGCTAAAATAACGATAGAGATAGACATATTAATTAGACCTTTACTATATGAAATATTACTTTTTGTGATTATATCCAATGAGTGATTAATAACTATGCTATACTTTTTGAATTTTTTTAACAAGAGGTAAATAAGATGAAGAAGATAGGTATTAAATTTGAAAAACTATTAGATTATGAATCGTTTGAACCATTGCAGTATTGGTTAGATTATGATTTTGAGTATGAAGATTTAGAAGCATATATAAGTGACAATAAAATAATAGAGCTTGAACTTGAAGAAGATGAAGACAGAGAAGAAGACATCGAGATGTTACAAGCCTTTTTGAAAAGATTTGATAGAGATGAGATAGCTTATGAACTTTTTGTCTTGAATAGTGAATGGGAAAAAATAGATTATAATTCAATTGTTTAACTTGTGAAGAAATGACACAAAAAGAGTTCTTTTTTTTTTCTTAAAAATTATTTTTCAACTAATTATTATATAATCTCACTATATTACATTTATAAGTTTTCTAAATATTTAATAGTACTGATTTTGTATTTTATTATCATTTAGAAGTAGATGTAAGCAAGTAATAGCCGTTACTCATTACTTTCTTACACACTTATTCTGTTTCAAAATATAAACATTATCTTTTAGATAAGATGTATCTATCTTTTGGATATGATGTCTTAGCTTAATAGCTGAAGTCAATTCATTTTTTGAACACATTCATTTAAGGAGAACCAAATATGTCAAAGAAAATAACACTTGGTCCGGTGGGGTATATGCCTCAATCGGCACCAATGATGGGTGTCGAACTCTCACCTGAAGGTAAAGCACTACTATATGGTAACATCGTCGAAGAAGACGAGGCGATGAGAGATGCTGCTAAAGCATTGCTTACTATGAAAAATCCTACAATCTTCCCTGGTCCAATGGTTTTATGGGACTGGAAAGAAGATGTAGCTGATAAATCATCTGCAATCTTAGATTTAGCATCAGAAATTCCAGGATGTAAAATTATTCCTATGCCAGATTACAGACCTAAATATCCAAAGATTGATGTTAAGGCTGAAATTAATCCAAACCACCCTAACTTAACAATTCTTGATAACAGAATTAAAGCGTGTGTTTTCATTGGTGTTCACTGTCACTATGCAAATCTTTCTTTAAGAATGATTAGAGCTGGTACTGACTGTTATACCATTGCAATGTGTGCTGAAATGGGTCATGAAGAAGCTATGGCTTCTATTAGAGATGTTCACGCATCTGACATTCAGAGATTTAAAGATATTGTCATTGAAGTTAGAAATGAACTTGGTATCGAACATACAACAACTATGCCTCCAGAAAACCCTTCTTTACCAAAAGAGGATTGGGGAGCGCTTACACCTTCTGATTATGGTGAGTATCGATCTCTCATTATGAGTAAAAAAGGTGAACACGTAACAGCTGTTGAATAAGAATAGGAGATAAAATGAGTTTAAACAAAAAATTAGTCGATATGAACTACCTCTTAAAAGAGGCACCAAGAGAAAAGCACTTTATTACAGGTGCTCAAGCAATGGCGGAAGCTGTTAAAAGAGCAAGTGTAGATATGGCGATTGCTTACCCTATTACTCCTCAATCAGAAGTAATGCACTTGGTGGGTGATATTTATGCTCAAGGGCATATTAAAGAGTACTACAGAGCTGAAGAAGAGCTTGGAACAATGTCAGCAATTGCTGGTGCTGCTAGAGCTGGTGTAAGATTGTTTACAGCAACTTCTGGACCTGGTCTTTTAAGAGGATTAGAAGCGATTGTTTCATGGCCTGGACATAGAGTTCCATGTGTTCTTGGAGTACTTACACGTGTTATTAATGCACCACTTTCAATTCAACCAGATAACATTGAAATGGCGTACTTAATGCATTCAGGTATTGTTATGTTACATGCTGAAAATCAGCAAGATACATTTGACATGACCTTAGCAGCATTTGCGATTACTGAAAAAGTTGACGTTTACATTCCTGTATCTGTTTCTACTGAAGGTTTCTTCGTAACACACGCTAAAGGTTATGTTGAGATGATGGATGAAGAGTTGGCATTTAATGAACCAGATCCATACAAAGCTCCAGTTCCTGCAATGGATAACGAAGTTCCACCAGCAAGAATTCAAAGAGATGCTCCTGTTCAAAAGTCAAACTTTATGTCTTACTTGATTCACTCAGTATGGCAACAAGAGATTTGGGATTCAAACCAAAGAGCAATGAAATATATCTATGAGTACCTTGGTGGACCAATTGAAGTTCAAAACCCAGGTGCAGATGTAATGATTGTTGCTTCTGGATGTGCTGCTGCACAAGCTAGAGAAGCACATAGATATGCTCAAGAAGAGGGTTTAAGTGTTGGTTTTGTTAAAGTAAGAGCCATTAGACCTTGGCCAAAAGCTGAAATTAGAGAAGCATTAGCGACTACAAAAACTGTTATTGTTCCAGAACATAACATTATTGGTTGGTTATGTAAAGAGGTTAAAGCAGCAATTCCAAACTCTGGTATTGTTACTGAAGGACCGAGAGTATACGGTGGTATGACACTACCAGTAGAATTGATTATGACCGAGATTTATGATGCTCTTGGTATGAAATCAGAAGTATTACAAGCATAAAGGATAGATTATGAGTTTAAATTATATGGTTCCAGCGTCAAAGTTTAAGAGGTATTTACCAAAAGATTACGTTGAATTGGTAAATTATGGTCCATTTGGTAAAACATTCGCAGAATGTGGTACCAAAAACATGGGTAAATATAAAGAGTTAGTAGAAGAGCACCCAATGTGTTCTGGTTGTTGGATGGCTTATTACATTAAAATCATCTTTGCATCACTTCCTAACCCTGAGCATACAGTAACTATTGGTACTGCTGGATGTGGTAGACTTGCAATTTCTCAAGCTGCTGTTCCTTTCATTTACGGTAACTACGGTGACCAAAATGCAATGGCTTCAGGTATTACTAGAGCGTTTAGATTAAGATTCCCTGATCAGCAAAAAGATGTTATTACTATTGCTGGTGATGGTGGAATGATGGACATTGGTTTCTCAATGACAATGCACGCATGGTTTAGAGGTGAAAAATTCACAACTATCATGCTTGACAATGAAGTTTATGGAAACACAGGTGGACAAGAGTCTGGTATGTCTGTAAAAGGTGCCGTTCTTAAAATGTCTCCAAAAGGTAAAAACTTTAATAAAATGCCTGCTATGCAACTGGCAATTACTGCTGGGTGTGTTTATGTTGTTAAAATGTCTCCGACAAACATCAACAAAGCAGCCAAAGCAATTAGAAGAGCAATCTTTGCAGCAAGAGAACTTGGACCAACATTTATCCATGCATATACTTCTTGTAACATTGAGTACTCTATTCCTACTCCAGATGTATTTAAAGATGCACAAGAGATGGCTAAAGGGCGTTTTGCATTTGAAGAATTTATGACTGATGAAGCTAAAGAGCTTTTCACAGTAGTAGAAGCTAAAAAGAAAAAAGAGGTAAATTAGTATGGCAGACGATAAAAAAAGATATAACATACGAATTTCTGGGCTAGGTGGACAAGGGGTTGTTACCTCTGCTCACATTCTTGGAAATGCAATGGACAATGCTGGTAAGTTTGCTTCTTTGGTACCATTTTTTGGTTCAGAGAAAAGAATGGCACCAGTTGAGGCTTACGTAAGAGCATCTTCTCAACCAATTTATGAAGTTGGTGAAGTTGTATATCCAGACATTATTATGATTTACCACTCTCAAGTTGTAACACATGGTAAATCTTATACAATGCCTTTCTATACAGGTCTTAAAAAAGATTCTCTTATTATCATTAACTCGGACATTGATGTTCTTGATGAAGAAGATAAAGCAGTTTTAAATAGACTTAATGCAAAAGTTATTCAATTTGAAGCAACTGAATTGGCTAAAAAAGTTGCAGGTACAGAACTTGCAACTAACATGGCAATGATGGGTATGGTTCTTGGGATGACTAAATTAGTTACTGAAGAGAATATTGAAAAAGCAGTAAGAGAGAGATTCTTAGGAAACTCATTTGTTGCTTCTGGTGGTACAGCATCACTCGATTCAGCAATTGAGAAAAAGTTTAAGAAAAAAGAAGAATTACTTTCTAAAAACATGGAAGTAATTAACAAAACTTTCGAGATGGCAGCGTCTATTGATTTAAGCAATGCCCCTCTAGTAACTAAAATTGAAATATAACAAAGGATAAAAATGTACTACGTAGCAAAAGTTGATTCAAGTAAATGTTCAGAGTATAAGTGTAACATGTGTACACTTTACTGTCCAGAAGCAAACACCTTAATGTATGATGAAGAGAATAAAACTTCATGGGTTGATGAAGATAGATGTAAAGGGTGTGCAATTTGTGTATACGTTTGTTCTGACCTTCTTGACAGAAATTGTATTGAAATGGCAATGGTATCTACTGAAGACTAATCTCTTTAGTTGTGAGGAGAGAACTCCTCACACCACTGTTTAATCCCTCTTGTAGATCTACAAGAGAAAACACTGTTCTGCCATGTGTTTAAGATTTATCCCCTAAAACTTATTATAGATGGAGATAAACTTTACGCACATGGCATAATGGTAGTATAAAAATTTAGGAGACAATATGGCAAATTTAGGCCCAGCTGATTATTCACCGTATCCAGTTGCAACTTATGATGGTTTATATACACCAGATGAGGGTAAAGCAATGTTATTAACTGAAATGGTTGATGAAGAAGTAGCAATGAGAGAAGTTGCTAGAGTAATGTTAACAAGTGAAAATGCAACTATCTTCCCTGGTCCACAAGTATTATATGCTTGGAGTGAAGAGGCGAAGAAAAAAGCAACACTTATTAAAGAGATGTCAGAAGTTTTAGGGGCTAAAATGATACCTATGTATGATTATAGACCAAAATATCCTAAAATTGATGCAGAAGTTGAGATTAACCCTAACCACCCGAACTTAACAATTTGGCACAATAACATTAAAGCATGTATCTTTATTGGAGTACACTGTCACTATGCAAACGTTGCGTTAAAAATTATACGTTCAGAGACTGATTGTTATACTATTGGTATGTGTGCCTTATCTGGTCACGAAGATGCTATGGCAACCATTAGAGATCAACATTCTGAAGATTTAGCTAAATTTATTGAAATTGCTAAAGAAGTCAAGCAAGAGCTTGGTAAATAGAGACTAGGAGGTTTTACTATGACAAAAAGAAGTGATATGACAGCAGAGAAGAACTGGTCAGGACAGAAGATAGTTTCCCCTGATTATTTACTTTTCGAAGCCCCAAGAGAAAAACACTTTATGACAGGTTCAGAAGTTGTTAAAGAAGCAATGAAAAGATGTACAGTAGATGCATCAGTATCGTATCCAATTACGCCACAGTCAGAAGCAGCACACCTTATTGGTGAACTATGGGCTGAGGGTTACATTGGTACTTACTTTAGAGGTGAAAATGAGTTTGGTGTTATGTCTGAAGTTGCAGGTTGTGCAATGGCAGGTTCAAGAACAGTAACAACAACATCAGGTCCTGGTACACTTAGAGCAATGGAAAACTTTCCAATGTGGTCAGGTACTAGAATTCCATGTCAATTAATCTTAATGGCAAGAGGGATTAACTCTCCACTTACCATTCAACCAGATAACTTGGAAGTCTCTTTCTTACTTGAAACTGGATGTATGATTTGGTATGCTGAAAATGTTCAAGAACTTTTCGACATGACAATCGCAGCGTTTATTGTTGCTGAAAAACCAGATGTACATATTCCAATTATTACAGCAGTTGATGGATTCTTTGTATCACATACAAGAGAGTCAGTAATGTTACCAGCTGATGACATTGCATTACCACCGTATGATCCGTATGCAGCACCACTACCTCCGATTGATTCAGAGATGCCTCCAGGAAGATTCCTAAGAGATCCATTTGTAATGAAATCTAACTACATTTCATATGCGACACATGCATCATGGCAGTGGGAAGTACGTTCAGCAGCTGATAGATCAAGAAAATATGCGAAACATTTCCTTAAAGGTCTTGTGCATACAACAGGTGATGATGTAGCAGATGTGGTATTTGTAGCGTGTGGTACAGCATCACACCAAGCTAAAGAAGCACACAGAGAATTGGCTAAATTGGGCGTAACTTGTAAAGTAGTTAAGCTTAGAACCATTAGACCATTCCCAACAGAAGAGTTAATTGAAGCGACTAAAGGTGCTAAATATATCTTTGTTCCTGAATTTAACGTTACTGGTTGGTTATACAATGAAGTTGTTAAAGCACTTTATGGTCGTTCTGAATCAGAAGTAATTGGTAAGCCTAGAGTTGCTGGTGGTATGAGTATGCCAGTTGAAGAAATTCTTAAAGAAGTTGCAAACTTCGTTAAAATAGATTAAGGAGCGTAATATGTCAGTAGATATTTACAAAATTAACCCTGAGTTTAGAGATATTATGCCAAAAGACATTATTGATCTTGAAGATAATGCAACATGGCATGCTACGGCGACTAAAAACCGTGGTATCTCTGATTTACCAGATAAAAAAGAGATTTTAGAAGAGCATTCACTTTGTGCTGGTTGTCCAGAAGCAGCAGCATTAAGATACATCTTAACTGCACTTCCAATTCCAGAAGATACAATTATTGTTAACTCAACTGGTTGTACTTCATTGATGTTCCCACACATCGCATTACATACAGTACACTCACTTTTTGGTAACCAAAATGCTGTTGCATCTGGTATCAAAAGAACTTTAGACTGGAGATTCCCAGATAAAACTAAAGATGTTATTGTTCTAGCAGGTGATGGTGCGACTATTGATATTGGTCTTGACTACACTTTACAGTCATGGTTCAGACAAGAGAAGATTACAACTATCTGTTTTGATAACGAAGTTTATGCAAACACAGGTGGACAAGAATCTGGTTCTACACCAAAAGGTCAAGTATTTAAAATGGCTCCTAAAGGAAAAGTTTTTGACAAAGTACCTATGTGGGAATTAGCAGTAACTTCAGGTTGTCAATACTCTGTTAAATTAACAGCATCAGCACCTAAAAAAGTTGCTAAAGTTCTTAGAGAAGCGGTATTGGTTGCTAGAGAACTTGGACCAACATACATTCACTTATACACTCCATGTATTCTTGAAATTGGTTTGGCTGCAAACGAAGGTTTATGGGAAATGAAAGAGCAAGATAAAGAGAGATTTGAATCTTTCCGTTACGTTTCTCCAGAAGCTGAAGAGTACTTAAAAGAATGCAAAGCGAAAGGAATTCTATAATGGCAAAAGATTCGATTAAAGTTAGAATGCCTGCCCTTGGTGGGCAAGGGGCAGTTACAGCAGCACATATTGCTGCTACTGCTGCAGATACTGAAGGTTACTATGCTGTTTCTAACCCTTTCTTTGGGGCAGAGAAAAGAATGGCACCATCTGAGTCTTACACAAGAATTGGAACGGTACCAATCTTTGATAGAGGGGAAGTAGTTTACCCTGATATTGTTATGATTTATCACCCACAAGTTGTTACTATGGGTAAATCATACACCATGCCTTTTTATGCAGGTATTAAAGATGATGGTTTAGTTATTATTAACTCTGACATCGAACTTTTAACTGATGAAGATAAAAAGATTTTAGCTGATAAAAATGTAAAAGTTCTTACTAAAGATTTTACTAAATTTGCGATTGATATTGCGGGTACAGAACTTGCAACTAACATGGCAATGCTAGGTGCACTGTTTGGTGTACTTGGAACCATTGGTAAACCAGCGATTGAAGAGGGAATTAAAGATAGATTCCTTAAAAAATATACAGCTTCTGGTGGTACTGCATCACTTGACTCTGTTATTGAGAAAAAGTTCAAGAAAAAATTGGATTTAATTCAGAAAAACCTTGAAACTGCTTCAGCAGCATTTGACTTAGCAGCAGAATGGGCTAAAGAGGTAGGTTTAGAGCCTATGTTACTTGACCCATCACATGTTGTACCTGTAGATACAGGATATGTAACAGCTTAAGCTATTAACAACTGTGCCTTGGCACAGTTGTTATTTTAATTTTTAAAGTATTATACAAATAGATGATGTTCTATTTTTCTAATATTTTCTTCGTGTAATCACTCAAAATATAATTCACTCCCAAGGTATCAATATGATCTCTTCATTCGTAATCACAGGTTTTTTAGGTGTAGGTAAAACTACCATGTTAACAAATAGCGTTAAAGAAAACTTTGCTGACAAAAAGATTGCCATTATTGTCAATGAGTTTGGTGACATTGGGGTCGATAGTAAAGTCCTCCAAAATGTTCACTCTGAAGTCCTTGAAATTTCAGAAGGGTGTATCTGTTGTCAATTGGCACAAGAGTTTGAAGCAGGTGTTGCTGAAATCATTCAAAAGTATGACCCAGAGATTATTTTTGTGGAGACTTCGGGAGCATCTGAGCCTTTTCCTATTTTTCTCTCTTTGCAAAATATGGGTATCTCTGTTGATGGGGTTATCTGTGTGATTGATAGTAAAAATTTTGATACTTATAAAGATAACTCAACTTCAAAATATCAACTCGGTGGTTCAAATATTATTGTTCTCAATAAAATGGACTTGGTCAATGAAGATGAGATTAAAGTCTTAGAAGCTGACATAGCAAATATTAAAGAAGAGTATAATATTAAAAATACACTAACAGGTGAGCCTATATTCAAAAACTATGTGACCCATAGAGCAGAGCAGGGCTTGGTAGGTAGAGAGCTTTTTGAGGGTGTTTATAAAGTTGAAGAGGTATTAGAACTTGCACAAGATGCTAAACACCTAGACCATACCCTCAAAGACTCCATTACGCAAAAGGTAGCTTACTTAAAAGAAGATATTAATTTTGATGATGTAGACCAAATACTTAAAAATATTCCAGAGTCTATTTATAGGGTTAAAGGGATTGTCAAAGTAAAAGATGTGCCTAATGCAATTTTTGTCAATTACTCATTTGGAGATGCCTCTTTTGAAGAGTTACTTGACTATAAAGAGAAGTCTTTACTTATCTTTATTGGTGAAAATGTGGATGAAGAGGTCAATGCATTAAGTAAAAAGTTTGATATTTTGAACGTTCCGAAGTTTTCTATCTCTAAAAGCTAAAATATAAAAGTTTATAAGCTTTTATATTGATTTGATGTCAGTATAGTAACTGACATCAAGTATTATTTCTCTTCTCTCTCTTCACAATCATCAGGTAACATCGCTTTGGCATTGTCCATTAGAACAGGTACAAAAAGTAGTGATACAAATACAGCAGCTACCGTACCAGAGATAAGGGCAACTCCTAGTCCACCAAAGATTGGGTCACCTGCGAGTAGGGCAGAACCTAAGATGATGGCAACAGCAGTTAAGAAAATTGGGGTGGCTCGTGTGGCTGATGCTTTAGCAATCGCCTCTTTCTTCTCCATCCCCTCATTTTTAATGAGTCCCATAGCGTAGTCAATTAAAAGTAATGAGTTTCTTGAACTAATTCCCATGAGTGCAATGAATCCAATGAGTGAAGTAGCTGTCAAGAAGAATGTTTCAGTGGTAACAATGTCAGCAACCCAATGTCCTAAAATAACCCCAATGAGTGAGAGGAATGAACCTCCTAAGATAATACCACTTAAGGCAAAACTCTTATAGTAGATAACCAATAAGAAGAAGATAAGTACTAAGGCCGCAATAAAGGCAGCACCTAGGTCTCTAAAGGTATCGAGTGTTACTTTCATCTCTCCATCCCATCGTAAGAGATATTTAGCACCTGTTATTTTATGAACCAACTCTAAGTCAAACATATAGGTAGAAAAAGGTGCATTGGTAACGGTATACGCTTTTGAGAAGTACTCCACCATCTTTTCACGTGCATCGAGTAGTGGATAAACTTGTGATACATTGTCGGTCTCAGCGATGACATTAATCATACGTTTTAAATCTTTGTGCATAATCATAGGAGTAGAGTTTACTTTTATAATCTGTACTACTTCAGTTAAAGGAATCATTAAGCCTTGTCTATTCATAAGTGTAAGTGAAGAGAGCTTTGATTTAATAGCATCTTTAGAGCTATCACGTAAGCGTCGGGTTTTATCACTTAATACTAAATAAATAGGTGTTTGTACTGAACGATGTTCAGAGTTTTTAGTAGCAACTACCATTCCTTGAAAGGCGAGATATAAGATGTTATTAACCTGCTCAATGCCTAATTTTAACTTTGCAATTTTTTCAATATCTGGAAGAAGTTGATACTTTTTATAAATATCATCCGCCATAATATCAACATCCACAAGGTCTTTGGTCTCTTTAAAAATATTGGCAACTTCAACGGCTATTCTTCTTGTTTGGGGAATATCCTCACCATGTACTTCAAGAACAATTTGTGCTAATGTAGGAGGTCCAGAGGGTTGCTCAATCATTTTAATAACCGTACCAGGAACAAGGTTTTGGCAAGTCTCTTGTATCATAGGACGTAATCGACTAATCATGAGAAATGATGCCTCTTCTCGTTCATGAATTGGGGTAAGATTAACAGATATTTCTGCCACATTTTCTGTTCTCTTCATAAGAGAACCTTTTACTAGCCCTGCATAATCTAAAGGAATTCCTTGTCCATAAAAAATAGACATATCAAGAATCTCTTTTTCATTTCTTAGAATATTGGTAACACAACTGGTCACTTTTTTCGTCTGTTCGATGGAACTAGCCGTAGGGGTGTCAACATAAATAGAGTAGGTAGTGGCACTTTTCCCTGGTAACATTCTTGCCAATACTCCCCCTGTCGGAAACATAAGAAGTGAGGCAAAAAATGCAAAAATAGTTAAAGCAATCACCATGGTTTTTCTAAATTTACTGGTTAAAATCCAGTAGACAAACGTTTCTAATCTCTCCATCTATTTTTCCTCTTTTGTTGTTTTTGTCTGTTCATCATGTTTCTCTGTATGGTGTTCACCTTGACATATCTCACAAATTCCATAAGGATTATGTTCCATGTCATGAGATTCATCATGCTCTGGTTTTTTTAAAAGTTTTAAACTTAAATATGGGGTGAAAATATAAGCAACAACGAGTGATGCAAAGAGTGCCACAGGAACATTGTAAGGAATTGGTTTCATAAATGAACCCATCATTCCTCCAACAAATGCCATAGGAACCATGGTCATAATAATGGCTAAAGTTGCAATGTTAGTAGGTCCTCCAACTTCATCAGTTGCTTCAACAAGTAATGCCCCCATTTCTTTATCTTTAGCTTCTGGACTATGTAAATGACGGTGTATATTTTCAATAACAATAATAGCTGCATCAACCAAGAGACCCAAAGAGAGCAAGAAGGCAAATAGCGTAATTCTATTCATTGTCTGACCTGTCATATAGGCGATAAAGAGGGTAATGGCTAAAATAGCAGGTACAGAGAAGGTAACAATCAGTGATTCTCTCCAACCTAAGGCAAACACGAGCATAATCGCAATAATAATAATGGTAATAACCAAGTGGTGCATCAACTCATCTACTGCGGCATTGGCTCTTTGACCATAATCTCTTGTTTTACGGTACTCAATGCCCAACTTCTCAAAGTGAGGTTTCTCCTCATCAATGAGCTTCATGACATCTTGTGCAACAAAAACGGCATTGGTTCCTGCTAGTTTTGAGACAGAGAGGGTAAGTTGTCCAATATTGGCACTTAGTGGTTTAGATAAATCATTATTAGGTCGATAGATAAGTTCAACATCTTGAAAGTTCTGTTTGTCAATACCTTTTTCAACTTTGGCAACATCTCTTAGATAGACAGGTGAGTCTCGATAAGAGGTCACCATAACACTCTCAATATCCTTGGTGCTATGAATGGCGTTGGAGACACCAAAGAAAACAAGTTGATTGCCATTGGTTCGTCCTTTAACTTCAGGAACATTGACGGCGAGTTGTTTAACAGCGGTCATAATCTGTCCCATAGAGAGGTGATAGGCTGAGAGTTTATTAACATCTACTTCAATGTTGTATTGCTCTTTGTGTGCTCCTGAAATGGTTGTTTTTGCAACATTCTCAATACTGTTTATTTTATGTTTTAGTTTTCGTATCTCTTCATTAAACTCTACTAAGGAGAGTTTAGAGTTTGCATTTCTATAAAAAGCAATAGAGATAATAGGAACATCAATATCTATGTCAAAAGGCTTGATGAGAGGTTGTTTTGCTCCTTGAGGCATTTGATCCATATTTTGCATTACTTTGTCGTAAAGTTTCAAGTTGGAATCTTCTCTGTTCTCACCAATATAATACATCACATTAACAATACCGACATTGTTCATGGAAGTACTATAAACATGTTGAATCCCTTGAACCTCTCTAAGCTTTTTTTCGAGTGGTTTAGAGATGATGTTTTCAATCTCTAAAGGGGTAGCCCCTGGCATTACAACCATAATTCCTCCACCCGAGATAGCGATTTGTGGGTCTTCTTCCCTTGGCATTGTTGAAAGGGCTATCCAACCCAATGCCAAAATGACAATGCCTAAAACAGCTGTTAAAGGGTTCCGTAAAAACGCTTGACCTAATTTCCCTGCCACATCTTTAACGACGTAAGGCTCTTTGACTTCTTTTCCCATTGTTAACCTTTTATGTGCACTTTAGCATACATGCCTGGATAGATTGACTTCTTTTTAGAGTCAAATTTAATTTTCATTTTAAACTTATGGGTCATTGGATTAGAGCTTGGAATAATCGAATAGATTTTTCCTGTGCTTTTAAACCCTGTAGAGGGTATCTCTATATCAATAACTTTTCCTAGTCTCATATACTTAATATTATCTTCTGATATTTCAACAATAATACTAAGCTTTGAAAGGTCGGTTAAAATGACACCAGGCATTCCAGGTATTGCCATCTCTCCCACTGAGAGTTTTTTGGCAATAATCACTCCTGTGTTTGGTGCTCTTAGTTTAAGATAATTATACTGATTAAGCACCTCTTTTTTCATTGCTTTTGCTTGTGCTACTTGTTTTTTAGCAATTTGTACCATATCTTCCATATTGGTAGCACCCAATTCTAAATTTTCTAGCTCATATTTTGAAACCATACCTTTTTTAAATAGGCGTTGGTATCGACCTAAATTTAACAAGATATTTGAGTATTGATTTTTGTTCATCTGTAAAGCAAGTTGTGCTTGTGAAATGGCTAAATTGACTTGCTCTTTTTTTGAATCAATCTCTTTTGAATCAATCTCATAAAGGAGTTGACCCTTTTTAACAATGTCACCCTCTGCGACATGCATTTTTTTTACAATTCCCATGTATCGGCTTGTAATCATTTTTTGATTGTCAGATATTACAGAACCTGATAAATCAAGTTCGATAGAGTAAAGTAGGTTTAGTCCTAATATCATGATGGTTAATATTCTCATTATATTTCTCCTTGGTTAAGTATGCTTCTAAGTTCAAAAACTTTGGCATTTCGGTCATTTTTTGCAGTTAAGAGTTTGAGAAGTACCTCTAACTCTTTGGATTGTTTTATCAGTACATCAGAGATGGATGTTATGCCCTCTTTATAACGTTCTTGATAGTTTTCATAAACTTGTGATGCAAAGGTTAATTGGCTTTCAAGACTCATAATCTCTGCGGTTTTACTTTTTGCTTCAGTTTGTAATTTGGCAATTTTCAAGCCAATTCCTTTTTGGGCTAAATTAACTTGGTCACGCACTTTTAGGTTCTCAACTTTTGCTTTTTCTAAATTATGTTTGTCAATATTACCATTAAAAAGATTCCACTCTAGTTGTACGCCTACAGTATAAAAATCTTTGTCGATGAAATCATTGAAAGGTTTATCATCCGATGAGCCATACTCTCCAAATGCACCAACTGTGGGTAAAAAATCTGCTTTTTTGGTCTCTATGACCATATCGGTAATCTCTACGCCTAGCTTTGCTTTTTGAATATCTAGATTATTGGCTAAAAACTCTTCAACGTTTATTTCTGGCATCGCTAGACTCTCTGTAGTGTCAATAATAGAAGTAACATTTTGATTGAGTAAAAAAGAGAGATATTGGTAGGCTAATTCTTTGTTATAATTTGCTTGGGTGAGCATACTTTGAGCTTCTGCTTTGCGTGTTTGTACCTCTAAAATATCTATCTCTTTGGCAAACCCTTCCTCTTGCATACTCATAACAATGTTTTCTAATTGCTCAATATTAGAGAGTATATTGCTTAAGTTTTGAATATATTGATTGATAAGAGAAATGTCATAAAAGGTTTTACTGGTTTGAAATATTTTTTCATTAAGTATTTTAGAGCTATCGAGTTGGCTCATGTGTTCTAATGCCTTGGTTATTTTCCCATATTGTTCTAGTTTCCCAGCAGTATAGAGTGGCACCATATAGCTAATGGTCGTTTGAAAATGATTTCTTGCATCAGGGTAGTTTAAATCTTTAGGTTGAACAGGTAGTGGATTTGTTTGCCCTGACATATCAAACTCTGAAAATCCAAAATCCCCAAATGCCGCTTCACGACTTTTAAGTTTAAATCCAAAAATATTTCCTGCATCATTGGAGCGTAAGGCTTGAAGATTAAGATCAACCTTACCATATTTATGTCCTGAAGCACTTTTTGCTTCATAAGTTTTAATTTGTTCATTAAATTTAGAAATTTTTAACTCTAGGTTATTCTTTTTCATAATTTTTAATGCTTCATCTAAGGAGAGGTTTTTAATCTCATGGGCATGTAAGCTACTTGTAAGTACCAAGACTATTGATAAGAGCGTTATGCTTTTTTTAATATACATAAGTAATCCTTTAATGGAATAAGTTTAAATTATTAAAATTATAATTAAATGTTGTTAAAATCAGTTGAAATGATTAAAATTACTTATGATATAGTAATATTATTATATCATTATTAATGTTAAATTATAATTTTTATTGATACTTAAAAATTTATAATAAGAAAAAGTAGATTAAAAGTGAGTTTATTTAAAGTAAAGTGAGAATAAATAGAGGAAATAGTTAAAAGAAAGAGCCTCTCTTTTGAAAGACTCTTCTATTTTTAAAGTATTAAATTAAATGGTAACATAGTTGACACTAATACAAGCATCAAGTTTTGAAAGTTCGCTAATAACTTCTTTTGTAATGGTGTTGTCAATATTGACGACAGCTAAAGCGTGAGATTTATTATCTCTACCAAGTCTAAAGTCTGCAATGTTGAGTCCATGAGATGAAACAATACGACCTACATCACCAATGACACCAGGAACATCGGTATTTCTAAAGAAAATTAAATTTCCTTTTGGCTCTAAGTCTAGTTTATAGCCATCAATGTCCATAATACGTAAAGTTTGCTCACCAAATACTGTTCCTGCAATAAAGAAGTCACCGCTGTCAGTAGTTACTTTAAGGCTCACTTTATTAGTGAGTCCAGAGTTATTAACAGCAGTCTCTTTGATAAGCTTTATGTTACGTTCTTGGGCAACAAACTCTGCGTTAACATAGTTCACTTTGTCTTGAAGTGATTCGCTAAGTACACCTACAGTAGCAAAGGTAGAAAGCGATTCTAAATAGTCAGAAACATCCCCTTTAGTTGTTACTTTAATGCTTTTGACTTTATCACGTGTAACTTGTGCCGCAATATTTCCCATCTTTTGAATAAGCTCTAAGTAAGGACGTAGAAAGTCAGGAAGTTCACTCTCTTTAATAGGCAAGTTTAAAGCATTAGGATAGGCAATGTTTTTAGCTGCTTCAATGGCATTAGATGCTGCTTGAATGGCAATGTTTTGTTGAGACTCTTTAGTGTTCGCCCCTAAGTGAGGAGTAACAGTAACATTGTCTAAGTCTAAAAGAGGATGGTCAATGGCTGGTTCTTTGTTAAAAACATCAATCCCTGCCATGTGAATTTTACCAGAAGTTAAGCCTTCGAGTAGGGCATCTTCATTAAAAAGTCCCCCTCTAGCACAGTTAATCAGTACCACACCATCTTTCATCTTTGCAATTTCAGCTTTGTCAATGATGCCTAAGGTCTCTTTGTTTTTAGGGGTGTGAATCGTAATAATGTCACAGGCTAAAATATCATCAAAGTTTTTAGTGTAAGCAATATCCATATCAGTGGCTTTTCTAGGGTCAATGTAAGGGTCATAGGCAACTACATCCATCTCAAATGCTTTGGCTCTTTTTCCTACACGTGAACCAATGTTTCCAAAACCAATGATTCCTAATTTTTTACCGTAGAGTTCAGTACCATACCAATCTTGTCGTCTCCAAACTCGGTCTAACTTAAGATTGTTATGGGCATAAGGAAATTGACGAACACATGAAAGCATATGCGTGAGGGTAAGCTCAACAGCTGCAATGGTATTAGCAGTTGGTACGTTCATTACAACAATACCTTTTTTGCTACAACCCTCAATGTCAACATTGTCTACACCAACACCTGCACGAACAACAGATTTTATTTTATGAGCATTCTCCAAAAAGAATTGGTCAACATCAGTAGAAGAACGGGTAATGGCAACATCAGCAAGAGGAATAATTTCTGTGATGAGCTTTTCTTTAGGCTCATCAGCAGCATTAATAAGGTTTATATCGGCATCATTTGCGAGAATATCCAAGCCTTTTTGGTGGATATGGTCGCAAACTACAATGGTAATTTTAGACATTAATAGCAGTTCCTACTTTCGTTTAAAATCGCCAAAAGCATCACCTAAAGTCATGCTGTCATCTTGCTCAGAATTAAGTTTGTCAAGTGCTTCACGCTCTTCTTGACGTTCAAGTCTTCTTACAGAAATTCTAATTCTATCAGATTTAGCATCAATGAAAGAGATTACTGCTCTAATCTCTTGACCTTTTTCAACCTCTTCTTCTTTAAGAGGGTGTAAATCATCAAGTCTTAGTAAGGCATCAACCCCTGGTTCAATAGAGACAAAAATACCAAAGTCTTTTTTATCTTTTACTGTACCTGTAACAATGTCACCAAGTTTATGCTCTTTAGCAAAAGCAGCTACTGGAGACTCTTGCATTGCTCGAACACTAAGAGAAACTTTACCTTGGTCTCTGTCAATTTTAATAATTTTAACTTCAACTTCATCACCAGATTTATACACCTCTTTAGCAGGTTCTGATTTTTCCCAAGATAACTCTTGATTATGAAGAAGACCTTCAACTGCACCAATTTTAAGGAATGCTCCAAAATCAGTTACTGATGAAACTGTACCTGTAATGATGTCACCGACTCTGTTAGCTGAAGCAAATTGGTCAATTGGTTTAGGCAATAAAGTTTTTCTTGAAACTCTAAGTCTTCTTTGTTGTTTATCAATTTCAATAATTTGAACATCAATCACTTGGTCAATCTCAATGTGATCTTTTGGATGTTTAACATTTTTTTCCCAAGAGAGTTCAGATACGTGTAAGAATGCTTCTAAATCTTCACCTAAATCAACAAATGCACCATAAGGCTCAATGTTTGAAACAGTTACAGATACAGTATCACCTGCTCTTAGCGTATTGTCAATATCTTTCCATGGGTCAAGGTTTGCTTCCTTAATAGAAAGAGAGAGGTGTCGTTTCTTTTTATCATACTCAATGGCAATAACATTAACTTCATCACCCTCTTTGTAGTATTTAGAAGGGTTAACTGGTCCTTTGTGAGAAATTTGAGAGTAGTGAACCAAACCGTCCATACCACCAACATCAACAAACATACCATAAGAAGTAATCTTTTTAATGGTACCAACAACAACTGCTTTGTTTTCTAGTAATCTGTCTACAATCTCTTGTGTCTCAGCTTTTTCACGTTCAATAAGTGCTTTTCTTGAAACAACCACAGAGTTTTTCTCTTTGTCAACTTTAACAATAAGTGCTTTTACTTGTTTTCCAATTGGGTCAACTTTGTAAGAGATGTAAGAGAGTGTTCTTGGCATAAAGAACTCTAAACCAGAGACATCTACAACAAATCCACCTTTATTCTTTTTAGTAATTGTACCTTCGACAACATACTCTTGTTCTTCATCATACTCTTCAATAAACTCAGCTAAAGCGGCTCTTTGCTCTGCTAATTCATAAGAAACACTTGGTCTTTCACCTCTTTGTCCTGTGATAACCACTTGAATGGTTTCACCCTCTTTAAAGAAAAGTTCACCATCTTCATCTCTAATTTGATCCAATGACATAAGTGCTTCATTTTTACGACCAATATCAATAACTACTTGATTGTCTTCCTCAATTATCTTAACGATAGTACCATCTACTAAATCACTTTTACTGTCTGTTTTTTTGAACGACTCCTCGAGCATCGCTCCAAAATCTACGTCTTCTATTTCGATATCTTCGAATTTCATGTTTGCCAATCCTTGCTTGTGCCTAAATTTTCGCTATTATACTCTTTTTTATTTAATGCTATATGAAAGTGTGAAAATATGGTGCTTAGCTAGTTTAAGTTTTTAAAATTAACACTATTAATTAGGAAATATTAATAGTGCTTTGGATATTAAGCAATCTCTTTTATTTTGTTAATGACATTTTGTACAATCCAGTCAGGAGTAGAGGCACCTGCTGAAACACCACAAAGGTTTTTGTCATTAAACCAAGTAGGGTCTAGTTCTGATTCGTTCTCAATTAAGTAGCTATCGGGACAATCTTTTTCTGAAATACTGTGTAACATTTTAGTATTAGAAGAGTGTTTACCACCAATAACAATCATCACATCTGCTTTTTTAGCCAATTCAGCAGCTGCATCTTGATTTTCAAAGGTTGCATTACAGATGGTATTAAAAACACGAACTTCTCGATGGGTTTGTATAAGTGCCGAGACAATTTTGGCAAAATCTTCAGGTTTTTTAGTTGTTTGAGAGACCACAGCCACTTTGCTCTTTAAAGGTAATTTAGTCAACTCTTTAGGCTCAAGTACAATAAAAGCATCCTCTGCTTTATTGGCATAAGAGACTACCCCTTTAATTTCAGGATGTGCTTTATCTCCAAATATCACGATGGAGTAGCCCTCATTACTCATCTTTTCGACAATATTTTGTGGGGTTGTTACATAAGGACAGGTTGCATCAATGATTTTATTTTTTTGCTTTTTAAGAAGTGCTAACTCACCTTTAGGAATACCATGGGTACGAATCACCACCGCATTGTCATTTTTAATATCGTTAATATTCTCAACGAGTCCAATATTAAACCCCTCTTTAAGACGATTTATCTCATCTTTATTGTGAATGAGTGGACCATAGGTAAAAGAGTTTTTATGCTCTTCTGCAATCTCAATGGCACGTTTGACACCATAACAAAATCCATAACTCGATGCAAGTTCTATTTTCATAATCATAACCTCTTAATTTATATTGGCAATTTGAGTGAGTATATCGAAAAAATTTGGAAATGAAGTTTCAATACAAGCTGTATCTTCAATATTCATTTTAGCTATCAATCCAGCAATGGCAAAACTCATCGCAATTCGGTGGTCTCCATGACTATTAATAGTAGCAGGTTTTATTTCTCCTCCAATAATCTCATATCCATCTTCATGCTCTAGATTTTGTATGGCACAACTATTTAAACCTGTTAGTACGGTTGAAATACGGTCACTCTCTTTGACTCTAAGTTCTTTGGCATTTTTAACCACACTTGTTCCCTTAGCTGTTGCCATAGCAATAGAGAGGGCAGGGAGTTCATCAATCAGCCATGCAATATTTTTTTCTACAGTGATAGCATTAAGTTGACCATTATAATTAATCTCTATATCTCCGATAGGCTCATAGATATTTTCTTTTTCGATATAGCTGATTTTTGCACCCATCTTCTCTAATGCTTTATATGCTTCTATACGGGTAGGGTTTAAAGTGACATTTTTAATTGTAGTGGTGGCATTGGGCGTAATGGCAGCGGCTACAGCAAAAAAGAAACCACTTGATGGGTCAGCAGGGACAGTAATGTTAAGTGGATTTAATGGTTTTTCTAAAGGTTCAATTTTAATCCAACCATCTTCTTGAAGCGTAACAGAAGCACCCATACCTGAAAGCATTCGCTCTGTATGGTCACGTGAGAGAAGGGACTCTTTATAGTAAGAGGGACTATCGGCTTGAAGTGCTGCTAAGATAAGTGCAGATTTCACTTGGGCAGAGTCAATTGGAGATTCATATTTAAAAGAGCTTAAATTACCCCCACGAATGGCTAAAGGGGCTAAGTTTCCCTCTTCTCTACCATCAATTTTTGCACCTATACTTCGCAAAGGAATTGCCACACGGTTCATGGGACGGGAACGTAAATATTTGTCACCTGTTAAGATAAATGAACCCTCAATTCCTGAAAGGAGACCAGCATAGAGTCTCATTCCTGTTCCAGCATTACCACAATCTAAGATGTTTGAGGGTTCAGATAGCTTAGTAGGAGGGGTAATCTCTATATTCGCCCCCTCTCTTTTTACTTTCGCTCCTAGCTGTTGGGCAATGGAGAGTGAAGCCAAAGTGTCTTCTCCTAAAAGAAAATTTTTAATGCTTGAGGGTTTGTTCGAGAGCAAAGAGAACATCGCACAACGATGAGAGATGGACTTATCAGCAGCAATCTCTGCACACTCTAAGGTAAATGATTCCGTTTTAGGAGAGACTATGACATTTTTCATCGAAGGGCTGCTCCATGGTCACTTTCGATTTTGCTTATAATGCGCTTGATGGTCTCTTCAATGGCTTCATCACTTAGTGTCTCTTCTTCTGATTGGATAAAAAAGCGTAAGGATAAACTTTTTTCTTCTCCTAGTGCTTCATCTTGATAGACATCAACAGGATAATACTTTTTAAGTAGCGGTAAATTTAAAGTTTTTATTGATAATGCTACTTGCGTATAGTGAATATCTTTATTGATAACAAAACTTAAATCTTTATAGACCCCTTGAAATTTGGAAATAGCATGAGCATTAATATGTTTAGGAACTAAGGCATTGAAATCTATTTCAGCTACAAAAGTCTCTTTTAAATCAAAGTCATCACAAACGCTAGGATGAACTTTGGTTAAATAACCACATATTTTATTATCTATAATAATATCAGCTGATTGATAAGGATGGATGAGTCCATTTGTTTCATTCGATTTTTTAAGTTCAAAGTTTCCAACAATAGAGCTGATTTTTTTAAGAAAAAGTTCAAAATTAATAGAAGAAGGCTTTCCTGCATTCGAAACATTTTCAGACTCTGATTGCCCTGCATAAATTAAACTTAATACCTCTTTCTCTTCACGATACTCATTGAAAATTGTACCAATCTCAAAAAGTGCTGTTGACTTTTTAGAGTAGCTAACATTACGTTTGGCTGCTTGTAAAAGGTTAATAAGCGTGGTAGTTCTAAGGGTATTTAAATCCGTAGTAATAGGGTTAATAATGTCTAGTTTTTCATTAATAATACTAAAATCATAAGCTTTCAAAAGTTTTTTGTCGGCAAAGGCAAAAGAGATACTCTCATCAAATCCAGCTGAGACGGCACGTGAACGTAATGCTTTTTTAGCATGATACTTCTGCATACTTTTATTAATTCGATTTTTCTCAACAAATTTTAAAGCTTTGGCTTCAATATTGTCAATACCAATAATACGCACTATCTCTTCGGTAATATCTTGAATATTTTCAATGTCATGTCGATAGGGAGGAATAGTGATGCCAAAACTATCTTCTATTGAAGTCTGTACGCCAAAGTTTAATGCTTTTAAAATATTGATAATTTCCATTTTAGGAATTTTATTACCAATGATTTCACAAATCTCTTCGGCTGAGACAGTAGTAATAGTAGGTTCAAGCTCCTCTTTTACAGAAAGTGTACCTTCAAAAAGTTTTGAATTATAATAAGTTTCAAATAGATACGTTAAATAGGTGATTCCAAAAGATAAATTAGGCTCTGATCCACGAGAAGTATTATAGTAAAGCTCATCTGTTTGTATTTTCTGTTCAGAGACCACATCCACAATATGTTTGGGGTTGACATAAGAGGCCTGAAAAAGTACTTGTGTCGATTTACCTGTTGTTTTAGAAGCCTCTTCTTGATGAATTCCTAAGTAGGCAGCTTTTTTATCATTGAGTGAAATGTGAATAACATCATTTACATTTTGGGCAGTTATAATAAGTTTTTCATCATTTTCAAAATCAAGATGGCTTACGTCATAGGCACGTAAAATAACTCCTGTGGTATGGATAATATATTGTAAAAAGTTATCTATGGGGGTAGTACTTAATTTGTCAATAAACCCTAAACGTAATAAAAACAGTAAAGAGGTGTCTAGATTGTTAACATTTGCCATAGCAAATTCTAAAGAAGCATTAATCTCCCCTTTACTTGTTAATTTAGCGACTCTTGCCAAACCAATTTTCTCTTGGTTTTGGCTCTCATACTCAAAGCTTTTCATGGGAATATTTAAAGCGGCTGATAAATCTCGTGCCACCCCATGCACAGAGAGACAATCTCCACGGTTAGCTGTTAATTCAATTTCAATGACGGTATCAGCTATTTTTTTGTACTCATTTAGCTCTTTCCCTACAACAAGCTCACCAATGGTCTCATCTAAAACCATGATACCATCACCAAGATTAGGCAGTCCTAGTTCAGAAGCAGAACAGACCATCCCTTCTGATTCTACGCCACGAAGTTTTGCATGTTTAATCTCAAAATCTTCACCCAGTTTTGCACCAATACACGCAACAGCAACATATTCTGCGTCAACTACATTGGCAGCTCCACAAACAATTTGACGTTGCATCCCTGCACCCACTTCAATTTGACAAACATTGAGCTTGTCAGCATCGGGATGCTTTTCACAAGAGAGTATTTTCCCCACAACAATTTTTTGAGGAATAGTATAGGTTTTAATGTTATCAACTTCTAAGCCAATGGCATTAAGTGTTTTAAAAAGGGTTTCATCTGATACTTCTGAAATATCTAAAAAATTTTCTAACCAAGTTCGTGTAATTATCATCTAAATTGCTCCAATAAACGGGTGTCACCCTCAAATAGCATTCTTAAGTCTGGCACTTTGTGTAAGAGCATTGCAAAACGTTCAACGCCTAAACCAAAGGCATAACCAGAGACATCTTTGTATTCAACTGCATCAAACACATTGGAATCTACAATTCCACAACCAAGCACTTCTAGCCAACCTGTATGGGAACAGACTCTACATCCTTTTCCTTCACAGAAGATACAAGAGATGTCCACTTCACTAGATGGTTCGGTAAACGGGAAAAAGCTTGGTCTAAAACGTACTTCAACATCCCCAAACATATAGTGTAAAAAGTCAGACATAATTGCTTTTAGATTGGCAAAGCTAATCTCACCTTTAGCATCGACCACTAAGCCCTCTACTTGATGAAACATTGGCGTATGGGTAATGTCGTAATCTTTTCTAAACACAGCACCAGGGGCAATCATGCGAATAGGTGGTTTTTGGCTTAACATCGTTCGTATCTGCACAGGTGAGGTATGAGTTCGTAAAACAGCCCCATCTTTAAAGAAAAAGGTATCTTGCATATCACGAGCAGGGTGGTTTTTAGGCAGGTTCAGTGCTTCAAAATTGTGAAAGTCATCTTCAACTTTTGGTCCATCTTCAATGGCAAAATTTAATGCCACAAAATAGTCAATAATCTTCTCCATCGTTGACATGACAGGATGGTAAGCTCCCTTCTCATCAAGATTACCATAGAGAGAGACATCAATGGCTTCAGCTTTTAAAAGCTTCTCTATCTCCTCTTTTTTAAGCATTTCATAGCGTTCATCAAAAGCAGTTTGAAGTGATGCTTTCTTTGTATTTAGACCCTCTGCAAAAGCCTTTTTTTCGGGTCCAGGTACATCTTTGAGCTTTGCAAACTCTTTAGAGAGTGTCCCTTTTTTCCCAAAAAGGTCAATCCGAACTTTTTCAAGTTCCGTTAGTGAGTTGGCATCGTTAATTTGTTGTTTTAATGTTTCCAAAATAACCTCTATCCCATTATTTTATTTTATGAAATGTTATCTAAACTATGCTAATAGTGGGATTTAATGTGTTATAATTTTTTAAAATAAATAGATTAACACATAAAGGATTTATCATGTGCATTTTTTGTAAAATAGTCAATAACGAGATACCAAGTAACAAAGTTTTAGAAAATGATGATTTTTTAGCATTTCATGATATGTACCCCAAAGCCCCAATGCATATTTTGATTATTCCTAAAAATCATGTCGATTGTTTCCACGATGTACAACCTGAAACCATGGCTGGAATGACCTCATTTATTCAAGAAGTTGCTACTTTAGTGGGTATAGATAAATCTGGGTACAGGCTTATCACTAACAATGGAGAAGATGGTGGACAAGAGGTTAAACATCTACATTTTCATCTGTTAGGTGGGGCAAAATTGCCGTTTAAACACTTAACCGATGAGACACAGAAAAATTTGTAGGGTGCAATTTATTGCACCAAGTTTTTGTAAAAAATTATTATGTGGTGCAATGAATTGCACCCTACAAGGAAATAAATGACATTAGAACAACTAGACAAACAGTACGGCTTACAAACCTACAACCGAGACTACACCAATTTTGTAAAAGGTGAAGGCTCAACGCTTTTTACTGAAAATGGAGATGAGTACATCGACTTTGCTTCAGGCATAGCTGTAAACTCTGTAGGACATAATAACCCTATTTTAGTCAAAGCATTGCAAGAGCAAGTCGCCAAAATAATTCACATCTCAAACCTGCAAGTGATTGAACCACAAGCCAAACTGGCTGAACAAATTTGTACTCTAGCAGATTATGATGGAGCAATATTTTTTGCCAATTCTGGAGCAGAAGCGAATGAGGGGGCGATTAAGATTGCTCGTAAGTATGGAGAGACCAAGTTCGATAAAAAGCGTTACAAAGTCATCACGCTAGAACACTCTTTTCATGGGCGTACCATTACCACAGTTAAAGCAACAGGGCAAGAGCATTTTCATACGCCAAACTTCTCGCCATATCCTGCTGGGTTCTCTTATGTGAATGGTTTAGAGGCTATCTACAAAGAGATAGATGATGAAACAGTCGCCGTGCTTATTGAACTTGTCCAAGGTGAGGGTGGGGTACAACCTTTTCAAAAAGAGGCGATTCAAAAGCTAGAAAAGCATCTGAAAGAACAAGATATTTTACTCATTGTTGATGAGGTACAAACAGGAATTTACCGAACAGGTAAGATGTTGGCTTCAAATATGTATGAGATAAGCCCAGACATCATCACTCTTGCCAAAGGGCTTGGTGGAGGTGTTCCCATTGGAGCTGTGATGACAAAACACAAAGATGTTTTAAGTGCAGGTGACCACGGTTCAACCTTTGGGGGGAACTACTTAAGTACAAGAGCAGGTTTAGCTGTTTTAGAAGTTTTAAGCGACATGGATAAAAGTGGAAAACTAACAGAAACTTTGGCATACTTTACTGTTAAGCTTAAAGAGATGGCAACAAAATATTCAAATCTATTTACAGAGGAAGTAGGCTTAGGGCTCATGCGTGGACTTCGTGCTAAAGACAATGAAACCATGAAAAGTGTTCTTGCTTCTTGTATGAAAAACAGATTAATTGTACTCCCCGCAGGAAGAAACACCGTGCGTTTTCTACCTGCGTTAACCATTACAGCTGATGAGATAGACGAAGGATTTAAACGTTTTGAAAAAGCTATTTCTTCTCTCTAGTATTTTCATCTCAGTGTTGATGGCAGAGAGTGAACTTAGTGACATTCTCTCACAAGATAAAAGTGCGTTGTTAAAGTATCAAAATGAACAAAATTCGGTGCAGTCTCATCAGTTGGAAAACTCATGGATAAACCCTGTGATGTTGCAGTACTCTAAGAACTACTCTACCCAATTTGGTAGTACCATTGACACCCAACAGTTCATTGTCTCTGTTGACCAACCCATTTTTAAAATGGGGGGAATTTGGGCAGCGATTAAATACGCTAAAGCCCAAGGTAAAGCTAATGCTTTAGATATAGAGCTTCAAAAACGTCAGCTCATTTCACAAGCGTTAACTATTTTGTATAATCTTAAAAAAGCAAAGCTTCAGTTAGCCAAACTCGATTTAACCATTCAAAATGACGACTTAGACATTCAGATACAAAAAGAGTCTTATGAAGAGGGATTAACTAACCGAACACTTTATGACCAAGCTTTACTAAAACGCAATCAAGACACAACCTCTAAGTTAGAGATAGAACTCAATATTGCCAAACTAGAAAATGATTTTTCTCTCTTAAGTGATCATAATCCTTACGCTTTAACTCTCCCAAATTTTGGCATGATAGCCCAAGAGCGTTACATGAATGAACAGCTAGAGCTTCAACGTGATGCCTTTAGAGTGGAAGAGAAAAAAGAGAACAAATACATGACGCTTACTAAATATCTGCCTGAAATCTCCATTAACGGACGCTACACCGATGAAGACTTAAACCCACTTTTTGCCGCCCCAGGGTCGAGCATAAAAGAGCAATATTTTAACTATGGGTTCAAAGTAACTTTGCCCATTAGCATTAACAGTTTCGATGATGTTCAAACTGCTAAGATAGACTACTTAAATGCCCAAGTGACTTTAAATGAAAAGAAAAAAACCGTTGCCAACAACTTCACATTGGCTCAAAAACGTTTGGCAATTATTGACAAAAAAATCGCTCTTTCCAAAGATGACATGAGCCATTACGAAAGTATGTTAGGAACAGCCCAAGATTTAGAGGCATTGGGTGACAGAACCGCACTGGACACGAAAATAGTCGGCAACAATGTCAAAGTAAGAGCATTAGACCAAGAGATATATAAGCTAGATGCCCAACTAGAGCTTATGGGGCTTTATGTGAATGTTTCGGATGCGATGTAGATTAATCGCATCTATGTTATAATCATATTAATTACGCATAAAGGATACGCATGAATTTAGCCTATAATCATCAAGCTCCCAAAAAAGCAACCAATTTGTCCATAAACTCTGACCTTTTAAAAAAAGCAAAAGCTTATAAGATTAATCTTTCAAAAAGTTTTGAAACTCATCTTAATGAGTTGGTTAAACAAAAAGCTGAAGAGGCATGGAGAGAAGAGAATCATCAAGCCATAGAGGCATTTAATAAACGTGTGGAGAGACAAGGGGTTTTTTCTGATGGATTACGGAGTTTTTAATGGCTCAATTTGATGTGTATCTCAATGCTAATGAAGCGACAAGAGAGCTTTTTCCTTATCTTTTAGAAGTGCAACATGGCTTACTTTCATCTTTAAAGACAAGAGTTGTTGTTCCCTTAGGTGTAGGAATTGAACCAATTAGACATTTAAATCCTATGCTCATAATAGAGGGAAGAAACGTTGTCATGTCAACAGCTGACATGGCAGGTGTACCATTAGAGATTTTAGGTGAAAAAATTGTAAATTTAGAAGAGAGTCGCCATGAAATTATTGATGCTTTAGATTTTTTGGTGAATGGGTTTTAAAAAGAAAAATTTCTATATGGCTTTGCAGAGGTTTCGCCCAAAGGTTTAAAAGAGAGAAAAGGTAGGAAAGTAGATGACCATTAAAGAAGCAATACTAAAATCATTAGAAGATAAAAAGAGTTTAATGACGCATTGGGATATACTTAAAGATATTCAAAAAAATAATTATTATGATTTTACTAGTGCAAAAACACCTGAATCAACTATATCTGCTCAATTAGGCGATTTTATTAGAAAGGATGATAGTAGAATTAGTAGACTAAAAAGAGAAAAAAACTCTTATGGATACTATTTGACTAAGTATAAAGATGAACTCACTTTAAATAATAATAGTGAATATACCAAAACCATAGTAACCAATAACTACTATGAGCGTGATTTACATCCTCTTTTATCCTCTTATTTAAACTCTAAAAATATATTTGCTAAAACTATTTTTCATGAAGCGTCGAACAGAAAAGATAGTAATCAAAAATGGATACATCCAGATATGATAGGCATTGAGTTTCTATCACTTAAAACAGAAGTAACTCAACAGTTTCTTAAAGCACTCAATATTACCGATACTTTTAAAATGACCTCATATGAATTAAAAAGAGAGATACAGACAGACCATGAGTTAAAAAAGAGCTATTTCCAAGCTGTATCAAATTCAAGTTGGGCAAATTATGGTTATTTGGTTGCTTTTGAAATAGAGCGTTCTTTATTTGAAGAGATGGAAAGACTCAATCAATCATTTGGAATTGGTATTATTGAATTAAAAGCCAACCCTTTTGAGAGTAAAATACTTTTCCCATCAAAATATAGAGAGCTTGATTTTAAGACCATTGATAAGCTTTCAAATTTAAATAATGATTTTAAAAAATTTATTGCTTATATTGAAGAGATTATTACCTCAAAAGGAAAAAATCATAAACGTGCTAAAAAAGAGTTTGAGCTTGACTTCTGTGATAAATCTTTAGACAATGATACAGAGATAGAGGTCTATTGTAAAGAGAAAAATATTCCTTTTAATAATGATGATTAATATAAAACCACCCGTAGGTCGGGTTGCCCTCATCCCGACACAAGCCCAATCAACCAATAAATTTAATCGTTCAAATAAAAATCAATATGCCAATATTTTTGATTTTATTGAAGCTTTTTATTTTGCCGATTTCTGTCGGGATGGGGGCAACCCGACCTACGGATTTCTTTTAAATCCAAAACATTACAATTTGACATATTTGTCACAAAAATTATTTTTTAATGTTAAAATAGTGAAAAAATATAGGAATACTCAATGTCAATAGAAAAAAATAATTTTAATACCTTAGTAAACCAAATAGATACAGTGCATCAAACGCTCCAAGCTAAAAGCGTACAAACTGTTAGCAGGTCGCTTACTTTGCGTAATTGGATTATTGGTCATTATATTGTTGAGTATGAACAAAATGGAGAGGATAGAGCTAAGTATGGGGCTAAAATTATCAATAGTTTATCCATTAATTTAAATCATATAAAAGGAATGTCTGCAACAAATTTAAAACTTTTTAGACAATTTTATATAACCTATCCACAAATTGGTCAGACAGTGTCTGACCAATTCAAATTAAAAGATTTAACTCGTCAAAAAATGGTATCTATGCAAAATTTTAAAATACCACCCAAACAGCTTTTAAACGCTTGTTCTTTTAGTCATTTTATAGAGTTTTTAAAGATAGATGACCCATTGAAAAAGCTCTTTTATGAAGTTGAAACCATTAAAGGAAATTGGAGTGTTAGAGAGTTGAAGAGACAGATAAACTCTGCTATTTATGAACGAATTGGATTGTCTCAAGATAAAGATAAGATGATTAAATCTATTCAAAACTCTAGTGAAATGCTTTTGGCTGAACAGATTATAAAAGACCCTTATATTTTAGAGTTTACAGGTTTAGAAAGTAAAGTTAACTATAGTGAACATGACCTTGAAGAGGCACTTTTAAATCATCTTCAAGACTTTTTATTGGAACTTGGAAATGGCTTCTGTTTTGAAGCTAGACAGAAGAGAATTTCCATTGAGAATGAACATGATAGGGTTGATTTGGTCTTCTACCATCGTATCTTAAAATGTCATATTCTCATAGATTTAAAAATAAGAGAGTTTTCTTATGCTGATGTTGGACAGATGAATTTTTATTTAAATTATTATAAAAATGAGATAAGTCAAACGACAGATAATCCACCTATAGGACTAATTTTATGTGCAAATAAAAATGAAACAAAAGTTGAATATGCCACAGCAGGATTAGATCAACAACTTTTTGTTTCTAAATATAAGATTAATCTACCTTCAGTAGAAGAGATTGAAGCGTTAATTGTTGATGAGATGAACAGTTTAAAAGAGAAAAAATAATCAGAAAAAAGGAAAAAATTGAAATTCAGCACATACATGAACAACTGGCTCTACGGAGATAACGGCTACTATAAAACATTTAAAGCCATAGGTAAAGAGGGGGACTTCTACACGGCTGTGAGTACCAGCTCTTTTTTTGGGGCGAGTATTGCGAACCATTTTTACAAGCTTATGCAAGAAGAGGCATTTAAAAAAGATGGGTGGCTTATTGAGATTGGGGCACATAAAGGGTACTTGTTGTGTGATATGATTCAATGGCTTTATACACTTGACCCTACATTGGTAAAAACGCTTAAATTTGGGATTGTTGAGCGTCAGACTGATGTTCAGCAGGAGCAACTTCGCTACATTGAAGAGCGATTTGGTTCAGATATTGAGATTACGCATTTTAATGATATTGATGAGGTGGAAGTGGATTATGCTTTTGTGGTTGCCAATGAGATATTTGACGCTTTTCCTTGTAATTTGATTAAAGATGGGGAAGAGGCTTTTGTGGTAAACCATGTAGTGGAGTGGCAAAAAGCAGATGAAAAAATTTTAGAATTTGCCTCTAAACATCGACAAGTTAAAGGGGAAGTAGCAGTTGGCTATGAAGATTTTGCTTTAAATATGGCAAAGGGTATTAAACGATGTGATTTTGTCTCTTTTGATTATGGAGAACGCTTTGTAAGAAATGATTTCTCTATTCGTGTTTATGAAAAGCATAAAACCTATCCACTTTTTGATGAAGAGTGTAAATTAGATGAGCTTTACCAAAAAGCAGATATTACTTACGATGTCAATTTTGGACATGTGATTGAAGCTTTTGAAGAGGTAGGGTTTAGCCTTGATAAGTACGAAACACAGGCTAGGGCATTGGTTCGTTTTGGCTTGATTGATATATTAGAACAGTTTGCTAAACAAGCGACACAGGCGAATTATGTGCGTGAAGCAGATAAAATTAAGACGCTTATTGCTCCTACCATTATGGGAGATAAGTTTAAAATGGTACACTTCAAGAAATAGTTTTAGGAATCAAAATGTCCCCACAAAAAAGAGCCACAATAGTAGCGTCAATCGTTGCTATTTCGCTAACAGTTTTAAAGTTCGTCATAGGAATAGCTTCTGGCTCTGTGGCTGTTTTGGCTTCAGCCATTGACTCATTGCTTGACACACTCATCTCTGTTTTTAATTTCTTTGCCATTAAAAAATCTGAAGAGAAAGCGACCAATGAGTTTCAGTATGGAAAAGGCAAAGTTCAAGCCATTGCAGCAGTGATTGAAGGGACGATTATCACGCTCTCAGGTTTTTACATCATTTATGAAGCGATTCAAAAAGCCATACATGGAACGCAAACTACTTTACTGACTCCTGCTATTTGGGTGATGATAATTTCTATTATTGTTACGTTTATTTTGGTAAAATATCTGTTATCAGTAGCCAAAGCAACCGATAATCTGGTCATTAAGTCCGATGCTTTACATTACCAAACAGACCTTTGGGCAAATGCTGCGGTACTTTTGGCATTGGGGATTGTCTATTTCACTGGCTTAGAGATTGTCGATGCCCTTTTTGGTTTTGCCATTGGGATTTACATTATCTACTCTGCTTATGAAATCATTGTAGAGGGAATAGAAATTTTGTTAGATAAAGCCTTAGATGAGGAGATTATTGAAAAAATCCATGAAATTTTAGAGAGTGATAAGGAGATAACCTCTTACCACTGGCTCAAAACTAGAACGGATGGAACGGTTAATTTTGTGGAGTTTCATTTGGTTTTTCACCCTAAGATGTACCTCATAGATGCCCATAGAATTTCAGATCATTTAGAAGATAAAATTAGACAACTTGACTGTAAAAAAGGGTGGCTCATTACCCCTCACTATGACCCCTATAATGATGTCTATACCAATGATGAATATTTAGAAGCTTCACAAAGATTATGTCAAAACTAATCTACCTCTTATCTCCTCTTAAAAAAGAGGGGACGATTTCTCTTCCGATGATTTCATTCTCTTTGTTAACGAATAAGATAGATTTTTCTGTTTGTGATACGTTGATGTTCACCTCGAAACAAGCAGTTGTGTCAGCCAATAGCATAGATAAAAACTGGAAAAAGTTTCCTTGTGTTGCCATAGGTTCTGCAACGAAAAAAAAGATAGAAAAGCTAGGGGGAAAAGTTATTTACGCTCCTCAAAAATTTTATGGAGAAGTTCTAGCTAAAGATATTTTGAATAATTTTACAGATAAAAAACTGCTCTATCTTAGACCTAAAGAGGTTTCGTTTGATAGTAAAGCGTATTTGGCAAAAAATGGCATAAACTTAGAAGAGCAGATTATCTATGAAACTTCTTGTGTGCAATATGCCTTAGAAGAGAAACCAAAAGAGAATGCCATTATTATTTTTACTTCTCCTTCAACTATTAACTGTTTTTTTAAAAATTTTGAGTGGCATAAAAGTTATATTGCCATCTTAATTGGTCATGTTACAAAAGAACATTTACCTAAAGTGTGTCGATATGTAATAGCTGATGAGCCATTAATTGATGCTTGTATTAAAAAAGCAAAAGAAGTGAAAATAAGATAAAAAAATAGTGACATTTCGTCTAAAAAGTGCTATAATTTTCTTCACCTGAATGGTTCGACTACTGTTATTTTGTGGTCCAACATTATCTTTTGAGGGACATGTAGTTTGTTGGTGTGTGGGTGTCGTCGTTTGAGCTTAGCTTAGTCTGGCGAGAAGATGCCCCCTAAAAACAGCTCTCTCCTTCACCGTTGGCTTTTTAGGGCCGACCTTTTACAGAACGGCTGTTCGGGGTTTTTTTATTAATGCTGTCTTCAGCAGACGGCTCACGCTATCGCTATTTACATTCAATATTTTCTTCAGCAGACGGCTCATGCTATTGCATTTCTATTTAAATTCTCCCTATACTCTTATATTTTTCTATTTACTCCTTTCAAATAATCAATAGTGTATAATGTCCACAATTTTTATTGTGGAGATGTATGTGAATGTATTAATTATTGGTGCTGGTGGACGAGAGTACTCTATTGGAATGGCACTTCAAAAAGATGAGAAAGTAGATGCACTCTATTTCGCACCAGGGAATGGGGCGACAGATGAGTTGGGG
>Ga0256839_1000696_pt1 | contig 43120 bp, 10 predicted proteins | sample 354166metaG_FD_185968 | JGI IMG/M metagenome (GOLD analysis project Ga0256839, IMG submission 185968) | Hydrothermal vent microbial communities from Mid Atlantic Ridge, Atlantic Ocean - 354-166 | ecosystem: Environmental > Aquatic > Marine > Hydrothermal vents | place: Atlantic Ocean: Mid...
GCCAGTAAATTTGCCCTGGAGGGGTTGACCGACACCCTGCGCCTGGAACTGCAGGGGAGTGGTATACATGTCTGCCTGATTGAACCCGGCCCTATCGAGAGCCGATTCAGAGCCAATGGCTATGCCATGTGGAAACAGCATATCGATGCCACACAGAGCATTCATAAAAAAGCATACGAGGTGATGATTCAGCGGCTGCAAAAAGAGGGGGCGGCCACCCCTTTTACCCTGCCACCGGAGGCGGTGGTAAAAAAGCTGATCCATGCCCTGGAGAGCCCACGACCCAAAGCCCGGTATTATGTCACCTTCCCCACCCACCTGTTTGGGCTGCTCAAGCGGCTTCTGACCACCAGGGCGCTGGATCGCCTGCTGTTAAAGGCATCCGGGGGCGGATCCCGGTAACCCAATCAAGCCAGGGTACCGGCAAAGTAGCGCTCCAGAAACTCATCAAAAGCGCAGTTGTCGGAGGCTTCGATCTCCCGCTGACGCTGCTGGGAGAGCCGGCTCTCCTGCAGATAAAATGCCTCTCTCTCCGAAGAGAGGCTCAGGCTGCACAGGTAGCTTTTATGCATCTGCGACATACGTCTGGCAAAGCTGAAAAAGCCTTCATTGTGCTGTTGCATCTGCGCCAGCACACGCGCTGAAAGAGTAGCCTCTGGATCGCATACCGCCTGCTGGCTGGCAGCCAATGCCTGCTGATAGGGCTGCGCTGGCTGATTGGCATCCAGCTGCTCACTGATCGCCTGCATGCCGTCACACAGCTCACGAGCCCATGCTGCCAGCCCTATCTGCTGGCCATTTCGCTGCAACTCAAGCGCTGGATCCCGTCCCAGATGCGCTGTTTTCAGCAGGTTGCTGTCAATGGCCTGTTGTTCTAAATGGTTGATCGGCGGACTCTCCCGCAACAGACAATAGAGCATGAAAATCTCCAGGAAACGGATCTGCTTTTCATCCACCCCGGCAGGCTCAAACAGATTGACATCCATTGATCGCAGCTCCACATAACGCACACCGCGCTGGCTCAGCGCCTGGGTCGGCATCTCATACAACCCCGGCACCTGCTTGGGGCGAACCGTGCTGTAGTACTCATTCTCGATCTGCAGTATGTTGCTGTTCAGCTGTTCATAGCGTCCAGCCACCTTTACGCCAATCTTCTCCCACAAGGGGGAGGAGGAGTTAATGGCGCGCCGGAGCGATGCAACATAGTCTGCCAGACTGTCATAATTGGCTTTGATCCCCACGCCCGCCTCTTTGCTATTGGTATAGCCTATATCCCCCATCCGCAGCGAGGTTGCATAGGGTTCAAAATAGGTAAACGCATCAAACTCCTGCAGATCGGTTGCGTGGCCATTCAGAAAGCTCTTGCAGATGGCGGGGGAGGCTCCAAAAAGATAGGGGATCAGCCAGCCAAAGCGTTGCAGATTACGAACCAGACCCAAATAGGCATCATCAATAAAGGCTCTGGCGGGGCGTCTGTCCCGCTCCAGCTCCTGGTAGACGGGCCAAAAGCGCTCCGATACCGAGTAGTTGAAGTGCACCCCGGCAATCACCTGCATCATCCGCCCATAGCGGTGGCCAAGCCCCCGGCGGTAGACCGTTTTCATCGCCCCAATATTCGATGTGCCATATTTTGCAATGGGTATGTTTTCACCACCGGCCAGCACACAGGGCATGCTGGCCGCCCACAGCAGCTCATCGCCCAGATGCTGGTAGGTGAAGACCTGTGTATCGACCAGAAAAGAGAGCAGCTCTGGTATATCGTTGAGCGGCGGCGTTATAAACTCCGTTAGCGCCTCTGAGTAGTCGGTAGTGATGTAGGGGTGTGTCAATGCAGAACCCAATGGTGCAGGGTGCAGGGTGCTGGCAATTGCCCCATCAGGGGAGACCCGCAGGCTCTCTTTTTCCAGACCAATCTGTCCCTGTTGCAACAGGTGCGACTGCCTGGCATTAATGAGAGATGCCAAGCGCTTTTCAACAGCTTGAGACAAAGATAGAGGCCCTGTGTATGTTTTTATGTTTAAAAAGAAGCTGGCACTGGTGCCAAACAGGAGAGGGATTATAACGCAGGGGTTGAATATCTACCCTGGCAATTTTTTGTGCTGTGGTTTGGGCTTTTCATCTATGGGATCAGCAGCCCGCTCTACTCAACATGCAGTCCGGCACAGAGTTGGCCATCTTTTCTGCGCCATCAAGCGGCAATCCGCTGGCATGCTGTGATTGTTGCAAATGGATAAAGTCAGAGAGGATATAGGCCGCTTCATTGATCATGATCTGATCAATCTTCTCATCATCCCCATGGTCGGCAGGCGCAGCCGCCTCATCACCACTGCGATCCATTTTGGCGCGTGGTTTCAGCCCTATGGCAACCCGGTAGCGGTTCCGGTTTTCCCGGATCTTCTCATCCCGCTCATTCCATTTTATCCTGCGTTGCGCCTCGAGCAGGCTTACCGTATGTTGCTCACGAACAGCCTGGATCAGCGCCTCCTCTTCCACCAGCATGCGAAACCCTGCATCTGACTCTATGCGTTTGAGATGACGCTCTCTCAGGTAGGTTGGATCGGTTGTGCCTTCCGGATTGAACTGGGCCGCCTCAATCTGAGCCCAGGGCAGTGCATTATCCAATGAGCGCTCACCATGATCCGCCGCACTGGGTGCTGTAGGGAAGATAATATCGGGCACTACGCCACGAAACTGTGTGCTGCCACCACTGATGCGGAAAAACTGAGCCATCGTCAGGCGCAGCCTTCCCAGCTCTGCCGTCCCGATGGCCACCAGACGATCCAGATCGACCAGTGTCTGCACCGTGCCTTTGCCAAAGGTCGGCTCGCCGATAATGATCCCCCGCCCATAATCCTGAATGGCACCGGCAAAAATCTCTGATGCAGAAGCGCTGTTACGGTTCACCAGCACGGCCAGCGGCCCACTGTAGGCCACCTTAGGGTCCGGATCCGATTCAACATCGACCTTTCCCAAGGTGTTTTTCACCTGCACCACCGGGCCGGATTTGATAAAAAGGCCGGTCAGCTCTGTGGCTTCTGCCAGCGAACCGCCCCCATTCTGGCGAAGATCGACCACCACGCCATCCACCCCTTCACGGGTCAGTTCCGCCAGTAGTTTGCGTACATCACGGGTTGTACTGCGGAAATCCTTGTCACCTCTGGCATAGGCCTGGAAATCGCGGTAGAAGGTGGGGACATCAATCACGCCAATGCGTAGCCCCTCCATATTATCAAGCCCTTCAATAATGCGCTTTTTTGCCGCCTGCTCTTCCAGCTTGATCTTGTTCCGCACAATCGTGACGGTTTTTAAGGGATCACCTATGGTTGCATCTTTTGGCAGGATCTGTAGTCGCACGACACTCCCTTTAGGGCCACGGATCAGCTCAACGACATCCTGCAGCCGCCAGCCGACCACATCGACCATGTCATCATCATCCTGAGCCACGCCGGATACCCGATCCCCGGCCTTTATCTGGCCACTAAGATCCGCCGGCCCACCGGGGACGACGCTCTGTACAGCGGTATATTCGTTTTTGATCCGCAAAACTGCACCGATTCCCTCCAGTGAGAGCCGCATGCTGATGTCAAAATTCTCAGAGATACTGGGCGACATGTAGGCGGTATGTGGCTCAATGCTCAAGGTATAGGCATTGATAAAGAGTTGAAATACATCATCTGCATTCAGCTGGTTGGTTCGCCGCAAAATACCTGAATATCTCTCTGTAAGGGTCTTACGAATCGCTTCGTCATCCTTATCTGCCATGCGCAGGCTCAGCACATCATTCTTTACCCGCTTGCGCCAAAGCGTATCCAGCTCACTCTGATTGGCAGCCCAGGGGGCTTCACTCCGGTCAAAGCGGTATGCCTCATCCCTGGAGAAATCAAACTCCTGTTCCAGCAGTTTGAGCGCATGCTTTATCTGATGGTTAACCCGTGTGCGATAGGTGCGAAAAACGTCAAAGGCGGGATCAAGCCGCGCCTGCTTTATGGCATCATCCAGCTTTGTCTCATAACTTGAAAAGGCGGCCACGTCTGCCTCTATAAAGAAGCTGCGGTTAGGATCCAGTGTATCCAGATAGCGCTCCAGCATCTGACGCGAGAGCGCATCATCCAGCGCCACATCCCGATAGTGGTATTTGCTGATGACATCTGTAATCACAACCGCTGATTGCCGATGCGAACGGTGCGGGTAGAGTTCACTAATGGGAACCGCTGTCACAACCGCCCATAGTGGCAGGCTTATCACTGACAACAGAAACAGAAATAGACTTTTATGCAGCCTCATAAATGACCTTTTTGTGAATTGGGTGTCGGCCTGACCTATATATTTTTCAATGGGTTGCCGCCTTGCATAGTATTAAGTTTAGCATGCGCTTTGCCATAACGGACAGAGAAGGGGGGGCGAAGTTCATGTGGCAATGAGATAGAGCGCTCATCTTCCGGCGCTATCACGCCATGGCGTATCAAAAAATCAATAATCACCAGATTACAGTTGGGCTTGAATTCATCGGTATCACGCACCACCTGCACCACCTTCTCGACCGGCCACAAAGAGAATGATTCAACCTCGCCATCTGTGCATCGGGGCTGAAATTCGGCTGTCAGTTCAAGATCATAACAGTAGAGCGTATCGGGCTTATAACCCTGCGCAGTCTCTGCATTATAGGTTACTGCCCCTACCGGCCGGGCAATGGCTGCCAGCTCTGGGGGGATGCCGGCCTCCTCCCAACACTCTTTTTTCAGGTTCTCTTGCAGCGTGATACCATGCGGCAAACCACCTGCAACCAGGTTATCCAGTTTGCCAGGGAAATGGTGCCGGTCTGAGGCGCGCTTGGCCACCCACAGTTTTATCCCCTGCTCACTGCGCACAAAGCCGTTAATATGCTGCCCAAAGGCGCGCACACCAAAGCAGGCGGCGGCGGCTCGGTCGATCAAAAACAGCCCCTGCTCCCGTGTTGTGGCGGTTACCACATACTGCTCACCGTGCAGGTGACTTAAAACATCCCTCTCCACCAGCACGGTGAGCACCTTCGCCACGGCCTCACTGCGCATAGTAAAGGTATCCAGCTTTGCGGCCAATTCAACCGCATCATTAGAGACCACAAACACATCTGGCCATTCATACAGCCGCTGAGAAAAGCTGCGTTTTACCTGGCCTACGATCGTGTCATCAACAATAAAGGGTAAAAAAGCGGCTGGATTAAAATTATTACAGGCTTGAATATGGTCGAGGTAACTCACAGGTAAGATTCCATTTTTTATTATTCAACAACTGCCGGACAAGCAGCCCCTATACTGTTGGCAGGCGATTACAACCCAAAATGCACTTCACAATTTAATCCAGCCGGTACTTTGAAGCCCGGATTCGGCATCTCCACACGAACCCCAAAGGTCGCGCTGGCGGCATCAATCATCTGATCTACAACTGTCACAGTACCTGTAAATTGCCCTTTCATGGGGGCTCCCAGTTTAATCCCCACCTTCATCCCTTGTTTGATTGAGCCGTAATAGTCCGCCTGCATAACAATTTCGGCATACAGGGGGTTTAATCTTACAAGTTTTAATATTGGGTCAGAGGAGACATACTCCCCAACATTGATGTTGCGTGCGACAACCACGCCATTGATTGGGCTATAGATCGTGCGCTGTTTCAAGCGTGCTTCAGCCTCTCTGACCTCCAGTGCGGCAAGATGCTGTTCCGTAACAAGCTCATCCCGTTCATGTGCAGACAGCAGCCCCTGGCTGATCAGGTGCTTATTTCGTTCAACCTTGCGGGCAGCAAATTTGGCCTTGGCATTGGCCAGTGCTACAACGGCCTCTTCCAGACTGGTCTCCAGCAACACCAGGCTCTCTCCCTGTCTGACCTTGCTGCCTCTGCCCACATAGACCAACTTGGCCACGCCGGGCACCTGGCTGGCAACCTCCACCTCCATGCTGGGCTCCAGCACGCAACCCAGCTGGCCTTTTTCTACAGGGGCTGCCGACGCACTCAAAGGCAACAGCAGCGATACCATCAACAATCCAGTTCGACCTATCATTCACTTTCCTCACACACCTCGACCGGCAAAAGAGAGCATTTCACTCTGTTGCTCATCGGCCTTCAATAATTCACCACGCCGTTTGGCATAGAGTCGTTCCAATCGTTTTTGCTCAATTGTCATTATCCACAGCCCCAGACTGTTACACAGCAGACGATTGGTCTTCAGGCCGCTCAGCAAAAACCGCCCCAGGCTGTTGCCTTGCCAGCTTCTCAATACAAAATCATCCAGGGAGACCATGGTTTCATAACTGCCAGCATCTCCTTGGCGGGCGCTTCTCCCTTCCAGTTGGCGATCGATTCTGCCGGCCTCATGAAACTCGGTCAGAATAACGTAGAGTCCGCCGGCTGCCTCTACATCGGGAGAGAGTTTGATGTCGGTACCGCGCCCCGCCATGTTTGTGGCTATCGTGACCTGGCCTGCCTGACCCGCCTGAGCCACAATCCTGGCCTCATCGCCATCCTGCTTGGCATTGAGCACCTGATGCTCAATACCTGCTTCATTTAGCAGTTGGCTAAGACGCTCTGAAGCACCCACCGAATGGGTACCCACCAGCACCGGCCGCAAGAGCGCCTTTAACTCCAGGATTTTAGAGAGCACCGCCTGCCACTTTTGCTCGATATTCGGGTAGACCTGTCTGCCCAGGTATCTGCGTCGGCAGGGTTTGTTGGTCGGAACCCTAACGACCGGCATCTCATAAACCGACCAGAACTCACTGGTCACCTCTTTGGCCGTACCCGTCATTCCCCCCAGATGGTGATAAAGACGAAAAAAGCGCTGGTAGCTGATACGAGCCAGCGTCTCTCTGGCTTTTGTGGGTTCACACTCCTCCTTGATCTCGATCAGCTGGTGCAGCCCCCGCTCCCAGGCGCGATCTGGCATCACCCTGCCGGTATGTTCATCAATAATCTGTATCTTGCCATCCCGCACCAGGTAGTGTTTATCACGCTTGAACAGGTAGTGCGCCAACAGTGCCTTGTTCATCAGCTCCAGCCGCCGCACACTGCCTATCCAATAGGGGCTCAAGGTCTGTGTACGTTCCATGACAAGAGCCTCTCCTTCAGCAGTGAGCTTTGCCTGTCGCTGCTGCAGGTCAAGATGATAGTGCTCGCCCTCCAGCAGCTCTGCGGCCAGCTCTATCGCCTGGTGATAAACACGCATCTCCTCGCGGTTGGTGATCTCCTGACCGGAGATAATCAACGGGGTTCTGGCCTCATCCATCAGAACGCTGTCCGCTTCATCCACAATGCCAAAGTGCAGCCCACGCATCAACAGTGCACGCAATACGCCCTCCTCCCCTTTCAGACGCTCTGCATGCAGGTGCAGTGGATTGTGTTTCTCCTTCAGCTGTATCAGATCCTTCAAGTAATCAAAGGTAAGCTCCTTGTTGGTGCAATAGACTACATCGCAGGCATAGGCCCTGCGTCGCTCTTCCAGGCTTTTTCCCTGAACAATCTCTCCCACACTCAGGCCCAGAAAGCGGTACACGGGCAGCATCAATTCGGCATCACGTTTTGCAAGGTAGTCATTCACTGTGATCACATGCACGGGGATACCCGCAAGTGCAGCAGTGGCAGCAGGCAGGGTGGCCGCCAGGGTCTTGCCCTCTCCCGCCATCATCTCTGCAATGCTGCCGTGAAAGAGCGCCAGGCCACAGAGCAACTGGCTATCAAAGTGGTACATACCCAGCCTCCGACCCGCCACCTCCCTTACCAGGGCAAAGGAGTAGCTCAATAGTTCATCGGTATGACCTGCATGATGCAGCCTCCGGCGAAGCCGTTGTGTCGCCTCCTTAAGCTGCTGATCGGAGAGCGGGCAAAGCTCATCTGCCCATTTATGGATTGGCGATAAAAAGCGCCTGTGGCGTTGCAAACGAGCTTGCAGAGGCCGCTTGAACCAACCGGCCAGCCAGTGGCCAACGCACTCTAACTTACTTCGCTTGGCAACCTTTCTTTGCGGGCGCATCACTGGGGATCGGGGAAGCAGCAGCGGACGCCTATACATCAAGTTGCCTCAGAAAAACCCGCCTGATTACACGATACCAGCGCCAGGCCAGTGGCTCTGGATTATGTTTAAAGAGCACATAGACGCGCTCCTCAATGCGGCTAATGGGGGCATTCTGAAGGGTAAGATCCACCCGAAAATAGTTGCGTAGGCTACGCACTCCATCCGGGGCATTTGGATCAACAGCAATTCTGCCGCCACCCTCAACAGCAAGCACTTTGCTGGGCAGCTCTCTTGTGCTTGACGGCACGATGCGTCTGATCTCGGCGGAATAACGCTGGTTTGGCAGTGAGGCAAAGCGAACCTCAACTGACTTTGCCTGGTGCCTGACCAGATCAATATAGTCCGCCTCCACCATGGCTGTGACCGGCAGATGATGAAAATCCACCACATATCCCAGATGCGCCCCCCGGGTGATATAACGACCTATCAGGTTATCTGAGTTGGGCAGGATAAATGTCCCTTTGCGGTGGCTGATGATTTTCAGATCCTGCTGCTGCGCCATCACGAGCTCCCTCTCTCTCTCCAGATAGGCGATCTCTTCACGAATGATCTCTGTTTGTACCCGGTTGCCCTGTTCCGCCATAAAGCGGGCACGCGCCTCGAGCAGCTGGGCGGAGAGCACCTCTACCTGCGCATCCAGCCCGTGATCTTCCAGCTCTATCAGCACCTCGCCCTCTGCCACCTGACCGCCTGGCTCCTTCACCAGCTGTTTGATAAATCCGTACATGCTGGAACGCAGATAGGCCTGTTTCGGCACCCAGATAACGCCCTCAGTCTGGGTTGCCAGCGGCAGCGGCAATACAAACAGCAGGAAAGCCAACGCAGAGATACCCACACTGCCAATAAGCAGGGTACGCGGCTTTCTGTTTTTCAGCTCTTGGTCAGTCATAGGTTTCGCTAAGGTTTTTGCAACGGGTGCCACAACGGTCGCATAGATCGACCATATGGCAAACAGCACGCCTACCAGCAGGTACTCGGCCGCCACAAAGAGTGAGATAATAATCATGATGAACAGGCGGTAGAGAAATGCGGCAACGGCATAGACCCCCATCCACCATGCCTCACCATGCGAGTTGGCAGGAGAGGCCGCATCATGGATACCATACAGATAACGCTTTACCAGATAGCCTATCTGTTGATTACCCCTGGCACCCAAATTGGGGATTTCAAGAAAATCTGACAACACATAATAGGCGTCGAAACGTAACAATGGATTACCATTGAACAACAGCGTTGAGAAGCCTGCAATCATCATCACATTGAAGGCAAACGAGCGCGTGATACCCGGCTCCGCATAGGCCCATACAATCATAGCCAGGGCGGCTATAAAGGCCTCCACCAGGATGCCGGCAGCACCAACCAGCATGCGCTGATATTTATTGCGAAAAGCCGATGCCGAGGTGGCATCAACATAGGGGACAGGGATAAAAACCAGCAGCATGATGCCCATCTCATGCACCTCTCCTCCCCAGCGTTTTACCGTATAGGCATGCCCCAACTCATGGAGCGCCTTTACCAATGGGTAGATCAATGCCATGAGCAGCAGGTTTTCCAGCGACAGCAGTTGATCCTGAATATTCAGGGTCAGGGGTTCCCAGTTGATCCCGGCAAATACCAACCCGGTGATGATCACCCCAAGCCAAAGCAGTGCACCCCATATCCCGATCAAAGGCCTTACCAAAGGATAGGTGGCATTTAGAAAACCTTCGGGATCCCATAGCGGAATGCGAATACCAAGCGGCGTCTTAAGCTGTTGCAACAGCTTCTTCTTTTTTATCTCTCGCTGCCGCTTACTGAGATCCTCCACATTCGGCAGGATGTCTGAATGCAGCACATTGGCTCGGCTGAGTTTGGAAACCAGTTGAATGACATCTTCCTGGGTGGGCATATCATCGCCCAGCCGCTTACAGGCAGTTTGCCAGATCTGCTGTAGCGTTCGTCTGCCATCCATCAGGCCAATGATCTGGTAGGCCTCAGGGGAAAAGCGGTGAAACTGCCCGGTCACATGATCCTGCAGAATGTACCAGACCTTATTACGATAGAGGTGGCGATGAATGACCACATGTTGACGCAATCGCGCCTTGATGTCGGAGACCTGATACCAGGACTGACTGAACAGAGAGGCGCTCATCTACCAGCGTCATCCCCACCACGACCAGAATCGCAGCCTCAACCACTCCATCAGCTCTCTTGACCAGATGGCAATCAGCTTGCGATCATCCACATAGATCTTGCCGATCCCTTCCATGCCAGGGCGCAGCCCATCCCGCTCTCCCTTTAAAGCCGCCTCCACCCTGAAATAGGTTGCCCCATCCTTTGCTTTGGCCACCGGAGTAATCTTGGTCACTTCAAAATTAAAGGGGCTGCCCGGCAATGCAGAGAGGTAGAGTGTTCCCATCTGGCCAACCTGAACATCAACGATGCGACTCTCTTTAACCGCAAGGTTGACCCGGTAGGCATTCAGTGGCGATATTTCAAACAGCTGCTCCCCTTGAACCACCGAGCCACCCAGGCGCTGACTCAGGTCACCACTGACAATCAAACCATCAAATGGCGCTCGCAGCTGGCTCCTTTCCAGATCTGCCTCCACCAGCCTCAACTGCGCCTTTGCCTGATCAAGCCTGGCGTTGATGACATTGATCTGCGCCCGGTTGCGCTGCGCTATCACCTCTTGGTGTTTATTATTGAGCTGCGCACGCTGACTCAACCATTTCAGGCGCTCCAGATTCAGATCCTTATCATCCAGGCTGACCAGCACAGCCTCCTTTTCAACCACATCACCGGCGCGATAGGTTGCGCTCCAGATATAGCCATCAAAGGGGGCGGCAATAACACGCTGCATTGAGGTATCCAGTACCGCATCTGCTGAGAGCCGATATTCACCTTCGGCCCAACTGAAGAGGATGACAACAGATACCAAAAGAGTGACCCATAGCTTACGGCCGAGGTAGCCCGCCCCCAGCAGACGAATCAGCTGGGTACGGAGTGAATCATATATCTTTATCGGCAACGCCCTGCTGTTTAGCCGTTTCTCCTCCAGAGCCACAATGGAGAGCGATGCAATGCTCTCAGCATACTCTGCATCCTGCTGGGTAAAGGGGTTGCGGGCATACCTCTCAAAAGTTACTGCCCCGATAGACTCATTAGCGGCATAGAGTGGCACCGTCATGATCGCCACGCCGCCTGACAGCTGCGACAGTGCGGCATGCGCAATGGTTACTGAGCCATCAGATTCATCTGAGTTGGGCAGATAGCGAAGGGTCTCACGCTGATCCACGCTCTCATCCATGGCATCCTCAATGCCCCGCACCACATTCATCTTCTTGCCAAACTGGGTCGTATTGGAGAGCTGTTCCACGCGCACCGCATTATGTTTAACAATGCCGAGGCTCACCCGATCACAATTGAATGCCATCGCCAGCTCGGTAACAAACAGCATGGAGGCTGAGGAGTAGTCCATTTCAGCTAACACCTTGGCAATGATCTCCACCCCCATGGAGAGACGTTTCTGAGCGGAGTGCTGGCTGGAATTCTGCTCACGCAACCGGGAGAGCTCTACCCAGGCACAGCCCCACTGCAACAGTCGCATGGCATTTTGTAGCTGTTCATCATGGCTGACCACTACCACCAGTGCTGCAACGGCATAGATACCATTGGGATCATTGACAGGATAGGCAACACCATAGCTGCGCTCCTTCTCGGCCGGGGCACTGTGAAGCCGGGTAATCAACCCGTGTCCTTGTCCTATCACCTGCTCAATAAGTTCAGATATGCGGTCAACATCCTCAAATGACTCAGGCCAGAGTGCTACCGGCTGAAAGGTGCCATCCACCTCTGAACGCACCGCCAGAGCAGCGGCACGAGTACCAGCAACCATGCCGCACTGCAACTCCAGCCAGCTCTGAAAAAATTCCTGGCCACTGAGCGATGAGAGCTGATCCCAGGTTGCTTGGCTATTGGTGGTTGACAAGGCTTGCGCTGCAGTAACGGACATTAAGAACCAGCTGTAATTGAAGACAGGGGCAAGATACTAAACCCCGAACCGGGTTAAGGCCGGCCTGTGGCCATGCCTTCTGCTATTACAGATCATGGGGCGCTTCACCCCACCTCACGAAGCGTTTGTTGGCCAGACGCTGGGCAACTTTTCCAAACCCGTTTCGGTTCAGCGCACAACCCTCTCTCTCCCGTGGCTTATGGTTTTTCACGGCACCCCAACCCGCCATGCCTATGATTGCAGCTTCAATCACATCGCTGTCCACCACGCGGTCAAGCGGTTTGTCACCCTTATTCTGCTCTATATCCACTTCCGGAGTTCCCTCATTAAGCCCCTCACCCTGCTGTGCAGGTATGGCTTCCTGTTTGCCCTCCTCCTGCATGCATGGCAGTGGCTCACCTTGCGTGTCAATGGATGGCTCATCACCCTCTTCCGGCTGGCACTCGGATTCATCTTCCGTACCCGCAGCCGTTGGTGGCAAGGTATTGATAAAGTCAGCGGCATCCAGGGTAGAGAGCTCACCCCCATGGCCGCGTGAGCGGCTATCATCCCAGGCTCCGATCTCAATTCTTGAGTATGCTTCCAGCCCGGAATAGCTGGATGCCGTCAGCACCGGAGTTGCAAGCCAGGGGAAGAGCGTCTCAAAGGCTCCTGCGGTATAGAGCTGCAACTGCGAGAGACGAATCAGGTCGAGGCTCCCCTGACCCAGGGTGATAACAAAAGTTGCCTTCTCTGACTCTGTCCTCGGCTCCAGGATAAAGGTGTAGCGGCCATACTCACCGATCATCACATCATCTGTAAAGCTGCCATAGAAGAGATCACCTCCAAAGGCTCCCATCATACGATCCAGACCCTCTCCACCGATCAAGGTGTCGTCACCCCCCACAAAATGGTCAACGGTTCCAAGAATCACATTATTCTGATTACGGAAGATCTGGGATCCATCACCCATGATCATGTCATCACCGCCATCACCATCCAGGTAGTCACCACCCACTCCACCAAAGAGTATGTCGCGATTCACGCCACCAGCCATCTCGTCATCATCACCCAGGCTGGTGTTGCCTGTTCTGGCCTCGACATAACGGCCAGATGCATCACTCATGATATAGCCGTTATCACCCAACAGGACATTTTCACCACTGGTCGTCTCGACCCGGTCTTTGCCAACACCGGCAATGGCCTGATCATCACCGCCACCCAGGCTGAGCCTGTCATCGCCTCCCGTGGCATTGGAGCTGTCAGTCGCCTCGACACGCTTGCGAACAGCATCGACAAAGGTCACTCTGCCATTGTCACCAATGACCACATCATCACCTGTGCCAGTGGTGACATCATCGCTGCCCGCACCGGCCAGTACCAGGTTGTTTCCATCACCGGCGTTGATGAGGTCATCGCCACCCACACCATGATCCGTAGAGGCCGCCTCAATAAGATCACCGGCAGGTGAGTACCTGAAGTAGCCGGCATCACCCATAATATGGTCATCACCACTGCCGCTGTTGATGATGTCACCCGCAGCTCCGCCAAGAACCGTATTCTGACCCTCACCGATATTGATGGTATCCACACCACCTATCGCTGCTGCCAGAGTGGCAACCTGAGTCAATGCCCCATCGGTAAAGATGAACTCGCCACTGTCTCCTACAACCCGGTCTGTACCGCTATTGGTAGCATCATTGATAAAGTCCGCCCCAAAGCCGGCCAGGATATAGTTCTGCCCACTGCCGCCATCAATGGTATCGCCATCACCAATGGCATAGTCTAAGCTGCGCATCAGGGTAATCGCACCGGCGTCATTAAAGCTGATAAAACCGGCATCGCCGATGATATGGTCATCACCCTCGTTACCGAAGAGCTGATCACTGCCCTTGCTGCCAAAGATGCGATCACTGCCGGCACCACCTTCAATCATGTCACCCTCACCGATACCCGGCTGGGCTGTCTCGGCCTTGGTTACATCATGGTTGTTCAGGATATAGAGGTCATCCGGCAACTGCTGGAGATCTACCGTCACTGCGCCATGATCACCAAAGAGGGTATCGGCACCCGCATCACCAAAGAGCTGATCCACTGCAACCCTGAGATCATCTGCATTCACGCCATCTGTGGAGGCATTAGCCAGCGTCACCATATCCAACACCTGTGAAGCCATGCTCAGGCGCTGAGTCAGATTGATGTTGATGCCGGTATCACCATAGATATGGTCATCGCCCCCTTTACCATGGATCTGATCTGCACCGGAACCACCCGCAAGACGATCATCACCCTGGCTGCCATAGATGATGTCGTTACCCCTGCCGCCATAAGCCGTAATGCCAACCGTTGCCGCTGAGGCATCAATCAGATCATCACCGTAGTTATCAAAAGAGACGCCCTTTTCAGAGGCTGTGCCGGTCGCTACTGCATATCGGCTGCCATCCTGAGAGGTATCTCCAAAGAGGAGCAGTGGCGCGCTGGCAATACCGCCACCGGTGATGCTGAGGTGATCTCCGCCCATGAGTCCCGTGGTGCTATCAATGCTGTTACCACCACCATGGATCACCGTAATCGGTGCTCGCAAGGTGTTAGTGGCGGTCATCTCTCCTTCAGTAAAAGCAGGGCTTGCAGCCAGAATCAGCTCTGAACCATCCAGTGAGATGGCAGCAATATCATAGTTGCCGTCATTTACTCCGGCGCCAGAGATCACCATGCTGTCACCGGCACGGAAGCCCTCATCAAACCAGCGACTGCTATCCAGAAGCTGGATGCGATTGATGCCACTGGCCGCATCATGGGTAAAGCCGAGGCTGCCGGTGTAACTCACTGGTGTCACATCAATATTGAACCGGTCATTACCACTTCCCAGCAGTACCTCAACTGTCTCAATACCGGCATAGTTGATCCCGGCTTTAACAGTGGTATCAGGCTCTCCATTCTCACCGGGAACCAGCAGATCCGCCGTGGTCATATCCAAACCAGAGATATTGGAGGTGGTCATTGAACCCGTATCATCAGAGAGACTGGAGTCGTTGAAGACAATCAGGCTGTCAAGCTGCTGGGGCTCATCTGTAATAAGAGCCACGTCCTTTGGGGGCGTCGGCATCTCATAAGGGAGCATGACCGCACTCTTGAGTGAACGATCCTTATCAGTGGTTCCACCCTCAATGACCAATGGGCCCTGAATCCTGTTCGTCGTATGGGCCTCCTGCGGAAAGAGCTTATCGAACTGGCTCCCCTCTGAGGCGACAAAATCGTTATCCGCCTCTATCTCAATGTTGATGCTGCTGTACCAATCATCTGTACCAAAGATCACCGCAGGCGATACGGCAATAATGGTGGCCATGGCTCCCGGCTCATTGCTCAACAGTGCGGAGCCGGTAAGGGTCAAAACATCGGTATCTACATGGTTGATCTTGAGGTGGGCGCTGCCGGAGAGATTATTGCCGGCACTGCCCTGGATCTGTATCAGCATGCCTGCACGGAAGCCCTCATCTGCCCAATCCAGACCATCCTGACGGGTGATGGTATCGAGTGATGCGCCACCATCTGCAAAATTCACGCTGGTGGATGTACTCATCAGCGCATCCAGCACTACCCGACCACCCAGTTTCACTTTGGTAGCACCGTCGGTATAGATGTTGACAGTGACGTCGGCTGAAGGTGCAGAGGCCAGACGCATGCTGTAGTCATCCGGCTGGCCGGAGTTGGCGGGGGTGCCATCCCCTTTGACCAGTCGCGTAGAGCCATCGCTTTGAGTGATCAAAACACCCGGTGTGTCGTTATCCAACACCACCACATTGGTATCATTCAGATCCAGCCCACTGAAGGCAGCATCCCCACTCACGGTATAGCCAATCTTGCTGATAGAGGGGTTCTCTCGCACAGCATCATTAACCGCTGTTACTGTCACTGCCTGCGGCTGATCCCAGTCAGCGGGTGTAAAGATCAATTGCGTGCTGGAAAGGGCCACCTGACCATCATGTGTCAGATCCACTGTTACATTAGTGACAGGCTGAACGGAGAGGGCGATGCTATAGGTGTCGACAATCTGCTCGCTGCTGTTCGCCCCTTCCAGCACTCTGGTGGAACCTTCGCTCTCCCTGATAACCAGGGTGCCAATGTCATCATCGGTAATCTTCACCTCGACATTGCCAACCGCATAACCATGGAGCTGCTGCACCTGCGCATTGGTCATATCGCTGCTTTCGACAATGACGCTGTGGCTGACGGTCACCTTGCGATCACCCTCCATCGCATCATCATGAGCCGCCTTGACCCAGATCGTTTGGGCGCTACTCCAGTTGCCGCTGCCATCCGCCGTAAAGGTGATGGTCAGTGCAGATGTGTAGACCCCACCCTGTGCCGCCGATAGCAGCAGGGACTCAGCCGCATCGCCATTGTTGCGGCGCTGTAGCTCCTTATCCAGCGAGGAGGAGAGAGCCGCTGAAACCGTAATGGTGGCTACTGTGCCCACAGGCAGGTCGAGTTCAGGAGTGGTCAGAGCAATGGTGTAGCTGTCTACAGCGCCACTGTCCTCGATGACAGAGCTCTCCCCGCCTGCCTCGGTGATCACCACGGCACCTCGATTCTGATCGGCCACACTGAGCGCAATACCGCCTGCCAGCAGCCCGTCGTACCCATCATCCAGGCTATCTATGCTGTGCGTCACCACGCCGCTGACCCCGGCAAGATCCGCACTGACCACGCGTTTGGTCACGTCACCCGCAATAATAAAGCTATCGCTGCCCAGGCCGCCGATCAGGGTGTTAATCACATCACTTCGGGTGCTAAGTACGAAGAAGGAGTCATCGCCCTCCAGGCCATCCACCTCAATGGCCTCTTCAACGCCATCCACCGTGATATTCAAACCCGCCCCAAAGATACCGTCTTCTGTCACCACGAAGGTGTCATCCGCCTCGGTACCGATGGCAACCACCGTATCAAAGCCTGCACCACCGTTGATGCTGACCGGCGCATTGATATTGTAGTCGATGCGATCATCACCGGCACCCGCATTGAGCACCAGATTGGCCTCAGCAACAAAGGCCCGGATCAGAAATTCATCATTGCCATCCTCGCCCTCCATGCGCAGCATGGCCTTGTTGCTATAGACGGAGAAGCTATCGGCACCGGCACCGCCAAAAATCACCATAGGTGCGCTGACGCCATTGCTGAGGAAGCCGCGGGTAATATCGGTACCCGCTATCTCATCACCCAGTTTCACACCGGAGTTGCTGTAAACCCCGCCAGCCGGATCATAGTTGGCCGGATCACTGGGGTTCTCGCCAAACACCTGGCCGATCTGGAAGCTGTCCTGACCGGCACCGCCATCCAGCGTCATGATGGCACTGTTGTCATCGACGATGAAGCTGTCATTGCCGGCCCAGCTGTTGATGCGGACGCGGCCATTGATGCTCTCATCGTAGTTGATGCGTTCAAATGCACTGTCGAAGCTGTTGAGTTGCAGGTCACCATGCAGGCGGGCGATAAAGTTCTCTCTCACCAGGAAGATGTCGTCCAGCCCGGTGTTGGGGTCACCGGCCCAGCCTCGTCCCTCGATAACCATGCGGTCGACACCATCGTTGGCAGCACCGCTGTCGCGCACATCAATGAGATAGTCGGTCTGTGTTGCACCATCTGCATCAAGGTCAGTGGTATAGATCCGGTAGCTATCGGTGCCACCTTCACCATCAAGCAACAAGCCATCGCTGCGGCTGTGTAGCTCGACCACGGTGAGCGCATCTTCACCCTCACCTCCCAGAAGCCGGGTATCACCGGAGAGCAGAACCATGCTCTCCAGGGTGATGGCATCGTCGCCACCACGGCCATTTATGGTGATGCCGCCAGGTGCAATCAGGCTGCCATCGACAATTATGCTATCGCCTTCAGCTTCGCCCAGAATAAGGATCAGATCGGCATCAATGGTGCCGTGGATCGCAATGGTGGAGCCACCAGCCTCAGCATTGCCATAGTCACCCTGCACCTGAACCGTGCCACTGGCCAAAACAGCAGCACCATTCTGGATGGTGACATCATCACCACCGAGCAGATAGACCGAGCCGGCCTGCGCCTCGACCGTGAAGCCAGCGTTGATAACCAGATGGTCGGCCTCATTGCCGGGAGTGCCATCATCCTGGTTGTCATCGGTTGCCAGGATGGTGATATCACCGCTGGCAGCAATGATATTCTTGCTCACGGTAACCGGGCTCTCTGCAATCAGATCAATCGAGCCATCGGCCACAAAACCATCATCCTCATCCAAACCTCCAATGGTCAGCTGGCCACGGTTGGTGATCCAGACACTGCCGGAGGTTGAGCGACCCTCCATAAAGCCAACAGTGGTCAGCAGGCGGTTGCTCTCTTCGCCGATGTCATCACCCGCAAACAGACGGGTACGCCCCGAGTCAACATTGGAACCACCGGCAGTATTGCCGTTGAGGATGCGCTCCGGGCCGAGGATAAAGGCGGTATAGTCACTGCCCGTAGCCACGGTATTAAGGCTGAGATCGCCCGAGGTTTCGATCAGATAGCTGTTCTGGCCACTGCTGCTGGTGAGCCTGCCGTTACCGGCAGCTGTATCAATATCCAGGTCATTGCCCGAGATGCCGATGGTTCCAACAGTCGCTGTAAGGCTGATACTGCTGCCGACCACATCTGCAAAACCATCATTGTTGGCATCGAGAATAGCAATATGAGCCTGCAGATCCACGTCACCCTGCTGGGATTGAGCCCGGTCTACATTCATATTGCCCACTGTCTCGGCAATCCTGATGTCATCGCGGGCATAAACCGTCAATGTGCCACTACCATTGACATCTACATCCAGATAATCCAGTGCCTCTCCCACCCCACCCGCATTCGCGGTAAGCACAATCTTATTGGCACGGATATTCTCAAGATCATGGTTAAGACTGTCCACAATCGAACCGCTGAGCGCCGTGAGATAGGCTCCGCCGGACTGTGCATAGACCGTACCCACATTCATGTTGCCATCACGCTCGACAACATAGAGAGCATCTCCCGCACGTACAGTCAACTCACCCTGGTCGGCAAGGTTGATGAAGATCGGTAACAGCTCGCTGCCAACAGATTGGGCACCGGCCTCAAGAACTAGGCTGCCCCCCGTCACATTGGTGGCGGCGCTACCCAGGGTATTGATGATGGCTTGGCCGCTCTTGATGCGGATAGCATTGTCACTGCCGGATTGCACAGTTCCGATATTCAGCGCCAGCTCTGAGCCAAGATAGATGTCACCGCCAGCAGTGACATCTACCTGCCCCATGGCATCCACATCGACGTCATCACGCTGGCTGATCAGAATCTTGGTGACCGGTGCAACCGGGTTGGCCGGGTCAACAATAATAGGCGCTGCAATGCGCACCGGCACGCCGACCTCAGTCTCTACGCTATTGGAGGCATCCAGGGTCAACAGATTGGCAGAGACTGCGGCCACCGTGTAAAAACCACCATTATTGGCATTGGCCGAGTTGCCCAGAATCTGAATCTTCATGCCGGAGGTGAACCCTCGGCTGATCCAGCTGGCACCATCCGCACTGGCTATGGTATCAGGGTTCGGGCCATTATCCCGAAAGGTCACTGTGGCACTGAAGGGGTCGCTGGCCAGGTAGGTCACATCTGCTCGTTCGGCAGCAGCCAGTGCCACCTTTTGATCTGCCGTCAGCGTCACTGGTTTGTTGCTGAGATCAATCTCAAGCTCACCGATGGATGAACCCACCTTTCCAGAGACATCCAGCCTCACCGATCCACCGGCAATGATATTGGCCTCCTCGATAGTGATCTGCGTATCAGAAACCGGCACCAGAAGACCGGCGCTGAAGAGATTCAGCAACTCATCTTCTGTCCAGATTTTGATACTGTCGGTAATGGCATCACGCTCATCCTGACTCATCTGATAATCGAAATTCTCATCATAGCTGACCATGACTGCCGGTGCACCACGATCAGCCGCATACTGCTCAAACTGCGCATGCAGCGCATGGTATTCAGCCGTGCGCTTGTTCTCCAGGGCAATGATCGCATCCGCATCAAAGCCCAGATCATCCTCGTAGAACGCCCTCTCCTTGGCGCTGAGTGTCACCTGAAAACCCGGGTCATATACACTCGGGTCTGGCTGACTGTTTCTATAACTCCAGTAGGCCTGATACTCCTGCTCCTTGACGTTGCCATAAGCATCCAGACTCTGCACCACCTTGGTGTTTGCGCCCGTGCCAGCGGTCAATGAGAGATCAGACCAGACGCTGTTCAGCAGCTCGTTATAGGTGCGCTCATCACGCTGTGCTGTGCTGTTGGCATCCAGCAGCGCCCCACTGCCCACCTTGACGTGGACATCACCAGCCCCGGTACTTATCTGTTTAAGACGCAGGTCACCGGCAGACTCTTCCAGATAGACGCTCTGCCTGGCGGAAACCGTCAGGTAATCCCTTAATCTCTCACCTGAATCGATCAGCAACCTGTCGGATGGGCTGTTACCGACACGCCCCTCTTCCGCAGTCAGAGAGATACGGCCGGCAACGATGCTCTCTCCCGTCACGCCAGCCGCCTGCACAATGCTGCCCTTGGCTGTAAGGGTGACATCACCCCGGGTTGCTGCGCTCACCTGTTGCAGGTGGAGATCGCCCGTAACCTCAAGCAGATCAATATTGCCGCTGGCGCTGAATGCCTGCAGGGTTGGCGCATGGGCGACCTTCATCCAGCGGCTGGTATCGACATAGTTCTGGTTACCAAGATCCATCACCGCATTGGTTGCGATGTACTGGTAGACCTCACCACCCAGGCCGCCTCCGGTGTAGCCACTTGCAAGCAGTACCCGGTCACCCTTGGTGACGCTTTCGGTCTGTAGTTTTTCCCACTGGCTGGTATTGGAGTAATCCTGCACCGCAAGATCAAGGGTTGCAGCAGAACCCAGGTAGAGGTATGAACCACCAGCGACACCACCATTTTGGTGGTCGTCTGCCAGGGTGACCCAGTCATTAACCGCCAGAGGCGTACTGCCACCCGCGCTGAGGTAATGGCTGCCCAAATTCACATTCTGATCGGTTGCAAAATACTGATATTCAGCGTTATCGGCAAGTTCGGTCTGCACTGCCTGGCTCGATGATCCGATGCTCTCTCGCGCACTCAGGGTGATATTCTCACCGGAGATGTATGCGCCATCATTCAACTGACGAATGCCCCCCTGAGAGATGATGCTGGCACTGCCGGTTGCCGCCAGTATGGGGCCATTGAGCACGATGTCGGCACCCACAGCGGTTGAGGTCAGGGAGACAGCTGCATCATCGTATCCGATAAAATTAATATCGATAGTGCGGTCTGCCTTGATGGTGTGGTCATAGAGATGCATCTCCCTGCTCTCTTCCGCCCATTTTTGGTAGTAGGTCTTCTTACCATACCAGGTGCTCTCAGACCACTTCTTAACCCTGTACTCGTTGTTGGAGAGATTTTTAGTCGTATAGGCATAGGTATACGACTCGTTGGCCAGACCCGTATCAAGGTAGTAATAGGGGCCGCTGTCCATCAGCTTCAGGGACAAGACCTCTGTATGGGGGCCACTGACGATATTGTCAGGGTCGGCGGCCAACCAGTCGATACCCAGCCATGCACTGGTGCCGTAGGTGGTGGTGGTTCGGGTACCTGTCTCCTTACCCACAACCCAGGCATAGCGCCAGCCCGATACCGGCGTATAGGTGGAGTTGTCGCCGATTACCGATACCACAGGGGTACCGTTATCCACCGTCTTTACGACTCCGGCTCGGGTTTTCTGATACAGCGTGACATAGGGTGTCGCGCCAACATCACGCGCCCTGTCATGCAGCAGCAAGGTTCCTGCCCCCCGTTCAGAGGCATTGATGCGTTTAACCTCCATATCAAACGGGGTGTTATTGGTAATATTGATCTTGCCGTAACCACCCAGAACCCTGATTTCGCCATTACCGGTATTGAGGATTCTGCCATGCAGCTCGATGTAACCACCACTGACCCCTATCTCCTCAACGATGATACGTTGATTGGTCACATCCCAGAAGACATCAAAATCACTGTTGGACGCTGTAGTCAGATAGATCAGGCCACGCTGTACAGCAGAGATACTGGAGATTTCATTGGCAACAGCGGCTCCCAGCACCAGATTGTAATCCGACTTGCCCGACTGGATAACACCATTGATATTCAGATACTGGGCATCAATAAAGATGCGCTCACCATAGAGCACCTGACTGGGCGGCATTGCCAGAACCGTATTCACGACACCGCTCAAACTGCCATCCCCATCTGAACTGGCAGCACCCTGCCAGATGGCATAGGGCTCACCTTCGATGCTGTGGGTCGTGACACCATCGATATAGACGTTACCGCCAGCCACGATGCTCATATTCTTGGCACGCACCCGATCCTGAATAAGGATGTCGCCTTTGAGGTTCATCAGCGTCAGGCTACCCTGCAGATTATCGATCTGGCCACGGACTGTGATATCCGGGGTCGGATACCCCGGGTTGGTAGCGGGATTAAAGGTATTCTCGATCAGAATGGATGGCGGGTTGGCCGAGCCACCTCCCTGAATGGAGCCAAAGGAGGCCACACCGGCAGTAACACCCTCATCCACGCTGTTTAATACCTCAATGGCTCCATTGCTCAGAACCTCGGCACCATTGAGGTAAAGGCCACCGTTGCTCTCTGGAATGATGATGCCATCGATATTCAGAAACGCCGGCGTGCTGTTGCGTATGGAGACGGTAGCTCCGCCAGGCGCCTCCATGCGGCCAGAGCCAATGAGTTGGTCAGAACGGATATCAATGGTACCAGCCTGAGCCCAGATCGGATCTACAGTGACAACCAGTGCCGACTGCTGTTTCGGAACTCGAGTGCCATCGATGATCTCCATCAACCCTTCGGCAAGCAGCTCACTCTCTACGCGCTCGATCTCCCCTTCGTAGAAATCGATCATGGTCTGATTGCCGGAGTAGCGGTAGCTGCTAAGTTGATCTTCCAGTTTGGACAGCTCGTTATACAGGCTGCTGTTGACCAGTTCACTGCCAGAGCTATAGGTAATGCCATCCGTCTGGAGACTGGCCAGCACCGTACCGGTAGCCGCATCGACAGAATCAAGAACCAGCGATTGATAGCGTTTGATACCCGTACGGAGCGCACCATCCACCTGAACCCTGGCATGGGCATCAACCTCAACTGTACCGTCGATCAGCTCCGTGCCCCCGTTGACGGCATCAGCAAGTGCACTCGCCCAGTTCACCGCCTTGGCCTGCGCATTCATATTTGCAAAACCGAAACGTTCGGCATGCAGTTTGGCCTCACGAGCCGTCTCCAGCACCGACCCGCCCGAAACCACAATGCTGTTCTCCTGAATCAGGCTGGCAGTTGCATCAATGATATCGATGGGTATGGCGCTGCCGGCAAAACTATCGGCCTTGGCATCAATGGTGTACTGATCGCGTGAAAAGCTGGTATCGGTACCCACCGAGATCAACAGGTCACCCTCAGCACGGAGAGTGGCAGCTGCACCAATAAAAACTTGATTGAGCGGGCTGATAACGATGTCAGTATCTGTAGAAGCAACCGTAATTGTACCGTAGGTATCCACATTGACCTTGGTAGTGATATAACCGCTACCACGGGCAGAGATCACCAGATCACCACTGCTGATAATTGATGCACCACTCCCAATCGTCACCTTGGCCAGGCTCTGTGTGGTGGTGATGTCAGAGTCTGCACCCGCCCCTGAGATGGCGCCACCAACGATGACATTAACCTTGTCATGCAGATTGAACTGATTCAGGGCCACGGCAGTAAAGTCGGACGCCGGGCCGCCATTAACCGTCAGGTCTGCTCCAGCACCTACCGTCACCAGGGTGCTGAAATCCAGCGTTGTATCACTGTCAGCACCGGCACCCGCGATGGCCCCGCCGATGTAGACATTAATATTATCGACATAGCCATTTTTGACGGCCCGATTGATGGCCTCAAGGTCGATCGCTTCTGCCGCCAGGGTGGCATTGTTGCCCACCCGGCTCTCTACATCGGAGTCCACACCGTGCATCACGCTCGCACCGCCACCGGAGAGCGCACCTCCGGCAATGGTCAATACAGCGGCATCAAAATCCGCCGTATGCCGCGCACTCATGCTGAACGCACCGCTCAGCGAAATATTGCCGCCTCCCACGCCACTACCTGTCTCTGCCCGCGTGTCGCTGATATTGCCCGTTGCAGCGATTGCAGCCGCACCTGCAACAGCTCCGCCACTGCCCGCTGTGGTGCTTACCCGATTGGTATCTGTGCCAACCGCAGAGAGGGTCAGGCTGGCACCACTCAAGTTCACACCAGCGCCCAGGTAGGCATGGGTAATGGTATTGGATGAGACACTGGCGGAAACCACACCGGCGGCAACGACACCGCCCACATTAGCATTGGCCTCTGCCTGTTGTCGCGTAACAGTATTTGCGGTCACGATGGTAGCCGCAGCAATGGTCAGGGTGGAGCCATCAGCAATATAGCTGAACACCTGGCTATTGTTGGCAATGCTGTTGAAGGTACCAACCACACTCAGCGCCCCACCACTGGAGCCGCTGGAATAAGTGTTCGCCGCATAGCCACTGCCGGGCAGTGCAACACTGGCATCTACAGTCAAGGCCGTGGCTTCAATGGTCACATCACCCTGGCTGGAATCAGTGGAGCTGCCCACAGCGGCAGTGACCTTTGGTGCAATGGTTACTGAGGTTTCAGAGATACCTATAGCCGCCGCACCGGCAGAGACACCTTCTACATCAACCTCGGCCTTGGGTGTCATTACAGCAGCAAGGTTGACAGCGCCCGCCAATAACATATCAGAGCCACTGCCGATGAACGCCTCTACCGATGGGTTGATGACAATGGTGGCGTTGTTTCCCGCCCCTGCCCCGATACCCACAGAAACCGCCAACACATCTGCCCTGGCCGTCACGGTTGAAAGCGTGTTGATTGACAGGCTGTTTACCGTCCCGGCACCCTGTCCTATCTGGGTGTGTTTACCCAGATAGGCAAGCGTGCTGCCGCCCACTGAGATTTTACCAATCGCTGCACCGGCAGCCAGCTGTCCTACAGCTATACCCCTGGCCTGGGCATCAATCGTGCGCACCGCCTCGGATCGAACCGTGACTGCATCCGCATTGAGTATCCTGGTGCCATTGCCATCATTGCTGCCATCACCTGTATAGGCACGCTGGGAGCTGGTATCCGCGATGATGGCTACCTGGGCACCAAGTCCGACAGCACCCATAGAGCCGCCATAGGCAAAGAGTTTGGCATCCGCCAGGGTGTAGTTGGCCTCGATGGTAATATCATCTGCCGCTGAAAGTGTGACATTACTGGCCACATAGGCATTGGTGGCGCTGGAGAGGTTAAGAATAGCCACCGATCCACCCACACTGACGATACCCCCAGCACCCGAACCCGTAACGATGGTGACCGCAACCTGCTCATCTGCGCGAACCAGAATATCGCCAGAAGCATCAGCAGCACCGGCCGTGACCGTTGCCCCAACGCCGATATAGGCAGTGGTGCCGGTTACAGCAGGATCGGCACTGAGACTGACCGTAAACATGCTGGCATTGGCCTGAGCCTGTGCTCGCTGGGCGGTACCATCATCAGAATCAGAACTCATCCCATCCAGTGAACCACTGAAGGTATCCCCCAAAGCCCCGTTTACGCCGGTTGCCTCACTGGCTCCGTCACCCTGCAGGCCACTGCCAATGGAGACCACAGAGATGGCACCACTGATACCAATAGCCCCACCGGAGAAGGCAATGACACTGGAGTCCACCGTACGGCTGGCCAGAGCCTCAACCTTTACATCACGCCCTGCGCTCACCGTGGTGTTGGAGCCAATATGGGCATCCAGGGTATTTTTCAGTGTAATGACATCAATAGAGGCGCCAATGCCTGCCGCGCCCACAGAGAGCGCACCAATGCCATCTGTGATGGTCGTCTCATTGTCAGCCACAACCCTGACATCACTGCCCGCATTGACGTTGGAATGAACTGCGCCCGCAGAACCGATATAGGCCTGGGTCAACGAGCTTGGGGAGACCACCACCACGCTTCCGGCAAAGGCACCAATACCGCCCACAGCAGCGCCTGCCAACACCTCGACAACCTCAACGGACTCTGCCTGCACCACAACATCATGGGTAGCGGTAACGGTTGAGCCTTCAATAAAGGCACGGGTTGTCCCATCCAGCAAGCCAACAGCAACTGCTGCACCGGCGCTCACTGCACCACCACTCACCGCACCCACATCAAACCCTGCAAAAACACGCGAATCGGCATCAACCAGCAGATCACCCGTAGCATCCACTGTAGCCAGACGAATATAGGCCTCTGTCATCGAACTGCTCTTAACGACCGATGCCGCACCACTCAAGCCACCATAGAGACCCACACCAACAGCAACATTGATATTCGGGAGTCTCTCCCGACTCAAGGCTGAGACCTCAACACCCTCACCAGCATAGATCGCCGTCAGGTGGGTTCCCCCCTCAATGTAGGCGCGCGTATTCTTTTCAATAATATTGGTGCCGATAGAGGCAGCACCACCAACCCCACTCACGGCAACACCACCAGAACCCCCATCTGTCTCGACATCCGTAATCGAATGAGCGCGCACCTTCACCTGCTTGCCCTTACTGGCGCTGCTGTTGATACGCGAATTGCTGACATGAGCCTCGGTGGTTCCACCGACAAGATTCACCACCGCATTGGCACCGATACCCAGACCACCCGAGATGCCGAGTGCCACAGCGATAACATCCACCTCTTCACTGGCGGTAGCGATAACCGCCAGCCCCTGAAGCATGCCTGCACTCTCAGTACCACCTTCATCATCGGCCCACTGCTTTATTGAGATGGCCGCACCCATCCCTTTGGCCGAGACATCGGAGTTCGCCGCAATATAGGCGCTGGTCTGGTTGCTGAGCTGATTCACTACCACGCTGCCGCCAACACCGGCAGCTCCGCCGCCACCTACCGCACCCACCAGCGCCTGAACCGTATCGTTGGATTCGGCTAGCAGATAGATGCTGTTATCGGTTGCAACCACCGAGCCAAGGATATAGGCGGAGATCTCATTGTTGACCAGGTTGGCCGCAGCAGAGCCGGCCACCCCGCCGCCACCCGCTGCGGTGATACCCACGGCACCCGTCCAGATCGTGGCATCTGATTTGGCCTGGATGTAGATATTGCCCCCGCTTCCGGCGTTTACCTTAACCGTTGAACCATCGACATAGGCGGTAATGCTGTTGCTGATCTCGTTATAGGCAACCACCCCACCCAGCGCCAGCCCCCCTGCGCCACTGATCTGTCCGGCACCGGAGCGGATGGTGGAGTAATCGGCGGCAAAGATATTGATATCGCCATCCGTGGTAACGGTTGAACCCCCGGAAACATGGGCATCAACACTCTTCTCAATCCAGTTCAGCGACAGGCCACCGGCACCAGCAAAGGCACCTGCCCCGCTGAAAGAGAAGGTCAGGGTATTGATATTGGCATTTGCAAGCGCCTTTATCGTAACTCTGTCCGCAGTCAGGGTGGCATCGTCTACATAGGCACGGATAACATTAGTGCTATCGTCGAGCGGATCATCCGGGTTGCCCCCGATATAGTTGTAGGCCACCGCAGCGCCCACCGAACCACCACCTGCGCCCGACAGGCCGGCAGCCAGTGAATTCAGGTTGGCCTGATCCGCCGCATAGACCCTGATGGTACCGCTATCGGCATGAGCCTCTGCCCCGCCAGAGATATGGGCATCGACGCTGTTGCGAATCCAGTTCAGAGCCAGCGCACCAGCACCACTGCCACCACCAGCACCACTGCCACTGACGGCAAATGACCAGATCTGGGCATCCAGCACCGGCGTGTATTTCAGCTCATCATCCTGATCGCCGGATGGATTATCCATTGCGGTGGAGCCTGCGGTGGGCAGATCCTCAGTTGCGGCATCCGGGCCGGTGGATGCAATCAGATCATCAAAGCTCTTGTCAGAGGAGGCGTTCAGCACCTCTGCAACCACCGTAACATCACCACTGCTGGAGCTGACGTTGGTGCCTGTCCCTTCGATATAGGCATGAATATCACTGCGCATATCGTTGGTAGCGGAGGCGATAGATGCCGAACCACCACCAGCGCCAGAGCCTGCGCCCGCAATAATGATCATGACCGGCGTCATTGTCGCACTGAGATTGACACCAGCAGCACCGTTAACCACGGAACCACCCGTAATGGAGGCCTCGACAACAGTCTGCATAAAGTTGATGGAGATGGAGCCAACAACCGAGGCAGCTCCGGCACCACCACCGCCGATAGTGATATTGAATATCTTCGCCTGACTGTCCGCCAATACATTGACCATGCCCACATTGGAGGTCACTTGGGAGGCATCGATATAGGCCCGCACCCGACCTGATGTGTCGCTATCAGCAGAGCGGGATGGATCAGCGGCACTGCCACCGATGAAGTTATAGGAGAGTACCCCTCCCACATTCACCCCACCGGCACCGGAACCACGAACCGCAACACTGTGGATACTTGGCGTATCCAGTGCCTTGACGGTGACATCCTTTTCGGCTGTCACCTCAGAGCCGCCCCGAATAAAGGCCTCCACCGAGCTGTGAATAAAGTTGACTGAGATGGATGCCCCACCAGCAAAGGCGCCAGCCCCAGAGCCTGAAGCCACCAGGGTATTGATGGTGCCGCTGGAATCAGCCAGCACATCCACCCGATCAGCCGTAACCGTGGCCCTGTCCAGATAGGCCTTGATAACATTGGCAGACGCACTGCCGGCAGGGTCATTGGGGTTGCCGCCGATATAGTTGTAGGCCATGGATGCGCCAAAGGAGGCCGCACCGGCACCACCGCCGGAACCGGATATGGCATTGATGGTGGCGCTGCCATTCGCCGTAATCCTGGCAACCCCCTCGGCAGTAAGGCCAGCCGTGCCATCGGTATTGGCATGCAGCTCTGCCCCACCCGACACATGGGCATCGATATCGTTATGCATCCAGTTGAGCGCCAGCGAGCCTGCCGCATTGACGGCGCCCGCTCCGGAGGCGCTCACCGCAAAGGCCCAGATCTGTGCATCCAGATCAATGGAGGTAAAGGCATTATTACTGTTGCCGATATCAATATCCAGCGCTGAGGCCACCGGGCTGATGCTCTCGATAGCGGCATTGACGATGATGTCGCCATCCAGCGAGGAGACGTTGGTATGCTCACCCTCGACCCGGGCATGAATCACGCTGTTCATGTCATTGGTGGCCGAAGCCATGGCGGCCGCCGCCGCACCCGCACCTGACCCTGCGCCTGCAAGAATAATCATAATCGGTGAGACGGTGGCATTGACAACCACGCCTCTCTTGCCATTTACCACTGAGCCACCCGATCCATCACTGCCACCGAGGATCGCAGCATCGACAATGGTGCGCATAAAGTTGATGGAGATGGAGCCAGCCACTGCGACCGCACCCGCACCCGCACCACCGATAGTAAGGTTGATGATGGTTGGCGTGCTGTCCGCAATCACCTCGGCCTTACCGCTGGTCGAATCCACATTGGAGTTGTCAATAAAGGCCAGCACCTTGCCTGCACTGTCGCTGTCCGTACGGCCGGGATCAGCCACGCTTCCACCAATAAAATTATAGGAGACACCGGCCCCAACAGCGACTGCACCCGCACCCGCCGCACCCAGCGCCAAACTGCGAATGGTAGGCGTATCCATCGCCTTGACCGTGATGTTGCCGCTGATCGCGGCAATCGCAGCAGCAGAAGGGTCAGCCAGATCAACATAATTACTGTTGCTGATGGAGGCCTCTACCAGACTATGAATAAAGTTAATGGAAACAGCTGCACCCGCCGCAAAGGTGCCCGCCCCGGAACCGGCGACTGTCAGGTTATTAATGGTGCCTACGGAATTGGCCAGCACCTTGATAGTGCCCGCACGAACCCTTGCATCATCAATATAGGCACGAATAGTATTGGAGGTTGCCCTATCGAGAGGATTGTCTGGATTGCCACCGATATAGTTGTAGGCTAAAGAGGCTCCAACTGCAGCACCACCCGCTCCACTCCCGGCACCGGCTATGGCATTCAGGGTTGCGCTGCCTTTAGCTGAAACCTCGACTGTTCCACTCTCAGCAATAACTACCGCATTATTGGAAATGTGAGCATCGACACCGTTACGCAGCCAGTTGAGCGCCAGCGAACCCGCACCTGCCGCACTGCCTGCACCAGAACCGCTAACGGCAAAGGTCCAGATCTGGGCATCCAGATCTGCATCGTTGCTGTCATCGCCGTCATTATCCTGGCGAATATCAATCGCAGGGAAGAGGTCGGCCTTTGCCACTTCCGCAGCAACGGTAACATCACCACTGCTGACAGTAACCGTTGTATCCTTTATATCGGAGCCTTCGATATAGGCTCTCACATCGGTGCGCATATCATTGGTGGCGGAGGCAATGGCCGCAGCAGCGGTGCCAGCACCAGAGGCTGCACCTGCCACCACAAACATCAGCGGGGTAACCGTAGCCATGACCTGCACGCCCGTGTTTGCGGTAATGGTGGAACCACCCGAGATATGGGCGTCGATGATGCTGCGCATGAAGTTGATGGAGATGGAACCGGCAATGGCCACCTTACCGGCACCGGCTGCACCAACAGTGACATTGACAATCGTTGCATTACTCCCGGCCGTTACGCTGACCATGCCAAGGCTGGAGGTTACAGCGGAGTTATCAATGTAGGCCAGCACCATACCGGTAGATGAGTTATCACGTTTCTCCTCAACATTACGGCTCGGGTCACCCGGACTGCCACCAATGTAATTATAGGAGATGGCGGCCCCCATAGCGCCAGAGCCGGCACCAGCAGCACCGATGGCAACGCTGGTGATCAGGGCATCATCATTGGCACTGACCCGGACATCCCCATTCGCAGTAACCGTGGAGCTCTCATCAATATAGGCCTGCACATTGTTATGCAGCCAGTTCAAGGAGATAGCCGCACCGCCAGCAAATTTACCTGCACCTGCTCCGGCAATTGCAACATTAACAATCTGACCACCAAGATCGGTCTGTTCAGGCAGATCAAGCGCGGCTGTATCCACCCCGAGTGCATCGACATCAGCTGCAGTGTCGGGCTTTGCAAAACCGGCCGTAACGCTTACTGTGCCGGCGGAAGAGGTGACTTCAGAGCCACTGACATAGGCCTTAATACTATTCCCAACCTCAACTGTGGATACTGCGGCACCGATAGCTGTCGTACCCGCGCCCGCACCGGCGCCAGCGATGGAAACCACGGTGGTGCTATCACCGGCATTTACGGTAACCGCACCCCTGGCATCGACATCCGAGCCACCTGTCACCCGGGCATTGATGCTGTTCTTGATCACGCTGACCGAGACAGAGGCACCCGCAGCAAACTTGCCTGCACCCGCGCCGCCAACGGCAACACTGACCATAATCTCCTGGCCTGAGGCCAGCAGATCAACGGTTGAACCGGTCGAGTTCACCACGGAACCATCAATTTGTGCATTCACTGAACTGAAGAGCAGATTGACACCCACACTGGCACCCAGCGCACCCTTTCCAGCACCCGCCAGCCCGCCCGCAATGTTTACGCTAATGGAAAGGTCATCCGCCGATACCTTGATAGAGCCCGTAGCCTCAATATCACTGCCAAGAGAGATATGCGCATCGGTGCTGTTCCCCATGTAACTCACTGCAACACCACCGGCAGCCGCAAACTTGCCACCACCCGCTCCACCCACAGCAACACCGGCCAGCACTGCGCGCTCCTGGGCTTTTACCAGTACGGAACCACTGGTGCGCAACGTGCTGCCCTCGATACTGGCAGTGATCTCATTCGTCATAAAGTTGAGAGAGATCGCAATACCCAGCCCCGCCGTCTTGCCGTAGGCAAAGCTGCCAGAGAAGGCGAACAGGAATGAGTTGTCATCAGCCTGCACCGAGACATCACCGCTCGAACCTGCCAGGGTGGTGCTGTTAAGGATGTTCGCCTTGACCTCCATATCAATGAAGTTGGTAGAGAGTGTGCCAGCAACCCCGTACCCGCTCTTACCACCGCCACCGGTGGCAACCCCAGCGGCACCGGTTACCGCCACAATAAGCGCATTGGAGTAGGCGTTTACATCCAGATTGCCGGTGTGGGTGAATGCAGTGACATTCTCCATCGTGGCATAGGTCTTGTTCTCGATCTCACTGAAGGCAATAGCGGCACCGGCACCTGCCTTGCCGCCAAAACCACCGGCACCGGCAACGTAGATGATCTGACTCTTGTCATCGGCCTGAAGCGAAACTGTGCCATCGATGGTGCCTGTGGTGTTGCGCAGTGCTGCCTCAGTGGTATAGGTGGCACGAGTCACGGCAACCGAACCACCCAGCGCATAGCCTTTACTGCCGGTGGCAGCAGCCACACCAGCGGTCAAAGAGACGACCCAGTTATTGCGTATGGCATCGATATCAATACTGCTGGCAGTGATGGAGCTCATGCCATCGGCAAAGGCAGCTGTAGTGCCATCTACCACATTGATACCAAAGGCGCCAGCAATGCCCACCGCCGTCTTGTTCTCTTTGGTCTTGGTGAAGGCCACCGCACCCGCCAAAGAGGCATAGACAACACTGTCGGCAGCCTGAATCTTCAGATTATTAACCGTTATGTTGCCGGTATCGTGCAGATAAGCCCGTACATTATCAAAGCCGACATTCACAGCCACTGCACCGGAGATATTGAACCCGGACTTTGCCTTTTTGTTGGTGGAGCCGCCACCAGAGATGGCATCGGCAACCTTCCCGCCGTTTGTCTTAAGTTCAGCCATCAAGTCGCCATGGCGACCCTGCCACGCCTTGAGATCTGCATCACCCTGCTTGCTACCGTCAGACCCCTGGGTGCCACCGGTACCCTTGTTTGGTTTGGTCGCCTTTTTGTTCTCGGTCTGAGCATCCTTACTGCCGGAACTTACGGCACCGGATATGGCAAAGGTTCCAATAAAGCCATCACTCTCTGCTGTCACGGTCGCATCACCGGCAACATCGAGAGAGCCACGGGTACCCACATCAGTATCACTATGGCGGTTGCCAACCAGCGCTTCGGTATTGCGGCTGATCACATTCACAGCTACCGATGCCCCGACTCCAACGCTTTCAGAGGCCGTAATGGCTCCCGCTACCGTTATCACATAGGCGGTATCCGAGGCGTTCACGAGCAGGGAGCTACCACTGGGGCCAGCAACAGCGGTTCCAACCGAAACCTGCGCACCGTTGTCGATCTGGGCGATGGTGTCATTGACCACAATATTGAACACCCCGGCTCCACTGAAGCCAATATTACCGGCCTGGCTGCCTGAGGCGCCGAGGGTAACATTCAGGGTTTCGGTATCGGCATTCACTATCAGGCTGTCGGCATAAAGTACAACACCATCCTCAATCTTTGCCGTGATAGCACTGTTGGAGTCGATAACGGTGATGGCCAGACCGGCCGCGCTGCCGCCATCAGCACTTTCACTGCCCATACCCGGCGCATCGGGGCGAGGAATGAAGTCCTTTACTGTAGTCCCCCCGCCCAGCTTGATACCCGGCAGTTTGAAGTTGCCGCCCACATTAATCGAGTGGTTAATGCCCAGCGCCTCAACCACCACAGTCTGTCCTGCAGCCGGATCTGTACTGCGAAAGCTGGCATCCTGATTGATACGGGCGCCGCTCCTGATGCGGGCATCGGCCTGGGCATTCATCACCGAAACAGTCACCGCTCCGGCCAGTGCAACCTTTTGTCCACCGGCTCTGGCAAGCGTCCAGGTGTCAACCATTTTGTTGAGACCCAGATTGCTCCCCAGATAGCTGGTGAAGGTTTTGATAAAGGTTTGAGCAGTACCCAGAGCCGGCGTGCCCAGATCTGTCCACAGCTCAGCCCCAAAACCATCCTTTTGAGTAAAATCGATAGCCGACATATCATCGACAATGAGTGGATCACCAAAGGTGCCACCCGTATATTCGTAGCGGCTGCCTTCACTGCCCTTCCCGTTGAAACCGGATTTTACATCCACGGTTTCGCCTGTCTCGATGGTCTGGGTTCCTGATAGATCCGTGGTGTGATTCGCTGCTGTATTGAGAAATGGGGCTATCAGGTTAACGCCCCACAGGCTCATAGGGTCAATCTGATTGAGTGCTTCGGCCTTAACCGTAATGTCGCCTCGGGCATCCACTTGCGTATTGCCATTAATATAGGCGTCCGTATCATTGGTCAGAACACCTATGGCAATGGCTACCGAACCACCAAAAGCACCCGCTTCGGTCTCCTTTTCCTTGTCGGCGCGTTTATCCGTCAGGGTGGAAGAGGCGATAAGCTTGGGGCGAGCCTGCACCTTTGAGCTGACCGTGATGTCACCACCCGCCTCAATATCGGCCAGATTCACGCCATCACCGATACGGGCTGTGGCCGAGTTAAGATCTATATCAACCGCCAGAGCCGCACCAAAATCGAAGTTAATCTTGCTTTTACCGCCCGTCTTTTCGTTGCTCTCCTCCTTCTTCTGTTTGAGAACCTTCTCCTTAAACCAGCCCTTCATTGAATCAACCACTGTGGTATTACCGACAGCGGCTTTCTTCTTGTCCTCCATCAGCTCCCCAAGTTTGGCTTCCATATCACCGGCAACACTGCCTTTGGAAGTGACGCCTGTACCCGCACCTGCCGAGACACTGTGTTTGCCTGGGGCGGTTTCATGAGTCGCTATGACGCTGATAGCGCCACCCGCATTAACCGTTCCATCCAGGTAGGCATTGGCTCCCGTACTCTCCACGCTGACCGCAATGGCGACCACAATGCCGTTCTCCTTCTGTTTGCTGGTAGCACTGGTCTTGTTAGCGTCGGAACTACTGCTCAGTACGGTCAGGTTGTTGCCGATGTTGAGTTGGGCAGAGTCGAGTACGCGGGCGGTAGCGTTGGCATTGGCAACACTGACCGATACCGCGCCAGCAGCAGGAAATTTATCCGGGAATTCAGCCTCGGCACTGGCTTCCAGTTCCTGATTGGTTGTGGCGCGAATAATCACATTGCCCGAGGCATTAATAGTGCCATCAATAGTGGTTGTGGCCGCGTTATTGACCACCGCCACCGCTGCTGCTCCCAGTTTCTGAGAATCAGGTTCATAGAGGAAAACAGTGCCTAGCGTGGTAGCAGGTTCGAAGCCAGCAGCAGCAATTGTGCCGTAGACAGCACTGAATGGCCCAAGATCCTTTTTGAGCTTGTCCTCTATCAGGCCATAGATCTGGCTTGCCGGATTGGCATTGGCCTTGCCTGCCGCCTTTGAATCGATGAGCAGGTTGTTGGCATTGATCACGGCACCACTGCCGACGGCCACCTCTGCTATGGATATGCTCACCGCTACACTGGCTGGAAGGGAGAGCCCTGGCAGCAGATCCAACCCGGTATTGGCTGCTGATAACAGGTAATCACTCAGAGAGCCATCCTTCACCTCATCCATCCGCAAATAGCGCTTGCTCTCGGCCATGGCCCGGATCACTACATCACCGCCGCTGATGGTGGCATCTCCGATATTGACCGCCGCATTCATATAATCAAAGTTGAATGCATTGCCTAAAAGTTTGTCAGCAACGGTCAGAATGCCGGTCACAACGGAGGTGACACTCAGCTCATTCTTGAATTTTGAGTCATCTACCGCCTGGATAAAAATATTGCCATCAAAAGCCGGATCGCTGATACCCGTACTCTGCGCTGAAAGGACAGCGCCTCCGTCGATGGTGATGTTGCGCCCCTTAATGGTGATGGAGCCTGCCGAGCCTGTCGCATCAGTGGTTATGGAGTGCCCGTCGATAACAATTCTGGGGGCCTTGATGGAGACGTTCATTCCGCCAGTATCGATATCCTCACCCAGCGTAAATTTGCCCCAGTACTGCATCAGCGTGTAGGTCACGGCACCCGCCGCAGGTTCAAAGGTCACCCACCCCAGGTCGGCCTGGGTGATCGATGAGTCACCTCCAAGTATGAATACTTCGTTGTCGCTCCCACCGCCCACATTGATCGTGACCTTATCTGTGCCAGCAGTGAGATTGCTGGTATCCAGATAGAAATGATCATCATCCGAGCCACCTCTGAGGGTGTCTGTACCGCCACCGCTGTTCAGCGTTACCGACCCCAGGGTGAAGGCGGAGGCATCCAGCACATTGACTCCAATACCACCCGTCAATATCGCCTGCTCGATCCCACTGAAGGTATCCGCACCCTCACCCGTAATCGTTAAACTGACATTCGTCAGGGTCATATCGGCATCACGAGTCTCAACCAGGGTGTCGATACCTGCGCCGCCGCTGATGTTATCTGCACCACTGCCGCCAATAAAAAAATCATTGCCCGCCGTTCCGGTCAGGTTGTCATCTCCACCCGCGCCATCGATGGTGACGCTGCCCGCCGTGAGTGCGGAGCCATCCAGGCCACTGGCCGTTCCGGTGCCCGCAATACCCAGCGCAGCCGCCACACCTGAACCGTTCCGGGCGCTGACCACTATATTGTCGGTGCCGTCACCCGTATCCATAATCACAATGGCATTGCCAGCACCGTTCAGTTCAGCAGCGAGGTAGTCATGGGCATCGCTGATGGCATTGAGCACATCCTGCAGGGTAACCGCATCACTCAGGTCAATCTCAACCATGGTGGTCGCATCATTAAGCTGAATCTGCAGATCAGCGCCATCGACCGGCTCAAAGCCGCTGTTCAATCTGATCAGCTCGGTTTCAGCCGTCAATGCAGTAACGCTGAATCCGCTTGCGTCGATGGTGTTGGCAGAGCCTCCCCCTGTCAGCTCAGCCGCCTCGAAACCATCAAGTGTGTCCTCCTCTGCCATACCGATCATGAGGCTGCCACTGGCCAGGGTCATATCTGCATCGCGGCTGGCGAACAGGGTATCAAACCCATCGCCTCCAATCAGGATGTCGCTGCCCGCTCCCCCTTTGATGTAGTCGTCGCCTTCACCACCCAGCAGAAGGTCGGCACCGCTGCCTCCCAGCATGGTGTCGCGGCCGCCTGCACCAGACATGATTACAGAGCCGCTGAAGAGGCTGGCATCCATCAGATTGTCGCCATCAAGGGCGGTAAGTTGAACCTCTTCAATTCCGCTCAAGGTGTCGATCAAGGTAACGCCATCGACGATACTGACATTGGGAGAGCCACCAACCAGATCAATATTGTTGGCCACTAAGGGTTGTAGATCCTTTCCAGAGAGGTTCCCTGTAAAGGTAACGATCCAACCCTCTGTCGTCTCGGTAACATTGACATTGCCATCACCAATGCCACTTAAACTGCGCAGCGCCAGGCTGATCAGCCCAGCATCCGCATCAAAGGCCAGCAGGTCGGTGCTGTTCCCATCGTAGGTCAGACGGAAGCTGCCGGCCGTCACTCCAGGCAGGGTGATGGTCTGCACCTCGTTGATGCCATCACCCAGGTCGAGTGTAGCACCGGGGCTGCCACCCTCCAGGATAAAACGGCTGTTGCCCGTCTCCGCAAGTATATCGCTGCCTGTTCCACCAAAAATGGTGTCGGCACCCGTGCCGCCACTCAGCAGGTCATCCCCGCTGCCTCCGATGATGATGTCATCTCCAGCCATGCCGCTGATGCCCACATCACCACTAAAGCCGCTGGCGTCGATGGTGTTGTCGCCATCGCCACCCAGCAGCTCAAACCGCTCGACCCCCAGAATGGTGTCGCTGGGGTCTGTGCCAATCTGCAACAGGGCGTTGCTGGCACTACCGGTCAGGGTGAAATTGGCATCCTGCACCTCGATAACGGTGTCATTGCCACCACCACCAGTGATGCTGTCCCCACCTGTGCCGCCACTCAGAAAATCGTCACCAGCACTACCGATCAGGGTATCCGCACCGGCTCTGCCATCGAGTACGACATCTCCGGCAAAGAGGGAGGCATCGATGTTATTGGCGCTATCACCACCGGTCAGCCTGGCCGACTCCATCCCGCTTAGCAGATCGACTTCATCGACTGTTCCATCACCATCCATGTCGCTGCTCAGCGACGTTGTTTCCAGGGTGATGGTGATTGCATCAGAGGTTTCGACCAGAGTGTCATCACCGGTGCCGCCTTGCAGTATGTCCGCGCCCAAACCACCGCTCAACAGATCATCACCTGCACCGCCCAACAGGGTATTGGCGCTATCATCACCCACAATTTCATCATCAAAATCACTGCCGACAACAGATACAAAACCACTGATAGTGGAGAAGCCGCTGGCGCCCCCTGCACCCAGATCGACATCAATCCCTTCACCATAGGCAGAGTAGTCCAGCATGGAACCGGAGGTTCCGGAGAGGTTCTCCATCTCGCTGAAGTTTGTGCCCAACACCCTACCGGCATAGAGTGCAGAGACCGTCCAGGCCACGGCACCACTGGCGGAGAGGGTGTCGTCTGCCGAGCCACCCAGCAGGTTTTCAATGCTGGTAAAGTGGGTGTGGTTCACGGAGCCTGCACCAACGGATGAGAGCATCCAGCTGCTATCCTGGTTGGCTCCCACCAGGGTGTCATTACCATCGCCACCTGCAATGGTGACAGTTCCCGCATAGATGGGGGTTCCTATCAGGTAACCTTCAACGCCTTCATCTGTCAGCCCCACTGTTTCAGCTACCGTAGAGCCGTTAAGTGACTCAATAGTGAGTGCGTTCACTGTCGATGCCGGATCAGTGCTGTCATACACTGAAATGGCCCAGCCATCCCCAGTTACTTCTGCCAATAGTTTGGCATGAGCTACATTGATAGCATCGAGGAGATCCTGAACCGTCAGTACCCCATTCAGGTCGAGGTCAACCTGTGTTCCGTCAATCAAGGTGATACGCAGGTCATCACCGGCAACGATCGAAAAACCACTCAGGGAAGCGAGGGGAACATCGGCATTCAGGCCGGTAAAGGCAGAGAGATCAAAAATATTTTCACCATCCCCACCCACGAGGCTGGCGCTTTCGATAGCCGTCAGGGTATCGGCATCGGTGCCATCGGTCAGGCTGGCATTGGTGAGGGTAAAACTGGCGTCGCGGCTTTCGGATAGCGTATCGGCACCTGCCCCGCCATCGAGGATGTCACTACCGGCATTGCCGGTAAGCCAGTCATCCCCTTCACCCCCGTACAGCGTATCATCGCCACTGCCACCGATAAGGATGTCTGCACCGCCTCCACCCGATAGCGTAACGGCTCCAGAGTAGTTGGCGGCATCCATGGTGTTGGAATCTGCTCCGCCCGTCAGAACATATTGCTCGATGCCTCCGACGAATACATCCACTTCACCACCGATGGTCAGTTGAGAATCGGTGAGATGGAAATCGGCATTGCGAATCTCAAGCAGTGTATCACTGCCGTCGCCACCTTGGATGGTATCGACCCCCAATCCGCCGCTAATGAGATCATCACCATCACCACCGGTAATGGCATCATCTCCTGCGCCACCATCCAGAATGCTGCCCTGTTGGCCTGCCGTCAGGCTATCTCCCCACTGTGAGCCCGTCACCTCATTGAAACCACTGATGGAGTCAAAACCGGTAGCATTACCGGTATCGAGATTGACGGTTACTGCGGCTCCATAGCCGCTGTAGTCCAGCGCAGAGCCATTACCACCGGAAAGCAGCTCCATCCCGCTGAAGTCAAAACCGAGCACGCTGCCACTGCCAGCGCCGGTAAGACTCCAGAGAGCATCACTGTCCAGCGTCAGAGAGTCTGATTCAGTGCCACCCTCCAACATCTCGACACCAGAGAAGGCGAAGCTGCCCAGGGTGCCCACGCCAAGTTCATTGAGAATCCACTGGTTGTCGCCATTCAGGCCCGCAATGGTATCGTTGCCGCTACCCCCGTCGAAGGTTATCAATAGCGCGCTGGAGAGATCCAGAAGCGAGTCATCGAGTTCAAAGCGGTTATCACCCGCAGCACTGGAAATCTGAACATCACTGGTCTCATCCAGTATCCGTTCAGCAACCAGTGTGTCATCTTCGAGAATCTGTAGCAGTTGGGTACCGTTGTCATCCACCAGCTGAAGGGCAAGATCGACATTGGCAGCAGCCGCCGTGTAGGTGAGCGGATCAGCACTCAGAAGAAGTCGTGGCTCAAGGTATTCGAAGAGGAATTTATTGGCTCGGCGCCTGGCGGCAAGAGCTGACCGAAGTACAGATTTTTTGGCTCGGCCAGGGAAGGCTCGCCGTCCTAACAGGTTGCTTCCAATGGATCGTACACGATCTCCCCAACCTGAATTCTCCCTGTTACAGGAATCAAACGGATACGCCATGATACTCTCCCAACAGCCCATTGTGCGCCGACCAAGTTGGCGCATATTACTTCCATGCATGCCCTTCTATTATATTGCGAGATTCGCTCGACCATGCAACGCTGACCAGTTGCAGATACTGAACGGGTATTCAATCCCCATAACAGACATGAACTTTAAAGATACTATCGTTGACCTGTTAAGAATATCACACACACACCCTCTCACCATCTAAATGGAGATAGGAGACTGGCATCCTGTGAAAGGGATTCTTAATTCAGGAAAAAACAGCTTGACTTAGTGTTTTGGCGCATCTTCCCCTGGGGAATCTGTAGAGAGGCTTTCAGCCACTGCTGCTTTTTCCAGCATGGCACTAAAGTTTCTCATGGATTGCAGGTGAATATAGATCAGCTCAAGGGCATCATTCTTGGCCAGATCAGCCAACTGATCGCCTGTAAGCAGCTTAAGCTTCTCACGGCTGATAGCCATAAAACCGCCAAGTGATCCTGCTTCTCCACCCGGCGTGGTATATTTCGCTTCCATCGGTTCCAGCAGGTCAAGTTCTCGCAGCTTATCGCAGAAGAGCCGGGTGCGCTGGTACTGCATCTGGTACTCTTTCAGAAACTCCAGGACATTAGAGAGGTACTGAGTATGTTCCCCGTCCGTATCAAACAGCCGCTCTCCCCTTCCCTCTTGATTACAGCCGGAAAACTCCTCATCAATACAGAGCGTAAAACTGGCACCTTCATCAGAGCTTGAAAACACAAAAGGGTAGCGTCGGATAAAGGCCGGAATATATTTTGCCTGCCAGCTGCCACCCTCCTGCAGATAGAGATTCTCTTTATCACGAACCCCCATTACTGCCGCAGGCATGATGGCATCTTCTCCGCCGGCAAAGACAACGGCATATTCTGTAGCCACGTTTTGGATCTCCACCGCCAACACCGGCACCGAGTTAACACTGCTGGCAAAGCTGTAGTCCGTGCCCGCCTTTACCGACCAGTCACGATGCTTTTGCTGATTAACCGGCACCACCTGCTCATAGATTAATGCTTGTGTAGCCACTGCCGTCTCCCTTAATTTTTAGTAAAAAAATCAAACCCTTTCGATGCGCATATGATTAAGCAACACCACTGCAACCAACTCAGCTGCTGGAATGGGGTTCATACTGCCAGTCGATCATCCTATAATGCCGAGACAACATGGTGCAAATGAAAAACACCTGTTCAGCCAGTACGGGCACACCGTCCAGGTTATTATTGGTGGACTCAGTATTGGCTGACCTTCCCCCAAAACTGACCCCCACTGATTTGAGTGCTCCAAAGTTCTCAGGCTTAAAATACTTTACTGGATTTGCAATTCACGGGTGAGATTATGCGCAAAAATACCCGCAAACATTATAGAGCTGGTTGCCAGCACGCGTATTCACCGGCACATAATCCATCTGACAATGCGACTTGAGTTCGGCAAAGACGCCCTCTTGCGATCCACGACCATCATGGAATGCAACGACCCTGCGTGGGCTGCCATGCTTACTCGCCACAATGACCTTGAACTCGTATCCGTATTCAATGGGTTTGAACAGACCAAGCTGAATCGGCACCTTGTCCTGGCGCCTGACCTGCTTGTGGATGAAGATAAAGCGGCAGGGTGCACCCCAGGATTTGGGTTTCCAACGGGTTTCGAAGAAGCTGAGTTCTTCATCCGGCTTACACCATTGCTCCCTGCCTTCAATCATGCCCTTAACCCATCTTTCGATTTCCCCGCCCAAACCAGCCAAAAAAATAGCGTAAGCCATTGAGCCTCTTGCAAAACTCTCGCCGATGAATGAATGAGAGCTACAGTTCGCACTTTATAAATACGAATAATCCTTATTCTTATAGGTTCTTTATGGTGGTTGCATTTTTTCCTCAAATCATCAGTGTTCCGCAATCCTAGCCATCCTTGGTTTTAAATGCCCAGCCAAGCTACCCATAATGGCTATAATAGACTTTCCCCCGGATCCCCAGATAGAAATCCCTAAAACGTAGGAAGCCTTGGCTGTATAATGGTTAGCGACTAAACAGACCATCACTCATTGGGTGCACAACTCAAGGCTTACGATTATTCTACCCTACAAACTCGATACAACGAACGATTTACTCACACCTCGTGCCGGTTTATTGGCCACTGATCAATTAATGGACTCCCTGAGCCTTGCCGAACGCATTGATCAGCACTTTCCACTCCCCAAAAGTAATCGAGGATATAAGCCCTCGGAATTCATCAAGACGTTTATCTTGATGCAGCACGAAGGCAGTTTTCACTTGGATGATATTCGCCACATTCAGGATGATGAGGCACTGCGCACTGTGCTGGCTCTCAAGAAACTCCCCAAGGCGACCACCCTTGGGGACTGGCTGAGACGAATGGGTAACCAGCCGCAAATCCAGGATGCCTGGGTGAAGGTGAATAAAGCCCTGCTGCAGTCAGCTTTGCACCGTTGCAAAAAAGTGACGCTGGATATTGATGTCACCGAAATTGTTGCACACAAAGCCGAAACGCAGTGGACATACAACAAGAACAAAGGCTTTATGCCGATGGTGGGGCATATTGCCCAGACCGGGCAGGTCGTAGCCGTAGATTTCCGTCAAGGCAATGTGCCGCCAGCGAAAGATAATCTGGCGTTTATCAAGCAGTGCCAACAATCCTTACCCGATGGCTGTGCCCTGAATGCGCTGCGTATCGATGCCGCCGGCTACCAAATAAAAATCATTCAGTATTGTGA
>Ga0256839_1000697_pt1 | contig 43058 bp, 34 predicted proteins | sample 354166metaG_FD_185968 | JGI IMG/M metagenome (GOLD analysis project Ga0256839, IMG submission 185968) | Hydrothermal vent microbial communities from Mid Atlantic Ridge, Atlantic Ocean - 354-166 | ecosystem: Environmental > Aquatic > Marine > Hydrothermal vents | place: Atlantic Ocean: Mid...
TTAACCCGGCAACAATATATATCGTATTCAGCCATTGCGTGCCGGGTTAATATTAAGAATCAAGTAGTTGCAGCAGAGATCTTGGTGCTCTCAAGTTAAACCTGAACCCACGGATTCAGGTTTAACTAATGGGCTTCATCCCAGTTTCTGCCCGCGCCGATTTCCACGCGGAGGGGGACCCTGAGCCGGGCTGCTTCCGTCATGCAGGACGAAATCTCCCGTACATGGCTTGCCTGATCCGCTGCCGGCGCCTCAAAGACCAGTTCATCATGCACTTGCATGATCATTCTGAGGGGGGGGGCATTGTCCGTTTCCCTTTTTCTGCGTTCACATTCCAGCATGGCGATCTTGATGATGTCGGCCGCCGTGCCCTGCATGGGGCCATTGATGGCCGCCCGCTCGGCGTACTGGCGACGCTGATGATTGCGGCTGTTGATCTCGGGCAGGTAGAGGCGGCGCCCGAACAGGGTTTCCACGTAACCTTGTTCATGGGCGCGCTCGCGCGTTTCGTCCATGAAGTCCTTTACACCCGGATAGCGCGCGAAATAGAGGTCGATATATTCCTGCGCCGCGCCGCGCTCGATACCCAGTTGGCGGCTCAGCCCGAAAGCGGACATGCCGTAGATGAGTCCGAAATTGACCGCCTTGGCATGGCGCCGCTGATCCGCGGTCACCTGCTCCGGGGGCACGGCAAAGATCTCGGCGGCCGTGGCCTGGTGAATGTCCTGTTCCTGCTGGAAGGCGGCCAGCAGCCGCGGGTCTTGTGAGAAGTGGGCCAGGATGCGCAATTCGATCTGGGAATAGTCCGCGGCGATGATAACGCAGCCGGGTGGCGCAATGAAGGCCTGGCGGATGCGGCGTCCATTTGCGGTTCTGACGGGAATGTTCTGCAGATTGGGATTGCTGGAGGACAGGCGCCCCGTGGCGGTGACGGCCTGATGGTAAGAGGTGTGGATGCGCCCTGTCCGCGGGTGGACCTGTTGCGGCAGCTTGTCAGTGTAGGTGGATTTCAGCTTGCTGAGGCTGCGGTAATCGAGGATCAGCTGCGGCAGGGGATAGTCCAGGGCGAGTTCCTGTAACACGGATTCCGCCGTGGAGGGTTGCCCGCCAGGGGTTTTGCGAATGACGGGCAAGTGCAGTTTGTCATAGAGAATGGCCTGGATCTGCTTGGGCGAGGAAAGGTTGAAAGGCTCGCCCGCCAGGGCGTAGGCTTGCCGGGCGAGATCTTCCATTCCTGCCGCCAGCTCTTTGCTCAGCGCCTCGAGGAGTCCTGCATCGATCAATACCCCATACTGTTCCATCTCGGCAAGAATGGGCATCAGGGGCATTTCGATGTCTTCGAAGACCTTTTTCAGGCCCTTTTCCTTCTCGACTCTTGGCCACAGGGTTTGGTGCAACTGCAGGGTGATGTCGGCATCCTCGGCCGCGTAGGGCGCTGCCCGGTCTATTGGTATTTCATTGAAGACAAGCTGATTTTTTCCCTTTCCGGCAATATCCTCGTAGTGCACCGTGGCCCGGCCCAGGTATTGCAGGGCGAGGGAATCCATATCGTGGCGCGTGGCGTTGCTGTTGAGGACGTAGGACTCCAGCATGGTATCGAACAGCCGCCCTTCCAGTTTTATGCCGTGGTTGCCCAGCACGGCGATGTCGTATTTGAGATTCTGCCCAACGATACAGCCCTGCTTGTTTTCCAGCAGGGGGCGCAGTTTTTCCAGTACGGTGTCCCGGGAGAGTTGGCCGGGTGCGCCGGGATAGTCGTGTCCCAGGGGGACATAGGCCGCCTCTCCCGGCGAGACAGCGAAAGAGACGCCAACGATTGCCGCATCCAGGGGAGTCAGGCTGGTGGTCTCCGTGTCGAAGGCGAACAGGCCGGACGCTGCCAGCTTTTCCAGCCAGCGCTGCAAGGCCTCTTCTGTAAGGATGGTGGCATAGTCTGCCCTGGAAGCCGCCTGAGCGGGCTTGTTTTGTTGCGCTGTATCCGTGACTGCGTCCGCGGCAGGTTTGCACAGTTCCTCCAGCCAGCGTCTGAACTCCAGTTGCTGGAAAAGGTTGCGCAGTGCTTCCAGATCTGGCTCATGGCGTTGCAGCGTCTCGGGTTCGACATCCAGGGGGACGTCACATTTGATGGTGGCCAACTGCCGGGAGAGGGGTATCCGGTCCAGGTTGGCGCGCAGCTTTTCTCCTATTTTCCCTTTTATCTCATGGGCATGGCGAATGATTTCATCCACGGAGCCATATTCCTCGAGCCACTTGGCGGCCGTTTTGGGGCCGACGCCGGGAATGCCGGGAATATTGTCGGAGGTATCGCCGATGAGCGCCAGATAGTCGATGATCTGTTCGGGGCGCACGCCGAACTTGTCCACCACGCCCTGGGTGTCCAGAGACTTGTTGGTCATGGTGTTGATGAGGGTGATATGCCTGTCGACCAGCTGGGCCATGTCCTTGTCGCCCGTGGAAATGAGGGTGTCCATTCCGGCGGCGGTGGCCTGCCTGGCCAGGGTGCCGATGACATCGTCGGCCTCCACGCCCTCGATCACCAGGCAGGGGATGCCCATGGCCACAATGATCCGGTGCAGGGGCTCGATCTGCTCCCGCAGGTCTTCCGGCATGGGCGGGCGATGGGCCTTGTACTGGGTGAAGAGCTCGTCACGGAAGGTCTTGCCCTTGGCGTCAAAGACCACCGCCAGGCGGGCCGGCTGGTATTCCTTCAGGAGAGTGCGCAGCATATTGGTGACGCCATAGACGGCCCCCGTGGCCTGCCCTTGCGAATTGGTCAGCGGCGGCAGGGCGTGATAGGCGCGGTAGAGATAGGATGAGCCATCCACCAGCAGCAGGTCGGGATCGTTTTGTGGTTTCGTCTTCGCGTTCATGAGCGGGCTGTTGGGCGCGACTGTTTTGATATGCTGTGTCTCATGGGTCGTTTCCTGTCCTTCGGACATGCCCCTTAGAAAGGGCGGGCTAACTGCAAAGGCATCCATTATACTATCGGGAAATGAACTGTCTGAAACTTTAACCGGTCTTATTAACCCGGCAACAATATATTGTTGCCGGGTTAATATGTTGCTGGCCAGGGGATTGCGGGGGCTGTCTGATGATGCACGAAAAATTTTATAGGGGATCGCCGGCGGTCAGGGTATCCGCCAGGAGACGATTCCTCATATGTGTGCTGCTGGCAGCGGCTCTGTCGTCTCCTTCTCTATCGGTTCTCGCGCAAGCCGCACCCTCGTCGCCAGGCGGTGTGGATCAATCACTGGAGCCCGAGGTCACCATCATTCATCGCGGTGAAGACCTTGTGGAGGAGTACCGAATCAATGGCCAGCTCTACATGATCAAGGTGATACCCAAGAAGGGAGTTCCCTATTTCCTGGTGGACAGTGATGGCGATGGCAGCTTCGATGTGCGTCAGAATGAACTCGACGAGGAGTTGCTCATACCCCAGTGGATCTTATTCCGCTGGTGACGGCCGTCGATCCCTGGTGCTAAGGTCCTGTTTGTTCATGGAGAAAACATATTATCCACAATTTCTGGGGATAACTTTGTGGATAAACCGTCGAAAAGGAATCCATGAAGCGGGTTTTATAGCGCCGCTTTTAGATTGTCCGTTTTTTAATCACATAAAAAATTTATATAAAACAGTTGCTTGTTGTGTTCAGCAGGGTTTTATTGGCAGGGGCTGGAAATAGAGGGCCGTTGCGGACATAACAGGATATTATGTGCATAACATCGACAGCATGATGGGAAAATGGAAGTGTTTCATGTGAGTGAGTCCCCCGTCACGGATTTGGCCACCTTATAATACGACGATTGAGACGTGAGCAGGAACCGTTATGTCGCCGTGGACGGCTTGCGGGGTATCGCCGTCCTCTTGATGGTGATCTATCACTTTACCTTCGACCTGAATTACTTCGGGCAGGTGCAGATCGATTTTTATAACGATCCCCTGTGGCTGGGTTTCCGGGCGCTCATTGTCACGATGTTTCTGGGGTTGGTGGGGATCAGCCTGCACCTGGCCACGCGCCATGGCGTCAAGCGCACACCCTTTGCGCGCCGGTTGCTGTTGTTGATATTCAATGCCGCCCTGGTCAGCGCGGGCAGCTATCTGGTGTTTCCAGAAAGCATGATCTATTTCGGGATTTTGCACTTCATCGCCGTGGCCAGCGTGGTGGGCCTGTTGATGGTGCGCTTTTACTGGCTCAATCTGCTGCTGGGCGTGGTCCTGGTGATGATGGGGTTGTTCATGCAACACCCCTTGTTCGATCATCCCATGCTGCACTGGGTCGGCCTCATGACCCATAAGCCGGTGACCGAGGATTATGTGCCCATGATTCCATGGTTTGGCGTCGTCCTGTTGGGCCTGTTTCTGGGCAGGCGCTTTTTCAGCGTTGAGCCTCTGCCGCGCCTGCTGCGCTGGCCGGGGGAACCGCGCGCCATGCAGGCCCTGACTCTGGCGGGCAGGCACAGCCTGTTGATCTATATGGTGCACCAGCCGGTTTTGATCGGCGCCATGTTTGTTCTCTGGGGCTGAAAGCAGGCCGTTATTTTCTTGACAGTCCGTCTGTTTGACTCTTCAATGGAGAGGTGATGGAAAATCGATTCGATCTGGATTGGAAGAAACTGCAGGACCTGATGCTCCAAGAGCGGATCATCAGCCGCGCAGTGGTGGTAACCAACTTGATATTACTGGGGTTTCTGGCCTATACCCTGGCGGGCCTCACATGGCGCCTGTTTCCAGAGCCGGAACGGGCCGCGCCGCCCATGCAGGTGGAGGCCGCTGCACGGCCCGCTGCGCAGGCGCAGGGCGCGGCGGGCCGCTGGAACATCGCCCAGTGGCACCTGTTTGGCGCCAAGCCCCGTGGTCAACCGGCAGCGCCGGTCGCCGTGGCGCCCACCCGGCTTCCTGAAACCAAGCTGAATCTGGTGCTGCGCGGTGTCTATGCCTCGGAGAACCCTCAGGCCGCCGGTGCAATCATATCCGAACCCAATGGAAAACAGGGGTTTTTCCGTGTCGGTGCGCGCCTGCCCGGGGGGGCCGTACTCAAGGAGGTTCATACCGACCGCATCATTCTGGAACGCCGCGGACGCCTGGAAACCCTGCGCCTGCCCGAGGAAAAAATCAATGGCGCTCAACGCGCTGGCCGTCAGCCGCCCGCTTCTTTCTCCAGGACCACGCGCGCGCCGGTTGCCCCGGCAAGCCGGGAGCCAACCCCCAGGGAATTCAGGGATCTGGTGGTCAAGGATCCCCAGCGCCTGACAGATATCGTGCAGATGACGCCCTACAGCAAACAAGGGCGGTTCATTGGCTACCGTATCCAGCCTGGGAGGAACAGGGCCCTCTTCACCCAGTTTGGTTTGCAGTCCGGCGACATCGTGACGTCCATCAACGGGATCTCCATCGATTCCCCCACCAACGGCCTCAGCGTGTTGCGCAGTCTGGCCACGGCCAGGCAGGTGCGCATCGAGGTGGAGCGCAATGGCGTGAAGCAGACGCTGCAGCTCGATCTGGATCAGTGAGGCCGCGGGCCTGGGTTCAGAATAGGCCTTGCCGTCATGGGATAAATTGCATAGAATACGCGGTCCTTCGGCTGCATTACGAGGCAACGCGCGCGCGGTTTCGCTGATGGCGCTGGGGGCGAGAAGCATCGGCCAGCCTGGGCGGTGACGTCATTGAAGAAGTGCAGATAGAGGTGGAGAACATGAAGCCGGATATACATCCTGCCTATGAAGAGGTAACAGTGACCTGCGGTTGCGGAAACAGTTTCAAGACGCGTTCGACAGCGGGCCGTGACTTGCATCTGGATGTCTGCTCGGCCTGTCATCCCTTTTACACGGGCAAGCAGAAACTGGTGGACACGGCAGGGCGTGTGGACAAATTCAAGCAGAAGTATGGCATGAAAAAATAGTCCAGGCGGCCCACCGCCATGGTCATTATCAAAAAGGCGCTTCCGTGATGCGCCTTTTTTGTTGCCCTGGGTGCGGGGGGTGTTCGTCAATCATATGAAATACTTTTATTTTCTTGTGTTTCTCCTGGTGTGGCAGGATGCCTGGCCCGCGCCGGATGACATATGTGCGCCAGGCAACACCCATGACAGGGGCCAGGTCAGGCATGTCTATGATGGAGATACGGTGTTGCTGGAGGACGGAAGGCGTCTGCGCCTCATTGGTATCAATGCGCCCGAGATAGGACGCGACGGCAAGCCTTCGCAACCCGGGGCGGAACATGCGCGTGGCGCCCTGGTGAGGATCCTGGGGCGGAATCGTCAGGTCAGCTTGCGGTTCGGCAAAGAGCGCAATGATCGCTATGGGCGTATCCTGGCCCACCTCTATCTGGAAAACGGCAGGAATATCAACGCCCTGCTTGTTGAGCAGGGTTTCGCCGCGGCGATTGCCGTGCCACCCAACCTGGATCTTTTGCCTTGCTACGCCCGCGCCGAGGCGATGGCGCGGAAAAAAGGGCGCGGCATCTGGTCCACGGACTATTTCAAGCCCGTTCCTGCGCGGCGCCTGAACAAGGGCGTCAAAGGCTTTCGTTTGTTGAAGGGCACGGTCCGCAAGATCTCTCCCAGCCGGCGCTCCATCTGGCTCGAACTGGAGGGAAAGGCCGCGTTGCGCATCGCGCGAAAGGATCTGTCCTATTTTGAGTCCGATGAAATAGCGCGATATACCGGCAGAACCATCCTGGCCAGGGGATGGATATATCACGGGCGTGAAGGGCCGGTGATGCAGATCCGCCATCCATTTTCTCTGCAGTTGGCGGAGTGAAGGGCGGGCGTGCTTCCGTATCCCGTATTTTATCAAAATAATATTGATAATCATGTGGATAGTGATGGGGCGCCGGTGCTGGCGGCGACGCTCCCGGCCGTGCGCTCCCCTTTGCACCCAAAAGACAAATCGTTTTACAGAACAAATAGTTGCAGTGTCTTCGCCAATCGCGGATAATGCTACGCTCTTTTGTTGTTAATCCGGGTCTGCTCACCATCCTGCTGCCCGACGCCGGAGCGGCTTTGCCCGTATCTGGCCAGACCTGACCTGTTTCCACTAAATATGATAGATACTGTGAATCCATGACTGAAGACCGCAAGCAAGCCGCCCTCGACTATCATGCCCGGCCCGCGCCGGGCAAAATCTCCGTCTCCATTTCCAAGCCCTGTCGGACCCAGGACGACCTGGGCCTTGCCTATACGCCGGGTGTCGCCGAGCCGGTGCGGGCCATCGCCGAGCATGGCGAGGACGCCTATCGCTACACGGCCAAGGGCAACCTGGTGGGGGTGATCACCGACGGCAGCGCGGTGCTGGGCCTGGGCAATGTGGGACCCCTGGCGAGCAAACCCGTCATGGAAGGCAAGGGGGTGTTGTTCAAGAAATTCGCCAATATCGATGTGTTCGATATCGAAGTGGACGCGGAATCCCCGCAGGCCTTTATCGATACGGTGGCGCGCCTCGCGCCTACCTTCGGTGGCATCAATCTCGAGGACATCGCGGCGCCCCAGTGTTTCGAGATCGAGGCGGCCCTCAAGGAACGGCTCGATATCCCCGTCTTTCACGACGATCAGCATGGCACCGCGGTCATCATCGCCGCCGCCCTGCTCAACGCCCTGGAATTGCAGGGCAAGACCCTCCAGCAGGCCAAGATAGTCTGCCTGGGCGCCGGGGCGGCGGCCATTGCCTCCATGCGTCTCCTGGAGGCGATGGGCGCAAGCAGGGAGAACATGCGTCTCCTGGACCGCGGCGGCGTCATCCACAGCAGGCGCGTGGATCTCAACAGTTACAAGTGTGAGTATGCCGTCGATACGGACGAGCGCACCCTGGCCGATGCCATGGCGGGCGCCGATGTCTTCATCGGGGTATCAGGCGCCAATCTGCTCAGCCCGGAGGTCGTGAAGACCATGGCGCCGCGGCCCATCGTCTTCGCCCTGTCCAATCCCGACCCGGAGATCGACCCGCACGTCGCCCTCGCCGTGAGCAAGGACTTGATCATGGCCACCGGGCGCAGCGACTATCCCAATCAGGTCAACAATGTTCTCGGTTTTCCCTTCATTTTCAGGGGGGCGCTGGATGTGCGCGCCACCACCATCAATATGGAGATGCTCATCGCGGCCGTCTATGCCCTGGCCGAGCTGGCCCGTGAAGCGGTGCCCCAGGAGGTCCTGAAGGCCTACTGCCTGGATCACCTGGAATATGGCCATCACTACATCATTCCCAAGCCCCTGGATCCCCGCCTCATCGAGCGCATCCCCGCCGCCGTGGCCCATGCCGCCATCGCTTCCGGCGTGGCTCAGAAGGCCTATCCCGATCACTATCCCCGGCTTGAAGCCGCCCTGGTGGAGGAATGCGCCTGAGAGGCGGCCGTCGGGGATTCAGTGAATCCCTTCATCAGCCGATGTCATTTCAGGGTAGAATGTGCCCACGGCACAGTGAGTGATACAGGACATGGGAGCCGGCCCGGGCGCAAGCGGCAGGCCGGCCCCTCAATAGTGACAAGGAGCTGCCATGAAAAAGATTACCATCATAGGTGCGGGTCGTGTCGGTGAATCGACGGCACAAATTCTTGCCAACGAAGAACATGCCCATGAAGTCGTGCTGCTCGATATCCGGGAAGGTGTGGCGCGCGGGACGGCCCTGGATATCCAGGAGTCGGCCACCCTGTTCGGCTTCGACAGCCGGGTGACGGGAGACGAGGACAACAGCGCCATGGAAGGTTCGGACATCGTCATCATCACGGCCGGGCTGCCGCGCAAGCCTGGCATGTCGCGCTCCGATGTGCTGGACGCCAACCTCGGAATCATACGCGGTCTCACCGAGGACATCATGCGTTATGCCCCCCAGGCCAAGGTGATCATGGTGACCAATCCCGTGGATATCCTGACCTACTCTGTCTGGAAGCAGACGGGCTGGGACCGCAGCCGGGTCTTCGGCCTTTCCGGCGTGTTGGACGCGGCGCGCATGGCCAGCTTCATCGCTCTGGAAACCGGTTTCTCCATCAAGGACATCACGACCATGGTGTTGGGCGGGCATGGTGATTCCATGGTGCCCATGAGCCGTTTCACCACCATCAATGGCATTCCCCTCGATACCTTTCTGTCGGAGGAGAAGATCCACGAGATCGTCGACCGCACCCGTAACGGCGGCGCCGAGATTCTCGCGCTGAAGAAGACCAGCAGCGCCAACGACTCCCCCGCGGCAGCCGTTGCCACCATGGTCGATGCCGTGTGCAACAATCGCAAGCGCATCCTGCCCTGTGTCGCCATTCTGGATGGCGAGTATCAGCACCATGACCTGGCCATCGGTGTGCCGGTCATTCTGGGTAACCAGGGCATGGAGGAAGTGATCGAATTGCAATTGAATGAGACAGAGAACCGCCAGTTCCAGGAATCCGTGGAACAGGTGAAAAAAGATTTGACGGCTATATCCTGACTATCTGCCGGAGAGGGAAGATCATGGCGCGCAAAACTGTAACAATCACTGACAATACAACCGGGAAAAGCATCGATCTCGAGGTTCGTGAAGGGACCCTCGGTCCGCCTGCGCTGGATATCAGCAATCTCTACCGCGACTTCGGTTATCTGACCTACGATCCGGGCTTTCAGTCCACGGCGAGTTGCAGCAGCGGCATCACCTACATCGATGGCGACGAGGGTATTCTGCTCTATCACGGTTATCCTATTGAGCAGTTGGCCGAGAAGAGCAGCTTTCTCGAAGTGGCCTATCTGTTGCTCTACAACCGCCTGCCCAGGCAGCAGGAATTGGAGGAATTCTCCGGGAAGATCTCCAAGCACACCATGATCAAGGAGAGTCTGCGCGGGTTCTACAAGGGTTTCTATCATGACGCCCACCCCATGGCGAGCATGGTGGGCGTGGTGGGTTCACTGTCGGCCTTCTATCACGATTCCACGGACATCCATGACCCGGCCCATCGTGAACTGGCGGCCCTGCGCATGATCGCCAAGATGCCGACCATTGCCGCCGGCTGTTACAAATATTCCCTGGGTGAACCCTTCATCTATCCCCGCAACGACCTGAGCTATTGCGGCAACCTGTTGCACATGATGTTCTCGCTGCCCAGCGCCGAGTACGAGGTGGACCCCGTCGCGGAAAAGGCCCTGGACATGATATTCATACTCCATGCCGATCATGAGCAGAACGCCAGCACCGCCACGGTGCGCCTGGCGGGCAGTTCAGGCGCCAACCCTTTCGCCTGCATATCTTCGGGCATCACTGCCCTGTGGGGGCCTGCCCATGGCGGCGCCAACGAGGCCGTGCTGCTGATGCTGGACGAGATCGGCGACGTCAAGAACATCCCGCGCTATATCGACAAGGCCAAGGACAGGAGCGACCCCTTCCGTCTCATGGGCTTCGGTCATCGCGTCTACAAAAACTACGATCCGCGCGCCACCATCATCCGCGACATGTGCTACCAGGTGCTGGAGCGATTCGGCGATGCCAAGGACCCCCTCTTCGACCTGGCCATGCGTCTGGAGGAGATTGCCCTCAAGGATGAATATTTCATCGAGCGCAAGCTCTATCCCAATGTGGATTTCTATTCCGGCATCATCTACAGGGCGCTGGGCATCCCCGTCAACATGTTCACGGTGATGTTCGCCATTGCCCGCACCGTGGGCTGGGTTGCCCAGTGGATGGAAATGATCGCCGAGCCCAACCAGCGTATCGGGCGTCCACGTCAGGTCTATATCGGTGAGGGCAAGCGGGACTACGTTCCATTGGAAAAACGCTAGACTGCCCGCATTTCTCACCAGGCTGACGAGCCCTCGCTTGATCTTTGAATCCACAAGGCATTTTACTCAGTTGGAAATACACGCAGTTTTCCTCTCCTTCGTAAAATGCCTTGTGCGCCCCAAGGAAGTGCCCTTGGGGTAAATCCAAATCTTTGCGCGATCATCCCGCCACCTGGTGAGAAATGCGGGCTGAATTGAGAATTTGCGGTCGGTCCTTACGGGTTCAGAACAATTGCTCTGGAACCTGATTTTCAATGCTGATGTCCTTTCCCTTTTGTTGCGTTGCAGTGGTGGTGGGCGCCTCGAACTCCGCGTACTGTGTCGGCGCGTAGCGGGTGCGAAAGGTTTCAAAGATGGTTTTTTCCTGACGTGAGTTGGCCAGCAGGCCGCTGGCCGGGTCGATGCGTACCGTCACCAGCCCCGGAGGCCGCTCCAGAGGGAGTTCCGGGGCGCCGTCCAAGGCAACCTTCATGAATTCCATCCACATGGGCAGGGCCGCCCGGCCGCCTGTCTCCTTGTTTCCCAATGAGCGGGTCTTGTCGAATCCCACCCAGGCCACCGTCACCAGGCTCTGGTTGAAGCCCGCAAACCAGGCATCGCGCTGGTCGTTGGTGGTGCCCGTCTTGCCTGCCAGGTCGCTGCGCCCCAGGGCGCGGGCGCGCCGGCCGGTTCCCCGGCGGATCACGTCGCGCATCATGGAGGTCATGAGGTAGGCGTTTTCCGCCGGGATCACACGTTTCGCAATCGTTGCGGGGATCTCAGGCAAAAGTTTTTCCTCCGGCGGTGAAGGCGATTCAGGGGCTTTGTTTGATCCTGCATTTTCTTTCAGGGCTGCATGCAGCGCTTCATCACTTTCACATATCCTGCATACCGTGGCGGGGCGCGCCTCCATGAGGACGGTCTTGTCGGGCCCCAGAATACGTTCAATGAAATAGGGTGGCACACGGTATCCGCCATTGGCGAAGACGGCATGGCCGCCAGCGAGCTGCAAGGGTGTGACCGCACCGCTGCCCAATGCCAGGGAAAGATCCCTGGGCAGGTCTGTGCGTGAGAAACCAAAGCGCGTCAGATAATCCAGGGTGTAGTTGATGCCAATGGATCTCAGTAGGCGGATGGACACCAGATTGCGGGACTTGATCAGGGCCTCACGCAGGCGGGTAGGGCCGAAAAACCGGCCGCTGTAGTTTTCGGGACGCCAGGCGCTTTCAAGCCCCGGGTCGTCGAAGACCACGGGAGCGTCGTTGATGATGCTGGCGGCGGTGAAGCCCTTTTCCAGCGCTGCAGAATAGATGAAGGGTTTGAAGCTGGAGCCGGGCTGGCGTGTCGCCTGGGTAACACGGTTGAACTTGTTGCGTTTGAAGTCGAAGCCGCCGACCAGGGCAAGTATGCCGCCATTATCAGGATTCAGCGATACCAGGGCACCTTCGACAGCGGGCAATTGCGCCAGGCGCCAGCTGTCATTGGTCATAGGCAGTACGCGGATAAGGTCGCCTTCCTGTAGGATATCGCCGGCTGTCTCGGGCACCCTGCCCAGGTGGTTGTCGTCGATGTAGGGGCGCGCCCATTTGAGGCCGTCCCAGGGGATTTGAATCAACTGGCCATCGGCGAGCAGCACTGTAGCCTCTTTGTCCCCCAGTCTGATCACCAGCCCCGGCAGCAGTCCCCCTATGACGGGCTTGCCGGTGAATACATGGAGCAGGTCTTCGGCCTCGCTCAGGTTGCCCAGGGCGATGTTGTCCTCGGGGCCGCGGAAGCCATGGCGGGTGTCATAGTCGATCAGGGCCTTGCGCAGCGCCTCGTTGGCTGCCCGCTGCAGCCGTGAATCCACGGTAGTGATGACCGTGAATCCTGCGGTATAGGCCAGTTCACCGTATTGTTCTAGCATGGCGCTGCGCACCATTTCCGCAAGGAAGTTGGTTTCTACTTCGATTGACAGCCCGTGCAGCCTGGCCTCGTCAGGCTCCTCCAGAGCAGTCCGGTATTGTTCCTCGGTAATGTTGCCCAGTTGGCGCATACGCCCCAGGACATAGTTGCGGCGCAGCAGGGCGCGCTCGGGATCGGCCAGGGGATTGTAGCGGGAAGGGGCCTTGGGCAGTCCGGCGATCATGGCCATTTGGGCAAGCGTAAGTTCATGCGGGGTTACGCCGTAATAGGTTTGGGCCGCGGAGGTGATGCCGTAGGCGCGGTTGCCCAGGTAAATCTTATTGATGTACAGCTCCAGGATGTCCTCTTTGCTCAGTTCGCGTTCGATTTTCAGGGCCAGGAAGATCTCGCTCAATTTGCGCAGATAGGTTTTCTCGCTGCTGAGAAAGAAATTGCGCGCCACCTGCATGGTGATGGTGCTGCCACCCTGGGTTTTTTCTCCGGTCCTGATGAGGTTGTAGACGGCGCGCAGGATGCCGTGGTAGTCAACCCCGGGATGCTGGAAGAAACGGTCGTCCTCGGCGGCAAGGATGGCCTGGATCATGAGGTCCGGCGTCTCGTAGAAGCGGATGGGCGTACGCTTCTTCTCACCGAATTCGGCGATGAGCTTGAGATCGCGGCTATATACCTTGAGGGGTACCTGCAGGCGGATATCCTTCAGGGTTTCAGTAGATGGGAGATTGGGCGATATATAAAGGTAGGCCCCCAGGGCGGTCAGCAGGCCCAACAGGGAAACCCCGGCAGCGGTAATGAGGCCGGCCTTGAGAATTTTACGGAAGCGTTTCATAAAGCGTGGGGAAATGTGACCTTGGTCAAGAATATTGTTTGATTCAGTATAAAACTTTTACCCTGAGTGGACGATATACATTAGGTGCATAAATATGATTGTCATCAAAACAGTTAATACCTATAGTTGACGTCGGGACGAGTATAGCAAAAAGGAGCTAGTTTCCTCCCGCAGGAATAAAAGGACGTTATGGATTTCCAATTATTCAACAAAGGGCCGGCGCCCCTCATCGGCCTCGATATCAGTTCCACGTCGGTCAAATTGCTGGAGCTGGGTCAAAGCGGTGATCGCTATCGAGTCGAGAGCTATGCAGTCGTCCCCCTGCCGGAGAATGCCGTAGAAGAAAAGAACATTGCCGATGTGGAAGCTGTAGGCAGCGCCATCAAGCGCGCTGTCAACCGCGCCGGCACCCGCACCAAGCAGGCTGCCGTCGCCGTTGCCGGATCGGCCGTCATTACCAAAATCATTGCCATGCCAGCGTCCCTGTCAGACGATGATATGGCAGATCAGATCCAATTGGAAGCCGACCAGTATATTCCCTACCCCATGGAAGAGGTCAACCTGGATTTTGAAGTATTGGGTATTTCCGAGAAAAACGAGGAAATGGTCGATGTGCTGCTGGCGGCGTCCCGCAGCGAGAACGTCGATATCCGCGTTGCCGCTCTGGAACTGGGTGGCCTGAATGCCAAGATTGTCGATGTTGAGGCTTTTGCCATGGAGGCGGCATTTTCCATGCTGGGACACCAGTTGCCGGACAGCGGTATCGGCAAGACCATCGCGGTGGTCGATGTGGGCGCCACCATGACCACCCTCAGTGTCTCTCATGATTTCAAGGTGATCTATACCCGTGAACAGGTTTTTGGCGGCAAGCAATTGACGGACGAAATCCAGCGCCGTTACGGTCTTTCCTATGAGGAGGCAGGGCTGGCAAAGAAGCAGGGCGGTTTGCCGGAGAATTACGATCCTGAAGTTCTGCAGCCCTTCAAGGAGGCCATGGTGCAGCAGGTCAGCCGCTCCCTGCAGTTTTTTTTCTCATCCAGCCAGCACAACAGTGTGGATCACATTGTGCTTGCGGGTGGCTGCGCATCCATCAATGGGGTGGATGCCATGATCGAGGACAAGGTGGGCATCACCACGTCGGTGGCCAACCCCTTCGCCAATATGTCGCTGACCTCTCGCGTCAAACCCGACGCCATCCGTGACGACGCCTCTTCCTTGATGATCGCCTGCGGGCTGGCCCTCAGAAGGTATTCAGAAAAATGACCTGTATCAATCTATTACCCTGGAGAGAGGCGCGCCGCAAGGAGCAGCAGCGACAGTTTTTCACCGTTGCCGGGGCCGCAGCGGTGCTGATGGGGGTCATCATTTTCTATATACACATGCATATTGGTGGCCTGATCGACAATCAGAACAATCGTAACAATTACCTCGAGAGCGAAATCGCCGTGGTCGACAAGAAGATTGCGGAGATCAAGGCCCTTAAGACAGAGAAGAAGAAACTGCTGGCACGCATGAATATTATCCAGCAACTGCAAACGCGCAGGCCTGAGATCGTTCATTTATTCGATGATCTGGCGCGCACTGTCCCGCCTGGAATTTATCTGTCTGTGGTCCGGCAGCAAGGGGCTTTTATCATGCTGGAGGGCGTGGCCCAGTCCAATGCGCGGGTTTCCTCTTTCATGAGAAATCTCGATGGGTCCGACTGGTTCAAGAATCCCCGCCTGGAAGTCATCAAGGCCGATGATAAAGGGCAGGTGCGCACCAGCCACTTTGTGTTGAAAGTCAGTAAATCAGGGCCGGAAATGGACAAGGCCGCAGGGGAAGGGTCATGAATATTGACCTGGAACAGATCAAGAACATCGATCTCAACGATGTTTCGAGATGGCCCAAGCCGTTCAAGGTGGGCGTTGTCATCTTGATCTGTGTCGCTGTGTTGGGTGCCGGTCTGTGGTTCGACACCAAGAGCCAATTGGCGGCGCTGGAAACCAGCCGCGATAAGGAACAGGAGCTGAAAGACACTTACACGCGGAAGGCGCATCAGGCGGCCAACCTGGCCGCCTACAAAGACCAGATGGAGGAGATGAAACGTTCTTTCGGCGCCATGCTGCGGCAGCTTCCCAGCAAGACTGAAGTTGCCGAGCTGCTTGTGGACATTTCCCAGGCGGGCCTGGAGAACGGCCTGGAGTTCGAGTTGTTCAAGCCGCAGTCGGAGAAACCCGTCGAATTCTATTCCGAACTGCCCATCAAGATAAGCGTAACGGGAAAATACCATGAATTTGGAAAATTTATCAGTGACGTCGCTGCCTTGCCCCGTATCGTGACATTGCAGGATTTCTCCATTACGCCCGTCAAGGACCAACCGGATATCCTGCTCATGGAAGTCACGGCCAAGACCTATCGTTATCTGGATGAGGATGAGATAGACGCCTTGGCAAAAAGCGAGAAGGAGAAGAAGAAATGAGTGCGGGTGAAAATGCACTGCTGCTAGGAAGACGCCTGGGCATCGTCGTCTCGCTGGTATTGCTGCTTGCCGCCTGTAGTGACAGTGGTTTGAATGATCTGGAGTCCTTCGTTGCCGAAGCCAAGCTGAAAAAAGGAAAGGTCGAGCCTTTACCTGAATTCAAAACAGCCGAAACCTATAGGTATAGTGCTGCAAGTCTCAGGGATCCCTTTTCGACATGGAAATCCGAAGTCAAGACCACGGTGACCACTCAGAAGGTGATCGAGGGCGTGCGGCCCAATGTCAACCGCAGTAAAGAGGTGCTGGAAAATTTTCCTCTTGATACCTTGAAAATGATAGGCACCCTGGAATTCAACCAGCAGCTCTGGGGTTTGGTGAAGGCACCCGATGGCATCATCTACCGCGTCAAAACCAATAACCATCTGGGGCAGAATTATGGAAAGATCGATCTGATACAGGAAGACAAATTGCTGTTGACGGAAATCGTGCCCAATGGGTTGGGGGGCTGGGAAGAACGCCAGGCCACATTATCGGTGAATGATGTTGAATAATCCCGTAACGGGGGTCTCGAGAATGGATCGGATATTGCTAGACAGGATACAGCCAAAATACAGGAGCACGGAGATGGGCGTGAAAGAACCAGGCAGCAGAGTGAAACTGCTGATTATTGCCGGGATGATCTTCGCGTTGTCGATGTGGTTACCGGGTCTGTCCATGGCGGATGTCATCTTGCAGCCGGATGTTGCCCGCACAGTAGAGAAGGTCGATATCACCCCACTACCTGACAACAAGACGCAGGTCAGGCTTTCTTTCAATGGCGCTGTCATGGAATCCCCCCCGCTGAGTTTCACGATAGACAACCCCGCCAGGATCGCGCTTGATTTTCCTGCGACATCGAGTAATGTTCCCCGGCGCCACATGACGAAGGTGGGTGTTGTTAGAGGGATCAATGTGGTTGAGTCAAACGGCCGTACCCGCGTCGTTCTCAACCTGAGCCGTATGGTGCCTTATAAAACCCGCGTGGATGAAAACAATGTTTATATCACCTTGGAGGGCACCGCCCCAGATACGGCAAGCAAGCCGGCAGCTCCCGCGTTTTCCATGACCGGAGTGGCTGCAGATATTTCAGAAGGTTCTGCTTTCAATATCAAGAATATTGATTTTCAGCGGGGCCACAATGGCGAGGGGCGCATCATCGTTACCTTGTCTGATCCCGCTACCCCCGTGAATGTCAACGAATCTGCCCAACGTATCGTGGTTGACTTTGTCGACGCCAAGCTGCCGTCCGAGTTGGAGAGGCGCATGGATGTGGTGGACTTTGCAACGCCGGTCACGATGATCGACAGTTTCACGAATGACGGTAACGTACGCCTGATCGTAGAGACCGTGGGTGAGTTTGACCACATGGCTTACCAGTCAGGCAATATCTTCACGCTTGAGGTCAAGCCAGTGAGTGAGGAAGAGATCGAGCTGGCGCGCCTCAAGCAGCCTGAGTATACGGGTGACCGCCTCTCCCTCAGTTTCCAGGATATCGAGGTGCGCGCCGTACTGCAGCTCATCGCGGACTTTACCGGAATGAATCTGGTGACCAGTGATTCCGTTGAGGGGAATGTGACTCTCAGGCTGAAGAACGTTCCCTGGGATCAGGCCCTGGACATCATTCTCAAGACCAAGGGCCTGGCCATGCGCAAGGCTGGAAACGTCATGCTCGTCGCGCCCAGCGAGGAAATCGCGGCGCGCGAGAAGCAGGAATTGGAGTCCCAGCAACAAGTGAAAGAACTGGCGCCACTGTACACGGATATGATCCAGGTCAACTATGCCAAGGCCGAGGATATCGCCGCCCTGCTCAAGGCCGAGGAAAACACACTCTTATCCGAGCGTGGCACGGTCACCGTCGACGAACGCACCAACTCCCTGCTTGTGCGGGATACGGCAGAAAAGCTGGATGAGATCAGAAGATTGGTCGGCAAGTTGGATATCCCTGTCCGCCAGGTCCTGATCGAATCCCGTATCGTCATTGCCAGTGATAATTTCGGGCGCGATCTCGGTGTGCGGTTCGGCGCATCCGGGGTGGGTGAAATCAATAATGACACCTTTGGCTTCAGCTCGGGTACACTTTCCGGCACCGACGCCATGGTAGGGACTTCTCCGCCTCCTGTCAGCCTGCCGGGCTTGTCCGACCGCCTCAATGTCAACCTTCCCGTGGCCAATCCGGCCGGCCAGATCGCTTTCGCCGTGCTGGGCTCGGACTTTCTGGTGGACCTGGAACTCTCCGCCATGCAGGCAGAAGGGCAGGGTGAAATCGTCTCCAGCCCGCGTGTCATCACGGCCAATCAGTCGGAAGCCGTAATCGAACAGGGGACGGAGATTCCCTACCAGCAGGCGGCGTCCAGTGGCGCCACCACGGTGACCTTCAAGAAGGCCGTATTGAGCCTGCAGGTGACACCACAGATTACACCCGATGACCGTATCATCATGGATCTCGAGGTCAGCAAGGACAATGTCGGTGAGGTCTTTCTCGGTGTTCCCAGTATCGAGACCCGCTCGGTGCAGACTCAGGTGTTGGTGGACAATGGTGAGACCGTGGTGCTAGGCGGTATTTATGAACAGACCCGGCTCGATGAAATCAACAGTGTGCCGCTGTTGGGCGACGTTCCGCTTCTGGGCGCTTTGTTCCGCCAGACGCGCAAACAGGATGACAAGCGTGAACTACTGATTTTCGTGACACCGAAGATTCTCAAGGAAGAGTTGACATTACGTTGAAGTATTTGCTGCTGGGGATGCGGCTGCACGGAGGGATTCCGCTTGCGGATGAGACGATGCCGATGATGAGCTGCTCAGCTTTTATCCCGTCATATGCCGGTTGTGTCCTCGGGTCCTAAAGTAAATATTTTTTCAAGACGACATTACCTTAAGCAGGCTCTACGCAGGCCCGATTACCAGACGCGGACAATAAACATGCAGAGAGAAAGTTCAGGAGTATTGCCAATGATCAAGACCATAAAGATTGCCATGCTGCTGATTATTGCGGGCATACTGTCGGCCTGTCTGAATAGTACGGATGCTTTCGTCTCTGACAATCCCGCCACTGGTGCTGACCCCGGTGTAAGTTCTGTTCTGTTGCTACTCAGTTCCCCCCAACTGGGCTCCAGTGGGGCGGATGTTGTGACGGTGACCGCCATCGTTAAAGACTCCAGCAATCTGGTGATGTCCGACATCCCCGTGGTATTTACTGCCAGCAGCGGTTCTCTGGCGGTGGTTAATAAGGATACTGATGGATCTGGCCAGGCGACAGCAACGCTTGCTCCAGGCAATGACTATAACAACCGGACAATTACACTGACCGCCACTGCGGGATCTGTGACAGAAACGGCCACGGTAGAGGTGACAGGAACGAGCATAACGATCAATGGAGAGAGCTCTCTTACTGCGGGGGACAGTACGGTTCTGACCATCGTATTGACAGACTCGGATGGTAATCCCATCAGCAGTGAATTGATGACGGTGGCATCAAGTTTGGGAAGCACATTGAGCGCTTCCTCGCTGACGACAGATTCGTCAGGTCAAATCCAGGTCAACGTGACGCCAGTCGCTTCCGGCACGGATACGATTACAGTTTCATCTCTTGGTGCTTCTGCCAGCCATGTCCTGACCATATCCGGAGATGAATTTCAGATTACAACGCCCTCGGCCAATGCGGATATCACTTTGGGTACCTGTTCGGAGATTAACCTGAAATGGTTGGTAAGCGGCAGTCCGAATGCCGGTCAGACTATCAGTTTTTCCGCCACACGCGGTAGTATCTATTCTGATAGCGCCTGTACGGCCTCTGCAACCACGGCGAGCACGGATTCCAGCGGTAACGCCAAGGTCTATGTTAAGTCCACATTTTCCGGGCCGTCCACCTTGACGGCTTTTGTAACCGGTGGGCCTTCGACCAGCATCAGCATCAGTTTCGTTGCCACGACTGCTGCTTTTATCGATTTGCAGGTGGACAAATCCACAATCGGCCCAAATGATGGTTCTCAGACTGTGCAGCAGCAGGCCACCATTTCAGCCACGGTCCGTGACCCCAACAACAACCTGGTCAAAGGGAAGCTGGTTCGTTTCGAGATAACCCAGGACCTGAGTGGGGGCACACTGACCACGGCGACAGCCACAACAGATACTTTGGGCCGCGCCAGTACCACTTACGTGTCATCGGCCGCCACGACATCCAAAGATGGAGTCCAGATCAGCGCCTTCATCGATGACACACCGTCTGTTACCGGCACAGTCAATCTGACAGTGGCGCAGAACGGCCTGTTCGTCAGGCTGGGAACAGGCAACAACGTGGCCAAAGTGGGCGCCACGCAATATAATAAACAGTATACGGTGATGGTGACGGACGCAAGTGGTAACGCAGTGGCCAACGAGGATGTAACCATATCCATCAATCCCGAGCAGTATGGAAAGGGCTATTGGGTTGTGAACGGTGACTCATGGAGTAAAATTGACCCTGATAGCAATCAGTCAACCTTTCTGCAGACCTGTCCCAATGAAGACACGAATGAGAACGGGATACTGGATCCGGGTGAAGATATCAACAACAGCGGGGTGATAGAGCCGGGTAATATAGCATCGGCCCCAGCCCAGGTGGCCACGGGGGCCGATGGTACCTTTGAGTTTGATATCCTTTATCCGCGGGAGTTTGCCTCGTGGGTTGAGGTCAGATTGACTGCCAGCACCCAGGTCGCCGGTACGGAGTCCACTGACAGTGTGACATTCTGGCTGCCGATAGCATCAGAGGACACCAATGATACCAACGTCTTGCCGCCGGGTGTAAACAGCCCCTTTGGTGTGACGGGCGATGGCGCCTTGAGTGGCGTTGGCGCCGGATGTTTCAATACCGACTAATGAGTCCCATCAATTATTAACCCGTACAATATATAATCGTATTCAGCCATTGCGTGCCGGTTCGCTGCAAGGTGGCGAAATTCTGCTGTAGTCATTCTGCAGCAAGTTCCGCCAACGCAGTCAGCGGGCCGGCCCGCGGGGTCGCCTCCTATTCTTTAGTTGATTTCTCATCCTGACTCTGGCATATGTCCTGGCATGGACGAATCCGCCAATATATTCCTGGTAGGCCCCATGGGCTCAGGCAAGACCACTATCGGGCGCCTGCTGGCAAAATCCTTGAAAAAGGAATTCTATGACAGCGACCACGAGATCGAGGCGCGCACGGGGGCCAATATTCCCTGGATTTTCGATATCGAAGGTGAAGCGGGGTTCCGCGAGCGTGAGCATCAGGCCATCGATGAATTGACGAGACGCCAGGGAATCGTGCTGGCGACGGGTGGCGGCGCCGTGCTGAGGGAGGACAACCGCCGCAGCCTCGCCGACAGGGGTATGGTAGTGTATCTGCACGCCTCCATCGATCAGCAGCTGAAGCGTACGAGGCAGGATCGCAACCGCCCCTTGCTGCAGACGGAGAATCCTCGCCAACGCCTGAAAGAGCTGATGATCCAGCGCGACCCATTGTATCGCGAAATTGCAAATATCATCGTGGATACGGATAATCGAAGTATTCGCACCACGGTCAACACTATCATCAGTCAATTGAAGACGCGGGTGGCGCCAAGGAAAAAGACCAGTGGGCGGCGGCGCGCCCGTGATAAGTCATGATGCTGTGGCTGGACTATCATAAAAAATGATGAAGACACTTCAGGTCCCATTGGGCGAGCGCAGCTATCCCATCTATATTGGCGCTGCCTTGTTGGAAAGGTCAGAATTGTTACAACCTTTCATATCAGGGCGGCAGGTCATGGTGGTCAGCAACGAAACCATCGCCCCCCTCTATATGGAGCAAATGCTGAGGGGTCTGAAAGATTTTCAATGCGAAACGGTCGTGCTCCCCGATGGCGAGGAATACAAGAACCTGGAAGTGCTGCAGCGCATCTTCGATGCCCTGCTGGAAGCGCGCTTTGCACGCGACGCCATGCTGGTCGCCCTCGGGGGGGGCGTCATCGGGGACATGACGGGCTTTGCCGCGGCCTGCTACCAGCGTGGTATCGACTTCATCCAGGTTCCCACCACGCTGTTGGCCCAGGTCGATTCCTCCGTGGGCGGCAAGACCGGCGTCAATCATCCTCTGGGCAAGAACATGATCGGCGCCTTCCATCAGCCCCGTTGCGTCATCATCGACACGGCGACGCTCAGGACACTGGAAGACCGGCAGCTCCATGCCGGCATCGCCGAGGTCATCAAGTACGGCCTCATTCGCGATGCCGAATTCTTCGCCTGGCTGGAAGACAACATGGATGCGCTGCTGGCCAGGGATGAAGGCGCCGTGGCCTATGCCATCGAGCAGTCGTGCCGCAACAAGGCGGAAATCGTCGCGGCCGATGAAAGAGAACGGGGGCAACGCGCCCTGCTGAATCTGGGGCACACCTTCGGCCATGCCATCGAGACCGGCATGGGTTACGGGAACTGGCTGCATGGCGAGGCCGTTGCGGCAGGCATGTGCATGGCGGCCGAAATGTCACACCGCCTGGGTTGGATCGGCCATCAGGATCGGCAGCGTGTCCTCAAACTGATAGAACGCGCCCGACTGCCCGTGCGAGCGCCTGCGGAGATCGCCAGCGAGCGTTTTCAGGCCCTCATGGCGGTGGACAAGAAGGTGCAGGCCGGAAGGTTGCGGCTGGTGTTGCTCAAATCCATAGGCCACGCCGTCGTGAGCGATGACTTTGATGCGGCAATCCTGGAGGAAACCCTTGCAAGCTGCCGCCAGGGCGCGTGAGGCAACGGGCTTTTCATTTGTCACGGATGTGTACGACATGAAATTGGCCCCTTATGCAGTCTGTGATGAAAATTCCCGCGGCCGGCGCTTCGCGGAGTCTCCACCCCGTTATCGCAGTGAATTTCAACGCGACCGTGACCGCATCGTCCACAGCGCCGCTTTCCGCCGCCTGGAGTACAAGACCCAGGTGTTCGTCAATCATGAAGGTGATATGTACCGCACCCGTCTCACCCACTCCCTGGAGGTGGCCCAGATCGGCCGCGCCATCGCCCGCATCCTTCACCTCAACGAGGACCTGACGGAGTCCATCGCCCTGGCCCATGACCTGGGGCATACCCCCTTTGGCCATGCCGGCCAGGAGGCCCTCAATCGTTGCATGGCTGATTATGGTGGTTTCGAACACAACCTGCAGTCCCTGCGGGTAGTGGATGAGCTGGAAGAGAAATATGCCGATTTCAACGGCCTGAACCTGAATTTTGAAACCCGCGAGGGTATTCTCAAGCATTGCGCCGTAATGGATGCCCGCGATCTGGGAGACGTGGGTGAGCGCTTCATCAATAAACAACAGCCGAGTCTTGAGGCCCAGCTCGCCAATGTGGCCGACGAGATCGCCTATAACAGCCATGACGTGGACGATGGCCTGCGGGCAGGGCTGATCAGCGTGGAGCAATTGTGTGAAGTCAACCTGTTCCGTGAACAATACGAGCATGTCATAAACAGCTATCCGGGCCTGCCCCGGCGGCGCGTCATACATGAAGTGGTCAGACGCATCATCGATCGTCAGGTCAGCGACCTCGTCGACAGTAGCCGGGCGCGCATCATGGAAGCTGCGCCAGGCGCCATCGACGACATACGCAGTGCGCCGCATGCGCTCATCGGTTTCGGGGACGGGATGAAACAATTGAATCTGGAACTGAAGCGCTTCCTGCGCAAGGCCCTGTATCGTCACTACCGCGTCATGCGCATGAGCGCCAAGGCCGACAGGGTCATCACCAGCCTGTTCGAGGTGTTCATGAATGACGCCAGGCTGCTGCCGCCCGAGTATGAGGGCAAAATGAAAACGCAATCGGAGGCCAATGGTGTTGCGGGACGGGCCCGAGTAGTGGCAGACTACATCGCGGGCATGACGGATCGTTATGCCATCGGCGAGTATGAACGACTGTTCGATCCCATGAAGGCGACCTGATTCATTATCCCGGCCAGCCCCAGGGAAAGTGATTGATGCAAATCTATATGCAGATTACACCGCAAGATGACAAGCCGCCGCGGTTTTACAACCTGTTCATACAGCAGGACCTGTTGGGAGGATGGACCCTGGTGCGGGAATGGGGTTACCAGGGCTATGCCGGCAAAGTGAAGCGCGAACATCATGAATCCCTGGAGGACGCAATAGATTCCATGGCGCATTGCCGCGATTCCCAGTTGCAGCGCGGATACCGCGTGGTCTTCGCGCGCGGCGAGGGGCCTCCCGCGTGACCACGTCAGGACAACCGGGAGGAGAGGACAGTGGCGTGGCTTCAGTCCCACGCCTGACGTTGCGGCGCGAGCCCTTCTCCCCCGTGCATGACGAAGACTTCTTCTATCCCGAGGCGCAACGCGCCAAATGTCTGAAGTTTCTTCTCCATCTGGCGCCCTACAGTGATGCCTTGCTGCTCACCGGCCCTCCCGGCAGCGGCAAGAGTTGCCTGATACAACAGATCATCGCCCACTGCAGCCCCTCCTGGCGCATTTGCCAGATCGAGGCGGATATTGCCACCGATGCCAATTCGGTGCTGCAGAAACTGGCCGATGTATTCCTCTTTGATGCCTCGCCCGAGCGGAGCCTGGAGCAGCGCATTGCCGACATGCACAAGATGCTGAAGGCACAGCGTAACAGTGCCCTCTCCCCCGTCGTGATCATCGATGATGCCCACTTGGTGGGACTTCCCATCCTGCATTTTCTCGCTTCGCTGCTGGACTATGATGACAAGGAGGACCGCCTCATGTGTCTCATCCTCGCGGGCAGGGACGAACTGAAGGAGCGTATGTCTGCTCCTTCCCTGGAACTGCTGCGCAGCAAGGTTGGCCATGCCTTCGAGCTCACTTCTTTCAGCGAAGAGGACACCCGCGCCTATATCGAGCATCGTCTCGCCGTGGCGGGAGGTGGTGATGAGGCGGTTTTCACCTCGGCGGAATTCAAGGCCATCCATGAGGAGTCCGGCGGTATCCCGGGAAAAATCAATGTCTGCGCCATGCGCGCCCTCAATACGCTCCATGAGAACGCGCCGCCTCCGCGCGAGCGGCGCTCGCAGTCGCTGGGATCGATGATGGGCAGGCTCAGTCTGTCATGGCGCAATGTGGGTATTGTCGCGGCCGTGCTGATATTCGCCGTCATTCTCATCATGCAGGACGAGATCAATCAGACCATAGAGCCGGAGAATGTGGCGCAAGACCAGGGCGTTGCGACTGATAATACAGAGACGAAGCCTGCACTCCAGGTGACGCGCTTTCCCTGGGAGGATGCGCCGCCGGGCGAAGACGAAGAACAGCCTGTCGTGGAGGAGGCGCCTCCCGCCATTGCAAGTGAAGAATTGATAAAACATGAAGATGAGGCGCCCATTCAGACGACCGGGAAGCTGGAAGAGGGCGGGGCGGCTCAGCCATCGGCCGATGATGCGACAATGCCTGATGCCGATACCCCTGTTCTGGAAACCGTGGAGGAAGCTCCTGTGATCGAGGGCAAGCCTGAACTGGTTGCCGGGGCCTCCTTGGTGGAAGCAGGCGAGGAAATCGAAATCGTGAATGAGAGGGAGCCTGGGATATCCGAATCCACCCCTCAGATAGCGGCCAGGCCTGCCGAGCGACGCGAGAATTGGATCTTGTCGCGGAACCCGCAGCATTTCACCCTCCAACTGATGGCAATGGATGAACCCAAGGTAAAGCGCCTGGTGGAAGAGTGGGGTATCGGGGGTGATGTCGCCTACTACACCACCGACCGTGGCCTGCTTGCCGTGCTGTATGGCGATTTTCCCAGCCGCCAGGCTGGCGAGGCCGCTGCCGATGAACTGCTGAAGGGTGGGGTGCGAGGCATCAAGCCGTGGGTGCGCAGCTTTGGTTCTATTCAGGGGAAAGTCCGCTCCGCCGGGCCGGCTCCAGCCACTGCCGGGACGTCCCGTCTCCTTGCCGACGAGGACAGCCTGCTGAAACGCGACCCCCGCCACTATACCCTGCAGCTCATGGCCATGGATCTCGATGCCGTCACCAAGCGGGTGAAGCAATGGGGGATGGAGTCCCAGGTGATCTATTTCCGCACCCTGAAACGCGACCAGGAGTTGATTGCCGTAACCTATGGTGATTATGCCACCCGCCAGGAGGCCGTGGAGGGCAGCAGGGCCCTGACGGCGCGCATCCGCGGCATCAAGCCCTGGATCCGTCAGTTCGGCTCCGTTCACGATGCCATCACGGATTTCAGGGCGGTGAGCCGCTGACGCCGCGTTTTGTCTCAACCTCACAATATTTTCGTATTATTCAGTAAGTTAATTCCCGGCCCTGGGAAAATTCCTGTGCGGTTTTATTGAATGAACGGCCGCCGGCAAGTATAATCCCCTCCCTTGCGCTCGCGTTCTCCTGCGGGTCCAGCAAAATTATCATCCGTGCCTGGCGTTTCGAGTTGGAAACTGGTCACACATGTTGGCCGGGTATGTCAGGCACTGAATTCAGGATTTGTAATAATGGGCAATAATGAAAACTACTTGACGCGTCCTGGCAGGCAGGGCCTGTATGATCCTGCCAACGAGCACGATGCCTGCGGTGTCGGTTTCGTCGCCAACATCAAGGGTCGCAAGAGTCACACCATCGTCCGCCAGGGTCTGCAGATACTGGAAAACCTGACCCATCGCGGCGCCGTGGGGGCGGACCCCCTGGCCGGGGACGGCGCGGGTATTCTCATGCAGATCCCCCATGCCTTTTTCAGCGAGGTCTGCGCCGCTGACGGCATCGCCCTTGGCGGGGCGGGGGAGTACGCCGTCGGCATGGTTTTCCTGCCCCGCCAGGAGGACAGCAGACGGGTCTGCGAGCAGCAGATCGAGGATACCATCCGCGGCGAAGGGCAGGCCGTGTTGGGCTGGCGCGACGTGCCCACGGACAACAGCGGCCTGGGTGAGAGCGTCAAGGTGGTGGAGCCCGTGGTGCGCCAGGTATTCATCGGCCGCGGGCCGGCCTGCGCGGATCAGGATGCCTTCGAGCGCAAATTGTTCGTGATCCGCAAGGTGGTGGAACACGCGGTGCGCAATACCGCTATCGAGGGCAAGGCGCAGTTCTACATTCCCTCCCTGTCCAGCCGCACACTCTGTTATAAAGGTATGTTGCTGGCCGACCAGGTGGACCGTTATTTCCTGGATCTGCGCGACGAACGCCTGGATTCGGCCTTCGCCCTGGTGCATCAGCGCTTTTCCACCAATACCTTTCCCTCGTGGGATCTGGCCCAGCCCTTCCGCATGATCGCCCACAATGGCGAGATCAACACCCTGCGCGGCAATATCAACTGGATGGCGGCGCGGCGCCATTCCATGGAGTCGAAGCTGCTGGGTGACGATCTGAAGAAACTGTGGCCCCTCATCGCCGAGGGCCAGTCCGATTCCGCTTGTTTCGACAACGCCCTGGAACTGCTGGTGGCGGGCGGCTATTCCATGGCCCACGCCATGATGCTTCTCATCCCCGAGGCGTGGGCGGGCAACCCCCTCATGGACGAGGAGCGCCGCGCGTTCTACGAGTATCATGCCGCGCTCATGGAGCCCTGGGACGGTCCCGCCGCCGTGGCCTTCTGCGACGGGCGCCAGATCGGCGCCACCCTGGACCGCAACGGCCTGCGCCCGGCGCGTTATCTCATCACCGACGACGACCTGGTGGTGATGGCCTCCGAGATGGGCGTGCTGGAAATTCCCGAGCACAAGATCGTCAGGAAATGGCGCCTGCAACCCGGCAAAATGTTCCTCATCGACATGGAAGAAGGGCGCATCATCGATGACGCCGAACTCAAGGCGCAACTGGCCCGCTCCCATCCCTACCAGAAATGGCTGGATCAGACCCAGGTGCATCTCCACAACCTGCCTGGCAAGGCCCACGCCAACGATTTCGACGAGGCGACGCTGCTGGACCGCCAGCAGGCCTTCGGCTATACCCAGGAGGACATCAAGTTCCTCATGACCCCCATGGCCCTCACCGGCCAGGAGGCCACGGGCTCCATGGGCGCGGACAATCCCCTGGCGGTATTGTCCGACCGGCCCAAGCCCCTGTTCAACTACTTCAAGCAGAATTTCGCCCAGGTGACCAACCCGCCCATCGATCCCATACGTGAAGAGCTGGTCATGTCCCTGGTGTCCCTGGTGGGCCCACGACCCAACCTGCTCGACCTGGACCAGGGCGGCGCCCACATGCGCCTGGAAGTGCATCAGCCCATCCTCACCAATGCCGATCTGGAACAGATCCGTCATATTCACGGCCACACGAAGGGCGCCTTCCGCACCCACACCCTGTCCATGTGCTATCCCGCCGACCAGGGCGCGGGCGGCATGAACGATGCCCTGAGCAGATTGTGCGAGGAGGCCGGCAGGGCCGTGAACGAGGGCTACAACATACTCATACTTTCCGACCGCGACATGGACCGGGACCACCTGGCCATCCCCGCCCTGCTGGCCACGGCGGCCGTGCATCATCACCTGGTGTGGGCCGGCCTGCGCACGGAGACGGGCCTGGTGGTGGAGACCGGCGCCGCGCGCGAGGTGCACCACTTCGCCGTATTGGCGGGCTATGGCGCCGAGGCGGTCAATCCCTACCTTGCCTTCGAGACCCTCAATTCCCTGGCCGGACAACTGCAGGATGCCGGCGGCGTGGACATGGACGAGATCCACGCCCGCTACATCAAGGCCATCGGCAAGGGGCTGCTGAAGGTCATGTCCAAGATGGGCATCTCCACCTACCAGTCCTATTGCGGCGCCCAGATCTTCGACGCCGTGGGTCTGTCCAGTGACTTCGTCGACCAGTATTTCACCGGTACCGCCACCACCGTGGAAGGCATCGGTCTGCAGGAGGTGGCGGAGGAGGCGGTGCGCTGGCACCACAGCGCCTACAGTAATGAACTCGTCTACCGCAACGCCCTGGACGCGGGCGGCGACTACGCCTTCCGCCTGCGCGGCGAGCATCATGTGTGGACGCCGGATACCATCGCCAAGCTGCAGCACGCCACGCGCGCCAACGATGCCACCACTTATGAGGAATTCGCGCGCCTGGTCAATGAGCAGGACAAACACCTGCTGACCCTGCGCGGCCTGTTCGAATTCAAGTTCGCGCCCGAAGCCGTGCCCCTGGAGGAGGTTGAGCCGGCGGCGGAGATCGTCAAGCGCTTCGCCACGGGGGCCATGTCCTTCGGTTCCATCTCCTTCGAGGCCCATTCCACCCTGGCCATCGCCATGAACCGCATCGGCGGCAAGTCCAACACCGGCGAGGGCGGCGAGGAGCCGGAGCGCTTCCAGCCCCTGCCCAACGGCGACTCCATGCGCTCGTCCATCAAGCAGGTGGCCTCGGGGCGCTTCGGGGTGACCACCGAGTACCTGGTCAATGCCGACGACATCCAGATCAAGATGGCCCAGGGCGCCAAGCCCGGCGAGGGCGGGCAACTGCCCGGCCACAAGGTGGACGCCACCATTGCCCGCGTGCGCCACTCAACGCCCGGAGTGGGCCTGATTTCGCCGCCGCCCCACCACGACATCTATTCCATCGAGGACCTGGCGCAACTGATCCACGACCTCAAGAACGTCAATCCCGGGGCGCGCATCAGCGTCAAGCTGGTATCCGAAGTGGGCGTGGGCACGGTGGCGGCCGGGGTTTCCAAGGCCCATGCCGATCATGTCACCATTTCGGGTTATGACGGCGGCACCGGGGCCAGCCCCCTCACCTCCATCAAGCACGCCGGCTCGCCGTGGGAGATCGGCCTGGCGGAGACCCACCAGACCCTGGTGATGAACCGTCTGCGCGGGCGCATCTGCGTGCAGGTGGACGGCGGCCTGCGCACCGGGCGGGACGTGGTCATCGGCGCCCTGCTGGGAGCCGACGAGTTCGGCTTCGCCACCGCGCCGCTCATCGTCGAGGGCTGCATCATGATGCGCAAGTGCCACCTCAACACCTGCCCCGTGGGCGTCGCCACCCAGGATCCGGAGCTGCGCAAGCGCTTCACCGGCAAGCCGGAGCACGTGGTGAACTATTTCTTCATGGTGGCCGAGGAGGTACGCCGTCTCATGGCCCGCCTGGGCTTCCGCAAGCTGGACGACCTCATCGGGCGCATGGACCTCCTCGACACCCGCCGCGCCGTGGACCACTGGAAGGCCGGCGGGCTGGATTTCTCGCGCATCCTGAGCATGCCGCAGGCGGGTCCCGATGTGGCCACCTACAACTGCGAGACCCAGGACCACGGCCTCGAGCGGGCGCTGGACCACGACATGATCCGCCAGGCGCGCCCCGCCCTGGAGGAGGGCAAGCCGGTAGCCATCGAGACGGCCATCAAGAATACCAACCGCACCTTCGGCGCCATGCTGTCGGGCGAAGTGGCCAAGCGCCACGGGCACAAGGGATTGCCTGAAGATACCATTCACATCACGGCGCGCGGCATCGCCGGCCAGAGTTTCGGCGCCTTCCTCGCCAGGGGGGTTGCCATCCAGCTCATCGGCGAGGCCAACGACTACGTGGGCAAGGGGCTGTCGGGCGGCCGCCTGGTGGTTTATCCGCCCGGGGAGACCCCCATCGTCGCCGAGGAAAACATCATCGTGGGCAACACGGTGCTCTACGGCGCCATCAGCGGTGAGTGTTATTTCCGCGGGGTGGCGGGCGAGCGCTTCGCCGTGCGCAACTCGGGCGCCACCGCCGTGGTGGAGGGGGTCGGCGATCACGGCTGTGAGTACATGACCGGCGGCGTGGTCGTGGTGCTGGGACCGACGGGGCGCAATTTCGCCGCCGGCATGAGTGGCGGCATCGCCTATGTGCTGGACGAGGAGGGCACCTTCCAGGAGCGCTGCAACCTGATGATGGTGGAACTGGAGCCCGTCCGTGAAGAGGACGACGCCCTGGAGCGCCTCGAACATCAGGGCGGCGATCTGGAGACCCACGGCCTGGTGGACATCAGCCGCGACATGACCCGCCATGACGCGCGGCGCCTGAAGGGGCTGATCGAGAAACATGCCCGCTACACCAACAGCAGCCGCGCCCGCGACATACTGGACAACTGGACGGACTACCTGCCCAGGTTCGTCAAGGTCATGCCCGTGGACTACCGGCGCGCGCTGGAAGAGATGAAACTGAATCAGCATCTGTCAGAGATGGAACAAGGGATACAGAACGATGGGTAAGCCAACAGGATTCCTGGAATTCCCCCGCAAGACGCCGGGCTACGCCCCCGTCGAGGAGCGGATCAAGCATTTTCACGAGTTCGTCATCCCCCTCACGGAGGAGGAAGTCGCCATCCAGGGCGCCCGTTGCATGGACTGCGGCATCCCCTTCTGCCACCAGGGCTGTCCGGTCAACAACATCATCCCCGACTGGAACGACCTGGCCTACAAGGGGGACTGGCGCGCGGCGCTGGAGGTGCTGCATTCCACCAACAACTTTCCCGAGTTCACCGGGCGCATCTGCCCGGCGCCCTGCGAGGCGGCATGCACCCTGAATATCGATGACAACCCGGTCAGCATCAAGGCCATCGAGTGCGCCCTGGTGGACAAGGGTTGGGCCGAGGAGTGGATCAAACCCCTCGTGGCCAGCGAAAAGACCGGCAAGGCGGTGGCCGTGGTCGGCTCCGGTCCCGCGGGCCTGGCCTGCGCCCAGCAACTGGCGCGCGTCGGCCACGAGGTGACGGTATTCGAAAAAAGCGACCGTGTGGGCGGTCTGCTGCGCTACGGCATTCCCGATTTCAAGATGGAGAAGCACATCATCGACCGCCGCTGCGAACAGATGACGGCCGAGGGCGTCACTTTCCGCTGCAATACTCACATTGGCGTGGACCTGCCGGCGCGCGAACTGGTGGACGACTACGATGCCGTGGTCCTGTGCGGCGGCAGCGAGCAGCCCCGTGACCTGCCGGTGCCGGGCCGCGAGCTGGATGGCGTGCACTTCGCCATGGAATTCCTGCCCCAGCAGAACCGGCGCGTGGCCGGCGACGCCATTCCCCCCGAAGAGGAGATCACCGCCAAGGGCAAGCACGTGGTGGTGATCGGCGGCGGCGATACGGGTTCCGACTGTATCGGCACTTCCATACGCCAGGGCGCCCTGTCCGTGACCCAACTGGAGATCCTGCCCCGTCCGCCGGAGAAGGAAGACAAGCTGCTGACCTGGCCCGACTGGCCCAACAAGCTGCGCACCTCCACTTCCCAGGAGGAAGGCGCGGTGCGCGAATGGAGTGTCGCCACCAAGCGCTTCCATGGCGAGGACGGCCGCGTGACCGGCTTGCAGGTGGTGCGCGTGGACTGGAAGAAGGATGCCCAGGGCAACTGGAAGATGGAGGAGATCGCCGGCAGCGAATTCGACCTCAAGGCCGACCTGGTGCTGCTGGCCATGGGTTTCGTCAACCCCATCCACGAGGGCATGCTGCAGGAACTGGGCGTGACACTCGACGGGCGTGGCAACGTGCGGGCCGCTACCGATGACTACCAGACTTCCCTGGAGAAGGTCTTCAGCGCCGGAGACATGCGCCGCGGCCAGTCCCTGGTGGTGTGGGCCATACGCGAGGGGCGCCAGGCCGCGCGCGCCGTCGACCTGTTCCTGACCGGCCGGAGTGATTTACCACGATGACGAAACTTGTTAATGACCGATTCCTGCGCGCCCTGCTGAAAGAGCCCGTGGACGCGACCCCCGTATGGATGATGCGCCAGGCGGGCCGCTATCTGCCCGAATACCGCGCCACCCGTGCCAAGGCGGGGGATTTCATGAGCCTGTGCCGCTCCCCGGAGCTGGCCTGCGAAGTGACCCTGCAGCCCCTGGAGCGCTATGAACTGGATGCCGCCATCCTGTTCTCCGACATCCTGACCATTCCCGACGCCATGGGCCTGGGCCTCTATTTCAGCGCGGGAGAAGGCCCGCGTTTCGAGCGCAGGATCAGCAATCAACAGGACGTGGCGCGCCTCGGCGTCCCTGATCCCGAAGGGGAACTGCGTTATGTCATGGAGGCGGTGCGCACCATACGCCGCGAGCTGAACGGCCGCGTGCCCCTGATCGGTTTTTCCGGCAGTCCCTGGACCCTGGCGACCTATATGGTGGAAGGCGGTTCGAGCAAGGATTTCGGCGCCGTCAAGGGCATGATGTTCGATCAACCCCGGCTCATGCACGGCCTGCTGGACATTCTGGCGCGTTCGGTGACGGCCTATCTCAACGCCCAGATCGCGGCCGGCGCCCAGGCGGTGATGATCTTCGATACCTGGGGCGGGGCCCTCACGCCGCGCGACTACCGCGAGTTTTCCCTGCGCTACATGGAGCAGATCGTCGCCGGCCTGAACCGTGAGCACGAGGGCCGCCGCGTGCCGGTGATTCTGTTCACCAAGGGGGGCAGCGGCTGGCTGGAGGACATGGCCGCTACCGGCTGCGACGCCCTGGGCATCGACTGGACCATCGACCTGGCGGAGGCGCGCCGGCGCGTCGGCGACCGCGTCGCCCTGCAGGGCAACATGGACCCCTGCACCCTCTATGCTTCGCCCGGGCGCATCCGCGCCGAGGTGGAGACCATCCTCGCCAGCTTCGGCCACGGCGAGGGCCATGTCTTCAACCTGGGGCACGGCATCCACCAGCACATCGATCCCGAGCACGTGCGGGTCTTCATCGATGCGGTGCACGAACTGAGCGCCCCCTACCATCAATAACTCCTCCCTCTCCCCATCGGGGGAGAGGGCCGGGGTGAGGGGTGAACAACCCCGCAGCCAAGAGCGGAGACAGCACCATGAACGACTCACAAAACATTCGCGACATTCCCCCCCATTTCGAAAAACTGCGCGCCATGGAGGCCTTTTCGGACGAGATGTTCAACCGCATCGTGGCTTTCCAGGAACATGAACATCCCGCCTGGGACAGTACGCAGCCCTTTGAAAAAAGGATAGAGAAGCTGCCCCTGCACGCGCTGGTGTTCAGCAACCCCGACCGCGATCCGCAGGTCAACGCCCACACCGTCGCGCCCTTCTATCCCCTGCGCGAGGAAATGGCGCAACTGGCCCACTGCGCCCGGCAGGTGGCCGACGCCCCCGTGGTGTGCGACTTTCACAGCCGCAACGGTTTCCTGGGCAGCCTGCTGGGCCGTGAAGGCGTCAAGGTCATCGGCTTGCGCGATCCCGCGGACAAGCCCAACCAGATTGCCGACTTCTTCGACAGCGCCGTTTTCGAGCGCAGCGAACTCGATTTTCAACAGGTGGATTTCCCTTTCGACGTGGCCCTGTCCATATGGATGCCGGCGGGCGTCAACCGCACCCCGGACATCGTGCGCCAGCGCCCCAAACTCATCGTCTTTATCCATACCGACCATGTCGATGAGTCCAGCGGCCAGCCGCAAACGGGCACGCCGGAGGCCTTTCGGGAACTGCCGTCCCACTATCACCTCATCGCCCAGTGGTCCATCACCCGCCCCCAGGACCTGTTCCACGAGGTCTGGCCTGAACTCACCCCCAGCCTGGAGGAAACCCGGCACGTGCGCATCTACGCCGACGAACCTTACCGTCATATCGATGTGGGCGCCAACCTGGACAAGGCCGATCCCTACGTGTGGGAAAACGAACTGGACATGGCGCTGACCGCCATCGAGGCCAAGCGCCACCTGCGGGAAAGGGGTTTTCCGGTTTAAGGAGCCGGCATCCTGGAAAGATCAAGGGGTCAGAACACTTGAAATCATTTCAAGTGTTCTGACCCCTTGATCTCTTACAGCACGTAAAGCAATATCGCCAGGTAATGGGAAACGCTACCCGCCAATACGAACAGGTGCCATATGCCGTGGGCGTGTTTCATGCGCGCATCGAGGGCGTAGAAGACAATGCCACCGGTATAAAACATGCCGCCCAGCACCAATAGTGCGATGGCCGCGCCGGGCAGGGCCTGGACCAGGGGATACATGGCCACCAGGATCAGCCAGCCCATCAGCAGGTAGATGGCCATCTGAATGGCGCGCGCGCCCTTTTTATGCAAGACGTCGACGATGATGCCGGTAATGGCCAGTCCCCAGATGACGCCGAACAGCGACCAGCCCCAGGCGCCGTTGAGGGTGACCAGGGTGAAGGGGGTGTAGGTGCCGGCGATGAGCAGGTAGATGGCGACGTGGTCCAGTTTCCTGAATAGGTCCTTGGCGCGTCCGCGCAGGGAGTGATAAAGGGTGGACAGGGTATACAGCAGAAACAGGGAGGCGCCGTAGACGCTGAAACTGACGATTTTCCACGGGTCGCCTTGCAGCGAGGCGAAGACCACCAGCACGATCAGGCCGGCGAGGGCCAGGGCGGCCCCGACCAGGTGGGTGATACTGTTGAACCGTTCTCCGTGGTACATCGGCAATCCCGGTAAAGATTACCTCTCCCGCCTGGCGGTACGCAAGCAGGCCAGAAGCCGGTCCAGCTGGTTGGCGAAGGCCTGGCGGTCGGCATGGTTGAATGCGGGCGGCCCGCCGGTATCCACGCCACTGCCGCGCAGGGTGTCCATGAAGTCCCGCATGTTGAGGCGCTGGCGTATGTTGTCCTCGGTATAGAGTTCTCCGCGCGGGTTCAGTGCCAGGCAGCCTTTGGCGACGACCTCTGCGGCCAGGGGGATGTCCGCCGTGATCACCAGGTCGCCAGCCTGCGCCTGCCGCGCGATATGGTTGTCCGCCACATCGAAACCGGCGCCTACCCGGATGGCGCGGATGTGTGGGGAGCGGGGGACCTGGAGAGACTGGTTGGCAACCAGGATGAGTGGTATGCCAACGCGGTCCGCGGCGCGGAAGAGAATTTCCTTGATGGCCTTGGGGCAGGCGTCCGCGTCCACCCAGATGCTGATCGTGTCCATGGTTCCACTGGAGGGTTGGCTTGTCGGATTGTGCATTATACCCCGCCTGGGAATGATCCATGACCGCTGTCACGGAAAAATATAAATCACACAGCATGGCGGCTTTCTGTTACACTGGCGCCATTCCGCGTGCCTGACCGGTGGCGCCTTTGCGATCTTACACAGAAAAACAACTGAAAAGGTCGCCGGAAAGACCAAGCTGTTTGCATCACCTTGTCCCACGGATAGCGGGGGCGAGCCTCACGCATACGCAAGATCCCTTAACCAGCCCGGACCGGCTCCCGCCAGCATATGCTGCCCGGGAGGGCAAGACTGGAGTATTTACCACATGTCATTCGATACCCTCGGCCTGTCGGCCGAACTCCTGCGCGCCATTGGCGAGCAGGGCTATACCGAACCCACCCCCATTCAACGCAAGGCGATCCCTCTCATCCTGGATGGCAGGGATGTCCTGGCCGGCGCCCAGACCGGCACCGGCAAGACGGCCGGCTTTACGCTGCCCTTGTTGCAGCGGCTGCATGCCAGCACCAGCCCGCGGCGGCGCGCCATCCGCGCCCTGGTGCTGACCCCGACCCGGGAGCTGGCCGCCCAGGTGGGTGACAGCATCTCGGCCTACGGCCGCCACCTGCCGTTGCGCTCCGCCGTGATCTTCGGCGGCGTGAAGATCAACCCCCAGATCGAAAAGCTGCGCCGCGGCGTCGATATCCTGGTGGCCACGCCGGGGCGTCTGCTGGACCACGCCGGCCAGAGGACGGTGGATCTGTCCCAGGTGGAGATCCTGGTGCTGGACGAGGCCGACCGCATGCTGGACATGGGCTTCATCCACGATATCCGCAAGGTGCTGGCCCTCCTGCCCGCTTCGGCCGCACGCCAGACCCTGCTGTTTTCCGCCACCTTTTCCAAGGAAATCAAACAGCTCGCCGACCGTCTCCTCGACGGCCCCGAACTCATCGAAGTGGCGCGCCGCAATACCACCGCCGAGCGCATCGCCCAGGTGGTGCATCCCGTGGACAAGCGCCGCAAGCGTGAGCTGCTCAGCCATATGATCGGTTCCAACAACTGGCGCCAGGTGCTGGTCTTCACCCGCACCAAGCACGGCGCCAACCGCCTCGCCCAGCAACTGGAGAAGGACGGCCTGCGCGCCGCGGCCATCCACGGCAACAAGAGTCAGGGCGCCCGCACCCGCGCCCTGGCCGAGTTCAAGCAAGGCAAGGTGCGGGTGCTTGTCGCCACCGACATCGCCGCCCGCGGCCTGGACATCGACCAGTTGCCCCATGTGGTGAATTTTGAACTGCCCAATGTGCCGGAAGATTACGTGCACCGCATCGGCCGCACCGGGCGAGCCGGCAACGAGGGCGAGGCGGTTTCCCTGGTGTGCGTGGACGAGCACAAACTGCTGCGGGATATCGAAAGGCTGTTGAAGCGTGAGATACCCAAGGTGGTGCTGGAAGGCTACGAGCCGGATCCCGCGATCCGGGCCGAGCCCGTTCAGGAAAAGCGCCATGGGGGAGTCCGCGGCCGCGGCAGGCAGGGCGGCGACCAGGCCAGGCCGCGCCAGCAGCGCCGTTCACGATCCGCGCGCGGGCAGAGACGCGCGGCGTAGCTCAGCGCATGGTGGCCTGCGCGGGCGTCATGGCCCCGTCCTGAGGCCACTGGCGCGCGCGCCTCTCCCTGGCCACTGGCCGATCGGTTTTTCGCCGGTCCTCCTGGATGCGCAGTTCATTCCGTCTGGCGAAATCGAGGATGAAGTCATACAGCTCGGGATGGGTCTGATTCAGCTTGCGGGCCACCACCAGGCATTTCTGCCCCTGGATGACGCAGGGCTGCACCAGGGATGAGTAACGCAGCCGGTTGTCTGGCCCGAAGCTGGCGAGGGAGGCCGAGATGCGCTCCACCCAGTCCGAGGGCCTGAACTTGCTGCCGTTTTCCCGGTTACCATCGATGATCAGGCGGTCGCGGAATGGCGTGTCTTTCATCTTGAATTTGTTTATTGTGTTTTTAGAGTGGTTTCAGCAGAGTCTAAGCCTGTATCGTTCAGCGGGGGAAAATATTGAGAAACTTCGAAGGAAAGCGCAATGGGCAGGCCTTTCCCCGCTAGGGATGTCGTTCGCCAGGTCGCCAACAAGCGCATCGGTATTATTCTCCTGCTGGGTTTTTCCTCCGGCCTGCCCCTGGCGCTTACCTCCGGCACCCTGCAGGCCTGGATGACGGTGGAGGGCATCGACCTCACCACCATCGGCATTTTCACCCTCGCCACTCTGCCCTATACCTGGAAGTTCCTGTGGGCGCCCTTCATGGACCGCTATGTTCCACCCCTGTTCGGGCGCCGCCGCGGCTGGATGCTGCTGACCCAGGTGGGCCTGGTGTTCGCCATCGGGGCCATGGCCATGACCTCGCCCAGCGACGCCACCTGGCGCATGGCCTTTCTGGCCCTGCTGGTGGTGTTCCTGTCGGCCTCCCAGGACGTGGCCGTGGATGCCTTCCGCACCGACGCCCTCCATGCCCGCGAGCGCGGCATGGGGGCCGCCGTGTTCGTCGGCGGCTACCGCGCCGCCATGCTGGTGTCGGGCGCCCTGGCCCTGGTGCTGGCGCAGCACCTGGGCTGGCAGTTCACCTATTTCCTCATGGCGGGACTGATGGGCGTCGGCGTCGTCGCCACCCTGCTTGCCGACAACCCGGCTCTCGACGCGCCGCCGCCGGCGAGCACCTGGGCGGCCATACGCGATCCCTTCCGGGAATTCTTCACGCGCCGCGGCGCCCTCGCCTTGTTGCTGCTGATCGTGCTGTACAAATTCGGCGATGCCTTCGCCGGCACCCTGACCACCGCCTTTTTGCTGCGCGACGTGGGTTTCGAGTTGCAGGAGATCGGTATCATCACCAAGGGCGCGGGGCTGGTGGCCAGCCTGCTGGGCGTGCTGTTCGGCGGCGTGCTGCTGGCGCAGATGGGACTGTACCGCTCCCTGATGGTTTTCGGCGTCCTCCAGGCCCTCACCAACCTCGGCTTCTGGCTGCTGGCGGTGAGCGGCAAGAGCTTCGCCCTCATGGCGGCGGTGATCGGCATGGAGAACATCGCCGGCGGCATGGGCACGGCGGCCTTCGTGGCCCTGCTCATGGCCCTGTGCAATCACCGCTACAGCGCCACCCAGTTCGCCCTCCTGTCCGCGCTCGCCGCCGTGGGGCGTGTCTACCTGGGACCCCTGGCCGGTTACATCATCGACCACCAATACGTCGACTGGGCGGGATTCTTTCTCCTGACCACCGCCGCCGCCTTGCCGGGGCTGTGGCTGTTGTGGAAGATGAAGGCCGTGGTGGCAGCGGCCGATGTGGATCGGTTTGAATCCCAGTAAAGAAGAACGGCGTGAGACAAGTCAGCCCGCTCCCTGCGCAATGGCCTGGATGCGCAGGCGGCGCAGTTCATCCGCCAGCGCTTCGCCCTTGAGGCCCGCTTCGGCCAGCCTGCGCGGTTCGACGGATTGGGCCTGCCGGAAGGCGCGGCGGAAGATATCCGCCTGGGGGTAAGGTTGTGCCTCCAGGCCCAGGCGGCCGCGGGCATCCGCCTCGCAGGCGAGGAGGAAGTCCTCCAGGCGCGCAGGGCGGCGGAAGGCGTCCAGGGCCTCCAGGGTCTTGAGCAGGGTGCCGGGGCGCAGTTCCGCCGCGCGGTGGCAGTGGGTGTGATAGCGCGCCACGGCCACGGCCAGGTCGCGGTAACGGTTGGGAATGCGCAGCCGTTGACAGAGGGCCTCGATGAGCGCCGCGCTGCGCTGCTCATGGCCTTTGTGGCTTGGCCATTGCTCGCGTGGCGTGGTGCCCTTGCCCAGGTCGTGCACCAGGGCCGCGAAGCGGACGCAGGTATCTTTCGCGAGGCGCGTGGCCTGTTCCAGCACCATCATGGTGTGCAGGCCCGTGTCGATCTCCGGGTGATACTGCGGGCGTTGCGGCACGCCATAGAGGCGGTCGATTTCCGGAAACAGGACTTCCAGGGCATGACAGTCGCGCAACACCTTGAAGAACTCCGGCGGCTCGGCCTCGCCCAGGGCGCGCTCCACCTCGGCCCACACCCGTTCGGGCACCAGCGCCGCGACTTCGTCCGCCTCCACCATGGCATACATCAGCGCCCGCGTCTCGGGCGCGACGCTGAAGCCCAGGGGCTTGAAACGGGCGGCAAAGCGCGCCACGCGCAGGATGCGCACGGGGTCCTCGCTGAAGGCCGGTGAGACATGGCGCAGGATGCGCCGTTCCAGATCCCTGCGGCCGCCGTAGGGGTCGATGATCCGGCCGTCTTCCGTTGCGGCCATGGCATTGATGGTCAGGTCGCGGCGCCGCAGATCCTCCTCCAGGGTGACTTGCGGATCGGCGTGAACCTGGAAGCCGCGGTAGCCGGGAGCCACCTTGCGTTCCGTGCGCGCCAGGGCATATTCCTCATGGGTCTCGGGATGGAGGAAGACGGGGAAGTCCCGTCCCACCTGGCGGAAGCCTTTTGCCAGCATCTCTTCCGGCGTGGCGCCGACCACCACCCAGTCCCGGTCATCCACTGGCAGGTTCAGCAGCTTGTCGCGAACCGCCCCACCTACTTGAAAGACTTTCAATGGCCCGCTTTGGAGCTAATATTCGTGCCGCGCGACGTGGCGGTATTGATCCAGGCGCCCGGTGTGGGTCTGGTTGAGCAGGTAGCCGGGCACGATCTCCTCGATGGCGTGCAGTTCGACGTCGAAGAGGCCGGGCAATTCGCCGCGGCATACGCTGTCCACCTGCAGGCTGAGATAGTTGTCCGTGGTGAAGAGCTTGCCGGGCAGCTTCTCCATGATTTTCGCCTGCAGGCGCGACAGGCCGTCGCTCAGTTCGATGATCTGGCGGTTGGTCTTGATCACCTGATTGGTGAATTCCAGCAGTTGCAGCAGGGTATAGCTGCGTGGTCCGCACAAGTCGTAGCGTTGTCCCATGGTCTCGCGTTCCTCCAGGGCCGTCACCATGATGTCCACCAGATCGCCTACATAGATGGGGGCGAAGCGGCTGTTGGGGCAGGCCAGGGGGATGAATACCGGGGCCATCCTCAACAGCTTGGCGAAGTGGGTGAAGAAGTGGTCGCCGGGCCCGAAAATGATGGAAGGGCGGAAGCTGGTGGCCTCCAGGCCTTCGGCGGCATGTATGCGGTCTTCGCCGGCGCCCTTGGAGCGCAGGTACTGGCTGGGCGCCTTCTCCGCGTCGGCGTTGAGGGCGCTCATGTGGAGCAGGCGGGTGACGCCGCTCTCCCGGCAGGCGTGGATGATCTTGACGGGCAGTTCTTCATGGACGCGGCGGAAGTCGCCGCGCCGTTCTTCGTTGAGAATCGCCACCAGGTTGATCACCGCGCTGCAGCCGGCGGTCAGTCCGCGCAGGTCCGTGGTGTCATGGACATTGGCCTGGATGAGATCCACACCGGGCAGCACCATCATTTCCCGGTGGCGTTCGCGCCGCCGCGAGGGCACGCGCACTTGATAACCCGCCTCCACCAGCCTGCTGGCCAGGTGCTGGCCCACGAATCCGGTCCCTCCCAGGACGCACACCAGGGGCTTGTCAGCGTGCGCAAACTTGAGTTCCATCATACCCTCCCATAAAGTATCTTTGAAATCTATATATAATTGTATTTATTGGTATTATAGTCGCATGCGGCAATATGGCCAAGGACTCTTTCCAAGGCAGTATATCCTGACCTGGATCCGTCTTGTGACGCAAACGAGCCGCCCTTGAACAAAGGAGATGAAGCAGACATGGCAATCGAATCCATCAACCCCGCCAACGGGGAAAAGCTCAAGACCATCACCCCCTGGGATGAGGAGCGGATCAGTAGTTGTCTGGCGCGGTCCGCCGCCGCGGCGCCGCAATGGGCCGCAACGCCCCTGGAGGCGCGCTGCAAAATCATGACGCGGGTGGCGCGCCTGCTGCGGGAGCGCCGCGACACCCTGGCCCGCCTCATTACCCTGGAGATGGGCAAACTCATCACGGAGGCGCGGGCCGAAGTGGAGAAGTGCGCCCTGGTGTGCGACTACTATGTGGAGAATGGCGCCGGCTTCCTCGCCGACGAGGAAATCCCCTCCGACGCGGGGCGCAGCTATGTCTGCTTTCAGCCCCTGGGCGCGGTGCTCGCCATCATGCCCTGGAATTTCCCTTTATGGCAGGTTTTCCGCTTCGCCGCCCCGGCCCTGGTGGCCGGCAACGCGGGCCTGCTCAAGCACGCCTCCAACGTGCCCCAATGCGCCCTTGCCATCGAGACCGTGTTGCGCGACGCGGGCCTGCCTGAGGGCGTCTTCAGCACCCTGATGATCACCGCTTCCCAGGTTGAGGGCGTCATCGCCGACCCCCGCGTCCACGCCGTCACCCTCACCGGCAGCGAGTCCGCCGGGCGGCAGGTGGCGGCCTGCGCCGGCCGTCATCTCAAGAAGACCGTGCTGGAACTGGGCGGCTCGGACCCCTTCATCGTGCTGGCGGACGCCGACCTGGAAGAGACCGTGCGCTGGGCGGTGGCCTCGCGCTTTCTCAATGCCGGCCAGAGCTGCATCGCCGCCAAGCGCTTCATCGTCGTTGAGGCCATCGCCGATGCCTTCGTGGATGCCTTCAAAACGGCGGTGGAGGCATTGAAACCCGGCGACCCCTTGCTGGAAACCACTACCCTGGCGCCCATGGCGCGCCTCGACCTGCGCGAAGAACTGCACCGCCAGGCGCAGGCCACCCTGGCCGCCGGCGCGCGCCTGGTGACGGGGGGGGAGCCCCTGCCGGGCGCGGGCGCCTTCTATTACCCCACCATCATCGACCATGTCCGGGAGGGGATGGTGGCCTGGGATGAGGAACTGTTCGGCCCCGTGGCCACGGTGATCCGCGTGGCCGATGCGGCGCAGGCCGTGGCCGTGGCCAACGGCTCGCGCTTCGGCCTCGGTGGCAGCGTGTGGACGGGGGATGCCGCGCACGGGGAAGGCATCGCCCGCCAATTGCAGTGCGGCGCCGCCTTCGTCAACGGCATGGTCAAGAGCGATCCGCGCCTGCCCTTCGGCGGCGTCAAGGCCTCGGGCTACGGGCGGGAACTGTCACGTCTCGGCATGCATGAATTCCTCAATGCCAAGACGGTGTGGATAAATCATTGACCCGGTTTGAAATGCGCCATGAATTTCAGTTCCTCTATGGCCTCCATGTAAGGCAGAAACCGTTCATCCCCGCTTTCAAAGGCTTTTGCCGCCGCCAAGGCGTTTTCCAGTGTGTCCCATTTGCAAATGTCTGCAAATATCCGGCCGTCATCAAGGGGCGAATAGGTTTCCAGTTCCAACATGCCGGGGAAGTTTTTCAGCGCCTCCCTGAGGCCGTTTCTCAGGGCCGGCATTTCCGGCATGA
>Ga0256839_1000698_pt1 | contig 43038 bp, 35 predicted proteins | sample 354166metaG_FD_185968 | JGI IMG/M metagenome (GOLD analysis project Ga0256839, IMG submission 185968) | Hydrothermal vent microbial communities from Mid Atlantic Ridge, Atlantic Ocean - 354-166 | ecosystem: Environmental > Aquatic > Marine > Hydrothermal vents | place: Atlantic Ocean: Mid...
ATAATAGCTTGTTGAAAAAGCATTTAAAACAGCCGGGTCACTAGTATCTAATCCATTAACATCAATACTACTCATACCCACACCAGCAGCTAGCCCAAAGTTTATAAAATGCCCTTCAGCAAATGGCACTCGATAGCCAAATGTACCATAAGCAACAGAATTAGTTAAAAGCACTGCATTTTCTGAGTAAGCACTAAAGGCATAGGATACATTTCCTTTGGTTGGAATTTGCAAGTTAAAGGTTGAGGTTGTAGGAGCATCTTCTATGCCTGCCCATTGTTGTCTATAATTTATATTTAGCTCAGTAAAACCACTTACTCCAACATAACCAACATTATAAAGAAAAGGATCGAAAAAGTAATTGCTGTAAATCGGGTAGTTCTGAGCCATTGTTAACAAGCTACTTATAGAAAATAGAAGGGTTAAAATATAACGTTTCATTTAGTTAGTAAAATTATCGGATTATACGAATACCCCCAGATTTTGAAGAGCCATCTTCACATTCAAATACATAATAATAAGCATCTTCGCGCAATTGTTGTCCATCAAATACGCCTTCCCAATCATTAAGATAGGGCTGAGCTTCATAGATTTTTTTGCCAAACCTATCAAATATTAGTAAACTGCAATCAGCAATACTTTGAAGATCTTCTGTAAAAACCCAAGTATCATTTATACCATCTCCATTGGGCGAAAATATTTTTGGTGGCTGATTTGAAAATCTAGGTTTTTCATTTGAGTCAATAATTTCTACCAAAACAGTGTCTGCTCCATTCAACCCGTCATTATCTGTAACTACTAATTCAAATTCTAATGTCCCCTTACTCCAATTTTTTATCAGCAAAGAATCAGTATCAGCAAACTCCATCGTAATTGAAGCCCCCTCAATTTGCCTCCATTTATAACCAACAATCAGCCCATCGGAATCGGTGCCTTTACCAATAACTAATGTAGAAGTTTCAGAGAGTTCAACGGTTTTATCCTGACCGGCATCGGCTACTGGAATTTGAAAATCGGCAGAAATAACTGTAATTGTGCTAAAATCAAAAGCACTGGCACCTTCGTCATCTGTTACCGTTAGTTTAAAACTATAAGGGCCGAGCAAAATATCTGAAACTATAAATTCCTGCTGGTTTAGATTTCCAAATGTTCCTCCGGGGCTGCTGGTTACTTCCCATAAATAATTTAAAGTTCCTCCTTCTGGGTCTATTCCATTTCCGCTAACTGTAAAAGACCCATCCACAATTGATACAGAACGGTTGCCACCAGCATTTGCGGTAGGAGCTTGATTTACAGATTGAGGTAAAATGGTCACATTTACCTGATCTGAACCAGAATCTCCTATATTATCGGTAACTGTGAGCTGAAAGGTGTATTGCCCTTCTAACATATCTGTAATTTCAAAATTTTCTGATGTGGCATCCATAAAATTATAAGTGGGGCCACTTATTTTCTCCCAAAGGTAAGAAACAATGGTTCCGTCAGCATCTTGTCCGGCACCAAGTAGTATGATTGAATTATTTGGCAAACTCACGGTTTGATCAATGCCCGCATTGGCTATTGGGGGTAGGTTGGCGCTTTCATTAAGTACTGTTACCAGTACATCGTCTGATCCTGATGCCCCTTGGTTATCAATAGCTGACAAATTAAATAGGTACTGGCCTTCTAACATGTCTTGAACTCTTAAAGTGGTTGTAGTTTCATTTAAAAGAGTGGCTGTTGGACCACTAACTTTAGTCCAAAGAAAAGAAGCGATGCTCCCATCTAAATCGCTTGCGGTACCTAAAATCTCTGTAGTGTTATTAGGTAGTTGAATTGTTATATTAGCCCCAGCATTAACTATGGGAGACTGATTTAAACTCTCTGCTAAAACAGTAAGTACCATCTGATCTGAACCTGTTTCTGTATCATCATCCATTACAGTTAATCGAATAACATAACTTCCTTCGATGCAATCTGAAATAGTAAGTGTGCTTGTATTTTGATTAGATAAAGTTGCGGGTGGCCCACTTATCAATTCCCATAAATAGCTTTGAATTGAACCATCACTATCAGACCCGCTTCCGGAAATATTAGCAGAGTTAGTAGGTAAATTAATGGAAATATCAGCTCCTGCATTGGCCAAAGGAGGAATATTAGCAGCATTTGATAATACAGTTACCGTTACATTATCACTGCCTGTTGCTCCGTCATCATCAGTTACAACCAGCTGAAAAACATAGATTCCTTCGAGCATATTGGCTATGCTTAGGTTTGGTAGCGCATCATTTATGAGGGTGGCCGTTGGTCCGCTAATTTTAGTCCATAAGTACCCCGTAATACTGCCATCATTATCCGAACCACTACCAAACAAAGTAATCGAATTTGTTGGAAGTTGAATAGTTTGATTTGCCCCTGCTAAAGCTGATGGTGCTTGATTAACAATGGCTGGTTGAACAGTTACACTCACTTCATCGGTGTCTGTGGCACCATCATCATCGGTTACTCTTAAACTAAAAGTGTAATTACCTTCAAGTAAATTAGAAAGCGAAAGGGTAGCCGTTGTACTATTACTTAAAGTAGCCGAAGGCCCAGTAATCTTAGTCCAAAGATAACTAGTAATTGTGCCGTCCGAATCTGTTCCGGAGCCAGTAAGCACCAATGAGTTTAATGGCAGGGCAATGGTTTTGTTTAAACCACCATTGGCAACAGGTGGTTGGTTGGCATCTACAACCGTTATTTGTACTTCATCAAAGTTTGAGCCTCCATCATTATCAGTAGCTGTTAATCTAAAAGTAAAAACACCTATACTAAGGCTGGTTACTGAAAGTGTAGCAGTTGATTGATTTTGCAAAACTTCTCCTGAAGGACCACTAGTTTTTTCCCAAAGGTAAGAAACAATGGTTCCGTCTGAATCCGTAGCTGTACCACCTATGCTCGTAGCATTTGTAGGCAAAATAATGGTTTGATCTATTCCAGCATTTACAACAGGCACCTGATTAGAAACAGCTGGGTTTACAGTTATTTCCATTTCATCAAAGGTAGAAGCCCCAAGATTATCTATTACTGTTAATCTAAAAACGCAAACTCCTTCTAGCACTTGTGTTAAATTAAGCTGGTTTGCGCTCTGAGAAAACGTAGCAGCTGGCCCCGATTCCTGAGTCCAATTTAAATTTACTATTGTGCCATCGGGGTCGTTTGAAGTAGCTATTACATCAAAGGGCGTTGACGCAGTTGTTACAGTAATATCTGCTCCAACGTTAACTATTGGAGGTATATTTGCTGAGGATACATCCACAATTACTTCATCAAAACTTGAAGCACCACCATCATCCAATACCGTTAATCGAAAAGTATAAACGCCAAGTACTAGGTTGGTTAGATCAAGCGAAATCGTAGATTCGCCACTCATTGTTACAGAAGGGCCAGCCTCCTTAGTCCAAAGGTAAGAGGTGATTGTTCCATCGTCTGTTACTATAGCTGTAATAGTTATGGCATTAGCTGGTAAAACCAGAAACCTATCTACCCCAGCATCAACTACCGGGCTTTGGTTTACTGAGGCAGGAAATACAACGACCGTAATCTGATCTGTATCTTGAGCTCCTTCATTATCAGTTACCAATAACTCAAAAATATAATTTCCTTCCATCATGTTTGTTACAATCAACTCCGAAGTCTCAAAGTCGGTAAGAGTAGCTGCTGGCCCACTAACTTTAGTCCAGGCAAAGCTTACAATTGTTCCATCTGGGTCTGTGCCCGACCCTGTAATTGTAACACTTGTTTGCGGCAACGAAAAATTAATATCTGCACTAGCATTGGCAATAGGATTTTGGTTAACAGGAGCCGCATTCACAACCAAAGTCATCTCATCAAAAGTACTGGCTCCATCGTTATCTGTTACCAACAGCCGAAACGTATAAGTACCTTCTAGCAAGTCTGAGGCTGTAAATATTGGTTGATTAGTGTTGGTTAAAGTTGCGGAAGGCCCTGATGTTTTGCTCCACAAATAAGAGACAATGGTGCCATCGGCATCTGAGCCATTGCCCGAAATGTTGATTTGATTGGTTGGTAACGTTATAAAAAGATTAGACCCTGCATTTACTGAAGGGGGCATATTTGCAGAAACAACAATTACTTCTACATCATCCGTAGCGGTTGCTCCTTGGTTGTCAGTAACCATTAATCTAAAAACATAAGTTCCTGCAACTAAATCATTTACAGTTAAGGTAGCCTGATCTGAGTTGACCAAAGTACCCGAAGCAGGCCCTGATTGTTTGGTCCATAAATAAGAAGCAATAGAGCCATCAGGGTCGCTTGCTACCCCTATTAAATTTATGGTATTTGTTGGTAAATTAACCGTTGTGTTAGAACCCGCATTAACAGAAGGTATTTGATTTACTGCTGCTGGGTTAACAGTTACAGTTACCTCATCAAAATCTGTTGCGCCATTATTATCTGTTACAGTTAAACGAAAAACATAGGTTCCTTCGAGCAAATCAGTAAGCGATAAAGTAGCTTGATTTTCATTTGTCATTATTACGCTTGGCCCAGACTGCTTAGTCCAAGCATACGTTGTTATGGCACCATCCGAATCGCTGCCAGCACCTGTAAGATTGAGTGAGTTAGTGGGTAAAGTAATTGATTGATCTGAACCAGCATTTGCGTTCGGAGATTGGTTTACAAATGCGGGTTCTACAACTAAATTTACTTGATCAGTACCTGTATTTCCATCGTTATCTGTTACTTCTAGTTCAAATACGTATGTACCTTCAAGCAAATCATTAACTGTTAAATTAGCGGATGTGGCATTAACCAAGGTGCTTGTTGGCCCACTTAACTGTGACCATAAATAACTAGCAATAGAGCCATCTGAATCTGTACCGCTTCCGGCAAAGGATGTTGAGTTGGTTGGTAAAGTGATGGTTTGGTTACTACCTGCATTGGCCACAGGGTTGCCACCTAATGTTTGCAATAGCAACCATTCATACATATTAGGTGTGTGCAATGAATTGTCAGTTCTAAAAGCTCGACTCCAAGAATTGTGCCCAACCCCAGAATAAATAGTAAATAAGCCTTGCTGGTCTGGCGCAGGAACACAATCGTTATAAGCATCAATCATAACCTGTCCGCGATTTACCGTTATAGTGTTATCATTTTCGCCATGAAAGCCCCATAATGCATAGGTAGGTGTTCCTAAATTACATACAATATTTTTATTTCCCCAAGCTGCAATCGGAACTAACGCAGCTACCCTATTGGGGTTATTATGATTTGTATTATAAATAAAATTCCAAACTCCATTACCGCCAAGGCTTAAGCCAACAAGGTAAATTCTTGCAGGGTCAACACGGTAAGTATTAATTGCATGATTAATCAATTCTTTTATTGTTGGTGCATTCCAGCTCGAGCCATTTAATTGAGGCGACATCACAATAAAACTAAATTCTTGCCCTGTACCACCAGCTTGAAAGGTCATGTCATGTCCATTCTCAATATGGTTTGAGATACCAAAGTATCGTACCTTATCAATATTGGTTCCTCTTTCACCAGTTCCATGAAGCCATATTAAAAGAGGGTAAGATTTGGTGGTAGAGCTATAATCTGCTGGCAGATGCTCTAAATAACGTGTATTTCTTACAGGTTCAACGCGTATTGGTTGAATTTGCCCAACTGAAACATGAACAGTTAAAACTAATAAGAATACAAGAAAAAACTGAAAAAAGTTTAAATAAGTATTACGAATCATTTTTATGTTTTTAAAGTGACACTTAGTGTTTGTTCATAAGTAAATAACATTGCCAACTAGGTACAAATTTAGAATATAAATATACTTTAAAATAGAGATAAAGCACTAAAAGTTAATGTTTTATGCCCTGATTTGGGAATACATTTTTTTATATACTTCTACCAATTTTTCAGCACTAATTTTCCAATCAAAATTTTTAGCATTTTTAGTGCCCAGAGAAATATTTTTAGAGGATAAATTTTCCTTATTTTCCAATATCTTAATAATCCCATCAGCAATCTCAACCGGATTATAAGGATCTACTAAAACTGCGGCCTCGTTAGCAATTTCAGGCATTGCTGTTAATTTCGAAGTAACTACTGGTGTTCCGCAAGCCATAGATTCTAATATGGGTAACCCAAAACTTTCTCGGAGTGATGGATATAGAAAAATTTTTGCCTTTCGATAATATGTGGGCATATAACTATAAGCAACATGATCGGAGACATAAATGTGGTTTATTAAATGAGTTGCTTTAATTTCCACTAAAATTTTAAAGATGTAGTTCTCACTCACATCTGTAATAACAAGCGTTGGCACTGCCTTACTATACAACTTAAGTAATTTTTTATATGCTCTAAGAACCCCAATTGTATTTTTCTTAAATGCGGTATTACCCAAGAATAAGATATATCCATCCGGAAAATTATCTAAAAATTGCAAATCTTTAGTTGGCTCATTTTCAATTGGCTGAAAGTTAGTGCTAACTCCATTGTACACCACAGTAACTAAAGTAGGATCAATTTTAAAATAGTTAACTATATTTTGTTTTTCGTACTGTGATACGGTAATAATATGGTTACTATGTGCAACAGATCTCGGTACTACTATTCTACGGTATATATTCCCAAAATTTTGATAAGCATTGCCTGAAAAATTTATAATTTCTAAATAAATAATATCGTGTAATGTAAGAAGTACTGGCTGGTTATAGAAAATTGGGGCTGTATTACTGGTGCAGTGGAGTATATCTAACTTGTCTTTCTTTGCATATTTTGGAAGTAATACTTGCTCCCAGAATGGGTGATTATAGCAAGGTAGTACTTTGATTTTGAAATTTTCAGTATCCTCAATACAATTGGAATCTTCGTCATCCTTTACATAAACTATGTATTCGTTAACTTTATCAATCTTTTGAAGCTGTTTGATAATTTCAAGCGTAACTATCTCCATGCCATGCTTTCTTTTTCTAAATAAGCGCTGTGCTTCTATACCTATTTTCATGGGGTAGTTTGCTTAATGGCAGTAGGTCGATTATATAAATTCCATATTACTCCTTTAAAAAATGGGGCAATATGAGAAAACGCTCTTTTTCTTACAAACCTTACTACGGTTGCTGGCATTACCACCAAAGTATAATATAGGTAAAATACTATGAGTTGGCTTGGGAGGTAAGCTCTTCGCATAAACAAGATACGATTACGCGTATGATAATAAGTTTTTAATGGGCTGTTTTTTCCGATAGAGAAAGAAGCTTTATGGTATATTACACCCAATGGCTGATAATATATTTCATATCCTTGTTTTACCATTCTTTCCGACCAATCCAGTTCTTCATAATACATAAAGTAGCCTTCATAAAACAACCCCGTACTTTCTATAACCGCTCGTTTAACTAACATTGCTGCTCCATGTGCATAGCTTGTATTCCTTGCCACATCATGCTGCCCTTTATCTTCTTCATTAAAACCAATAATAGTATTTCTGCCCGTAAAACGATTTATTTTGGTAAATCCCGCATATTGAATAACTGTTGGATGATCAAAGTATTTTATTTTAGGGCTCACAGCGCCTATCTTATTATTTTCGAAAAAAGGGCTAATAAGATGTTGTAATAAATTTGGTGTAACTTCAGTATCGTTATTCACAATAAAGAAGAAATCGCCTTTGGCCTTTGTCATTCCAAGATTATTGGCTCCAGCAAAGCCCAAGTTTTTTTTGCTGATGAAGTATATCACTTTGGGAAAACGAGAGGCAATAGTTGTAGAATAATCTTCCAAACAGCCATTATCAATAAGTAGTATTTCAAAATTAGGATACGTTAACGATTTGGTGGATTCCAAAAATTGCAACGTAACCTCCATCTGCCGGTAGTTGATAGTAATAATTGAAATTTTAGGATGAGTACTTTTAGTTGCCATCCTCGGATTGTTCGTTGCCATGAGGCGTATGAATAAAAGAGGTTTTTGCTTTCTTTAATTTAAATATTAACAAAAACATAATTGCAAAAACTTTTGGCAAGGTAACCAAAGCCTTAATAAAATCTTTGCCATAATAAGAAGTAGGAATAGCAATAATGTTGCTCAATAATAAAATTGCCAAAAGCCAATACCAAAGTGTAGCAGATATTGAGGAAAGCTGAGGAAATAAAATAAGCAGAAAACAGATAGCAAATAATAATCCTATATTAACAATTCTTGGAAGCTGAACATTCCTAAGAATTGTACTATTAAAATAAGAGAAGTTGCCTCTTAGAAGCCCTTTAAAGCCAGCCCAGAAATACCTAAACAAATAATGATATTGGCTATAAATCCACCTCTTCCGTTGGTTTTCAAACACTTCAATATTATTTACTTTTTCATCAAGAACGATGGCTCTTTTAAGGTATTCTACTTTAATCCCACGATTAATTAAACGTACTTCCATATCTCTATCAAACCCCCCGATAGAATCCATTTGTCCTATCACCGTTTTTAAGAGTTTAAAGTTTAATGCCATACCTGACCCAATAAAAGAGCAGGATAAACCTAAAGCCGAAGACCCTTGTCTATAAATATGATTATTGATTGATTCACTAATCGCATCTAAAAATGCCATTGAGGTACTTTTGTTTTTGGCCACTCTCTGACCTTGAATTGCCTGCATTCCTTTTGAAAACGCACCATTCACGTGGTTCAAAAAGTCATTTTCCATCAAATTGTCAGCATCTAATATAACGGCTATTTGATAGTCATCTTCAATTTGGTTAATTGCTTCGTTCAATGCCTTTACCTTTGTGCTTACTTCAAAATCAACAATTATAATTTCAAGATTTTTTATACATTCCAATGCTTCTATAGTCTCAGGTTTAAGTGAGTCTGCAATAACTACAACTTTAAAACTATCTGCTGGGTAATTATGATTAACTGCTGCTTTCGCAACTGATACAATTACGCTGTCTTCTTTATAGGCTGGTATAAAAACTGCAATTTTCCGCTTTTGAGAGTAGAAGTATATTGGGTCTTTAAAAAAGAAAGCTGCAACAGAAAAAACTATTGAGTAAGCAACTGTATATATATAATAGATTAGAAACACCCATTCTACTATCAAAACTGCATTTCTAAAGAAAACCTCAAACGTTGACATATTGTTAAGCTATTGACTTTTATTGGTTAATAATTTGTAGTAAAAACGCTATATAGTAAGTATATAATTGCCAATTAGCCTGCCTTTATTCGAGCAACAAGGAGTGTTATAGACACAAAAAACTGTGTCGCAATCATTGTAGAAACCCCTGCAACTAAATTAAAATCCATAAAATAACCAATTACGTTTGGAATATAAAGAACCAGAATACTAAAGAGTTGTGCTTTATACAGTGCATTGATAAAATTAAATTCTTTATTCTCAGTTCTATATACATTTAGCAAATGAGCTAGATTTAATGTAATTATGGGCATTGAAATTGACAAAGAAATAATAGTAAGACGAAAAATGCTCCATTCAAAAAAATATTGTTTTTGAAAAAGAAAGATAAATAAATAACCCGGTATAAATAATGTTAATAATAGAAGAAAAGATACAATTAAATAACCTGAAAAAACTCTTGGATTGGTTGCCATAATTATGAAATAAGAATCTAAAAACTATGTTAATAATTCAAAGATATAAATTATTAATTGCGCGTATCTCCATCATACATCGTCTTCTTGAAAAATTGCAGGCACCGTACGAACGAGTATCCAAAGATCATACCAGAAGGAGTGTTTTTGAGAATACTCAACATCTAACTGAACACGTTCTTCTTCTGACATGTCTGCTTTACCTCTCTTAGAAATTTGCCAAAGACCGGTAATTCCGGCTGGAGCGTTAAATCTTGCTACCCAATTATCACGGGTTAATTGCTGCGCTTCATACAAAGGCAAAGGTCTATTCCCAACCAATGACATATCTCCTTTTAGCACATTTATTAATTGTGGCAGTTCATCAATACTGGTTTTTCTTATAAAAGCGCCAATCTTTGTTACTCTTGGGTCGCTCTTAATTTTATAAAAAACACTTTTTGAGTCTGAATTACCAGCATCGTATTGATTAAGATGCAATACTTTGCTCATTTCCTCATCAGAACCTTGAGCCATGGATCTAAATTTATAAAAATTGAATATTTTATACCCTCCCCCTGCTCTTTTAGCTGTATAAAATACAGGCCCTTTAGATTCTAGTTTAATTAAGATGGCTATAACAATAAATAAAGGAGACAGCGCCAAAAGCATAAAGAAAGATATTAATATATCACCAATTCGTTTAAAAATATTAACATTTATGCCAAATTTGGCAACAGTTAAAATCAACTTGTCGTCTGGGTCTTCGATAAGTCTTCTTTTGGTTTTATAAATTAAGTCAATCCGCTCATAAAATAATTCGGGGATAGTAGATTCATCAAAAACATCATCTAACCCTAGTTTAAAAACATCCGTTCTGTTTTTGGCGTTTGATTGCTTAATCAATAAACCTATTGGAGTAAAAATTAATAAATCGGAATGACTGGCATAATCCACAATACGCTTTATATCGTCATCTGCAAGACTATTGCAACATAATATCGCCTGTGGGCAAAGCTCAGAAGATATTTTAGATAAATTAGAGATTAGGGTTTGAGCATTAGGGTATTTCGTTTCTATATAGCCGTCACTCCCTAATACGTCAAATAAAGTAATATCACCAAAGCCAACAGTAGTTATATTCATTGGTTTATCAGTATCAAAATTATTCCGATGCTCAGTGTTCGAAAAATCCTGCAAATAATCAACTTCCATTGCAGAACCCATGCTTTAATAAGCTAGTGTTTTTGTATTTATCTGATTTGCTACCTGCTCAACCAAATACGTTGGGTCGAAAGGTTTTTCAATAAATTTTTTCACATTTAACTCCGCTAAGTCATTTTCAAATTTTCGATCTATCCAACTTGATAAAAACATAACGGGGATTTCTTTATGCAGGCCACTCCCTCTTAGTGCCCTTAAAAATTTGATGCCGCCTAAATCAGGCATCTCACGATCAAGGATGATTAAATTTGGATGATTGCCTTTCGATAACCACAACATAGCATCTAGCCCGTCTGATTTGCAAACAACATTAAAATCTTTAAGAATTTTTGCAATCAACCATAACATGGGTTGATCATCGTCTATAGCCAAAATAGTAGGTTTCATAAGTAATTATTTTTTTAATTACGGCCATCCTGACTTCTAACTAGACAAATCTAATTATAAACGTGCAAACACAGCCAACTTAGAGCTTGCAAGTTAGGAATTTTATATTATATCTAAAACAATTTTATTAATAAAAATTAACATTATTATATTAATTCTATTTTTGATACCAAAATAGAATTAATATAAGAGATTTTCTGTATAAAATCCAATTGCTCCCTTATTGTTGCAAGGTATGGGAATAAATTTAAGACTTAAGGACACCTTTATTAATTGATTGTTTCCTCTGTTAGAAATAAAGTGCTTAGATACAAGGCAGAATCGACAAAGAATACTGGTTGCCTTTTCGATGTGTTTTCTTAGAGACACTAGTTACTTTATAATTTGCCCTTCGCATTTAAACGATGTCCACTAACTTCAAAAGAAATATGATTTTAAACTTCAACTCCCTATCTTTGCACCCTATTCTTAGCAGACTTTCTGTCAAGAAAGTCACTTTTCAACTTTAGAAGAACCCTTTCTTTACATTTCGATTCGGCTAGGGGCGCAACAATTTAAGTTGCTCGTAGCTAAAATAACTCCTTTTAACCTGATTAATTCATGAATCTTTGTTATGAGACTAAGCTTTATAAAACAGAGCTAGGAGATCATATATAAAAAAAACGCTCAGGCAAAGCAATTTGGTAACACCATAAATTGCCTACATAAATTATGCAAAATAACTCATTCAGAAATAAAAAAAATAACTCAGCAAATGCTGGCAGTAGGCCAAAAGCTAGCTTTAGAAATAAAAAAAGACCACAACAGCAAGGGCGTGGTCAAAAAAAATCTAATCTTGACCCAAGCCTACTCATAAAAAAGGCAACACAAGTAGCTGTAAAAAATTACGAGTCTAAACGGCTCATTACAGAACTGCCCATAAGTCCTAATTTAAAGGAGTGTTTAGTGGCAAAAGGATTTAAGAGGCCTACCGAAATACAAGACCGAACCTTAGAAGCACTTTTAGAGAAAAGAGATTTATTAGGCATTGCACAAACTGGCACAGGAAAAACGGGTGCGTTTTTAGTGCCCATTATAGAACATTTATTAGATCATAAACAAAAAAACTTTGCACTCGTAATGGTGCCAACTCGGGAATTGGCTACTCAGGTAGAAGAAGAGTTTCAGAGCATGGCCAAAGGGCTAGGCATTTACAGTGCCTGCTTTATTGGCGGCACTAACATAAATAAAGATATTAACACACTTAAAAGAGCAAGCCATGTAATTATAGGCACTCCGGGCAGGCTGCTCGACCTCCACAATCGGAAATTTCTCGATTTTGGAAGGTTTAACACCCTCGTACTAGATGAATTTGACCGGATGCTGGATATGGGTTTTGTGCACGATGTTAAACGAATTATGGGCAGTATGCATAAACGAAAGCATACGCTTCTTTTTTCGGCCACCTTAGATAAAACACAAGAAGCATTAATTGTAGATATTTTACATAACCCCGTTACTGTAAAAGTAAGTGCTGGTGATAGCACAGGAGATCATATCAATCAAGATATAATTCGCTTAAAGCCAGGAGAAGATAAATTTAAGGTGCTAAACGAAATGCTTTCTAACCAAGAATTTCAAAAGGTTTTATTATTTGAAGAAACAAAGCATAAGGCCAATAGGCTCTGTGGTAAATTAAATAAGGTGGGCATCTCCTCAGATCAAATTCATGGTAATAAAAGCCAAAATGCAAGGCAACGAGCACTAAACAGTTTTAAACAGGGCAAAATTCGTGTGCTGGTAGCAACCGATGTGGCAGCTCGGGGCATTGATGTTTCTGATGTTACACACGTAATTAATTACCAAGTTCCTATGACGTTTGATAGCTATATCCACCGAATTGGACGAACAGGAAGAGCAGGAAAAACAGGTAAGGCATTTACCTTTGTAGAAGCTTAGATTAACCCACATTTCAAAGACCTCCCAGCTAACAAGTAGTTGGGCAGGAAGTTGGGAGGTCTATACTATAAATACGATGAATAATGTGGATTAATTATATTTTAACTTGCCGATTTATTATCTAACTTACCAAACTTAGATTCATTGCTTATATATTCAGGAACAAGTTTTTTCATAATTTGAACCATTTCAAATTCTTTTTGTTCGTTTGCACGTTGAACAATCTCATCAATTGTGCTATTAATTTTTAAAAAATGATGGTCAATTACCTTAGCAATCATAATTTTGGTATGGTGGGTATTCGTACAATTTTCCTTATCGTTTAGGAGCTCTTCGTACAACTTCTCCCCTTCTCTGAGACCTGAATAAATAATTTCTATTTCGGTGTGAGGCTCAAACCCAGAAAGCTCAATCATTTTTTCTGCCAAATCTACAATTCTGATTGATTTCCCCATATCAAAAATGAAAATCTCGCCTCCTTTACCCATAGCCGCTGCTTCTAACACCAATTGGCAAGCCTCTGGGATGGTCATAAAATAGCGCGTAATATCTGGGTGCGTAACGGTAACCGGGCCACCTAAAGCAATTTGGTTTTTAAATAATGGAATAACCGACCCATTGGAACCAAGCACATTGCCAAACCTTGTGGTAATAAATTTTGTATTGGCAAACGTGCCTTTCGCTGCAATATTATTTAAAGATTGCACAAATATCTCCCCAATTCGCTTAGAAGCCCCCATTACGTTTGTAGGGTTAACCGCTTTATCGGTTGAGATATACACAAATTTTTCTACTCCACTCTTTACAGAAACCTCGGCCAATAAGCGTGTGCCTTGTATATTACACAAAACAGCTTCGGTGGAGTTAACCTCCATCATGGGTACATGCTTGTAAGCAGCCGCATGAAATACAAGTTGGGGGCTATATTTATCAAATACATAAGCCAATCTATCAGCATTTGTTACATCGCCAATAACAAACTCTATTTGAATAGAATCTATATGAAGGCTTTTGAGCTCGTGCTTTAGATGAAACATGCTAGTTTCAGACTGATCAAAAAGAATAAGTCTTTTAGGTCTATAACCAGCTAACTGCCTCACAATCTCACTACCAATAGAACCCGCTGCACCTGTAATTAACACTGACTTAGACTTTACCTCATTAGAGATATAATAATTATTAAGGTTTATAGCATCTCTACCTAAAAGGTCTTCGATATTGATTTCTTTAATTTGACGTGCACTCAATTCGCCTTTTACCCATTTATTTACCGGAGGTACATGCAACACTTTTTTTCCATTTCTTAAAGCAATCTCAACCAATTCGTTTTTTCTGGCATAGTCTAAGTTTTGAACGGAAATAATAAGCTCATCCACCTGATAATCTTCTAAAATAGTTTCAAAATTGCGACCTCCATAGATTTTAACACCATTAACAACCTTTCCAATTTTATTCAAATCATCTTCTAAATATCCAATTACTTTATACACAGGATCGTTTGCAAAAAGTTGGTTCACCATTTGACCAGAGTCTCCTGCTCCAAAAATCAACACCCTTCTAAAAGTAGTTCGTTTCCCTTTTAAAAATTCAAATATAAATTTAACCCCTAGCCTATAGGTTAACAGCAATACAACGCTGATAAAAAAAGTGATTAAATTAATTGAATTTGGGAATGCTGATAAACCGTAAAAGGCTAAATAACTATAATTAATTATTGCACTAATAATTGATGCAATCCCTATGGTATAAGCAACCCTTAAGCCATCTTGAAAACCGGTATAACGAACAATGCCCGAATAACTCTTTGTTATTAAAGAGATTAAAATGGAAAACCCTACAAAAATTGGGATTCCAATTTTGTAATGGCTCTTATCTACCGCAATTAAATCGAAGTTAAATCGGAGCACGTAAGAAAAAGAGGTAGCAATCAGAACAAAGAATGCATCAATTAGGATAATAACCCATCGAGGTAATATTCTTATTTCCCTCAGTTTCTTAAGCATGATTATTTAATTTTTTTTTTATCAAATGCTTTTTTAGCTCCAAACAAAGCACCTGCGGCAATCAATAATTCAATGCCACCTAATGGCACATCAGGATCGCCTCCTCCGCCTGGGCCTCCTCCGCCTGGTTGGGCGGCTAATAATGAGGATATAAAAATAAAAATTACTGCAAGCCCTAATTTCATTTCTTTCTTACTCTATAGGTGATGGTTTTAGTATCGGTGACAATATTAATAATATAAATTCCTTTTTTCATACTATTCATATCAATATTGTGAGATATGTTCTCCGTTTTACGATAAACAATTTTACCATTTAAATCATAGATAGTTATTAGGTTTATCTTCGTTTTACTTAAGTTTTTAATGTGTAAATATTGAGTTACGGGGTTAGGATAAACAGTAATAGTAGAATTTCCCTCCAGGGTTTCGTTCGTACCTAAAATTATTTGAGGCTCTACTACTATTGAAAACCGTGAAGAACCATAACTAGTTGTGTCAGCAGTAACAGTAAAATTATATTCAAAGCCTTCTTCGAGAACAGTAGATGTATTTACAAAATTATCAATTAATGTAAATGTAGGAGATGCATCAAAAGACGATAGTCCATCAAATTTTAATTGGTAGCTACCTTCGCTAATATTAGACACATTCAATTTTATTGTTCTGTTTAAAGTAGATGTAGGAAGTGTGTTAATTGATAAATCTAACCCTGCTTGGGTAGTTGAGGCCAAATTAAAAATATCGTTTTTTAATTTATAGCCATCGTATTTACTATCAAACTCCTCAATGGCATCATCTAAAAATCGTATTCTGGCTAAGTCAGAAACTTCGCCATCAAGCAATGTAACAGATAGCTGGTCTTTAACAACTGTTTCGGATGTTCTATAAAAAGTAGCTGGTGCACTCGTTTTTACATTTTGAGTGGCAGTTAATACAGGTGAGCCGGCATTGGCATGCACCCAAAATGATTGCCCTGAAGCAATTGTTCCAGTACCATTAAGTGAGTTATAAGCAACACCGTTCCACACATAAATGGTTGCATCAATATTAGTTTTAGTCCAACTAGCACTCGCCCAATCAATTTGCGAGGCATACGGGTTATTTACTAAATTCCAACCATCATCTGCCAGTCCATTTTGCACAGTTCTTGTTACTGGCAAACTCATGTTGCCCGTATTTAATGGCCCTACAAAAGTTAAGGTGCCTGGTGTATTTGCTGTACGAGTCCAAAATGAATACCCTTGCATATCATCAATAGCAGTAAAAGGCAATTTAGAAGTTTCCCAACCTTGATTCAGGTCTCCTGCTACAGCTTCGTTATACCTAGCGAAGTCTCCACCAAGACTAGCATTAGGGTCAGGGTAGCCACTACTTATAATATCAGCAGTAGTTCCACTTATTGGCAATCCTATATTATGCCATTGTTGGGCTCCATTAATATAGCGTTGGTAGATTACATTTCCAGAAAATACTGCTGAAGCTGGTATTGCAGCGGTTCTTGCAGTACCTGCTGCATCAGATACTAAAGTTAATAACCCGTTAGCATTTAACCCACTACTTACGTTTAAAGTTAGGGTGCCTAATACCCTGCTTCCTGTACCACTAATTGTAGCAGTTGAGGAAGTATTTGAAATGGTTAAATTAGTAAACGTAGTAGTGCTTGACCCTCCGATGCTTTGTGCAGCTACTCCATCAAATGTGGTAGTGCCAGAACAATTATAGGTGCCATTATTTGTAAAGCCTCTTGCAAATGACATATTATTGCTACCACAGCTTACCGTAGAACCAAATGTTATATCAGAATCAAAATTCATTGCATTAGAAAACGTAACGGTATTATTAAACGTTATCCCTGAAATACCATTAACTACTTGTGTGCCTCCTCCATCAAATTGAATGGGCTGAGAGGTAGTCCAACTTCCATCGTTTGTTGTAGCTCCTTGTAATATAATTGTGTTAGCATTGCTTGATGCAAAAGTATTAGATCCTCCAATATAAAAATCTCCCTGAACTGTTAAAGTTCCAGAAGCAGAGAGTGTTTTTGTAGCAGCTACTCCTCCAGAAAAAATATTTAAGTTGCCGTAAGTTCTGGCAGCAATTCCTTGAGCTGATTGTCGATTATAATTTACTATAGAGTTAGCATTAATTGTGCCACTAGAGGGGCTGGTAGCAGAACTATGCCACCAACCATTTGGTTGATTACTGGTAATATTAAACACACTGCCTGCATCTAATGTAAGAGCATTTGAATTAATAAAACCATTGATATTTACCGTTAGCGTTGATGCTCCAACCATAACTATATCGTTAAAATTGGTGGCATCGGTTCCGCCATCTATGCTTCCTCTAACATCCAATGCTGCTCCAGCAGCAATAGTAATGGTTGAGCTGGACGTTGCATCACTCACTCTAAACCCATTAAGTATTCTTAAAGTACCATTGTTAATATCCAATGTGCTTGCATTAATGGCAAGGTCTTCAAAAATTACAGTTGTTCCAGCCGATGTTGGGTTTACACTTACATTTTTTAAGGTAGCCAAAGACCCCCAAGTGGAAATATTAGGCGTGTTAGCATTATCGTTTGTAAAAACAATATTTAATCTAGTATCGTTTTCAATAACTGTTGTAGTTGGAGCAGCAAAATCAGACAAATCAAAAAGAATGCCTCCTAATTGGCCATTAATGGTAAGTGTGTAAATAGCAAATAAAGAGCCTCCTTTCGATAACACATTGGTATTATCATTAACAACATATAAATCACCAACCGCTACATTTGAGGTTATATTTACTGTTCCTCCGCCAGCTCCATCGCCCATTATTATTACAAAATCAGTTGCAGTAGGCACAACTCCTCCTACCCAGGTAGTCCCAACATTCCAGTTACCTCCAGCAGCTTCGGAAAAAATTTGCGCTTGGGAAACTAAGGTTACAAAAACAAGAACTATGGAGAAAATATATTTTTTCATATTTTAACATTCCAAAAATTAAAGCTAACTAAATTATAAACATCAATACACAAAAATACCACTTTGTAACCGATAATAGAAATATAAGTTTAGAAATAAGAAATGGGAGGGAAGATGGAAGTTGGGAGTTGAGAGTTGGGAGTTGAGAGTTGAGAGTTGGGAGTTAACCCACGCCAAGGCTTCGGTTAGCGAGTAATTTGCTTTTGCTGGAACCAAAAAGCAGGGATTAGGAGGCCCATTATGATAGGGTTTACCACAATACGGTGAATAAAAGAAAGAAGTGGAGAGGAAATCTCTGAGGATCCTTCTAAGGAGAGTTTGAAATAAAAGTAGAGGGGTAGAATAATGAGCATCTCTAGCAGTTGAACTGCAAATGCAATTTTTAGCAACCCTCTATTATTAAATAGAGCATAAATAAGTAGGATAACAGCTAAATCATTTAAGAAAAATCGAATGGTTCGGTTGATAATAAATTGGGTATTGGGTAAGAACGACTCTGAAATGCAGGAGGCATAATTAAATCGTTGAAAAAGGTAGAGCAGCATTAAAGTGATAACTGCGATAACTACATATAGGGTTCTCTTTTTATTCATTGCCAAAAATTAACCACGGAGTACACAAAGGACTAACACAAAGTTCACGGAGAGAAAATTTACTTGCGTAACGTATATTAAACGCAAAGGACGCAAAGGACGCAAATATTTTGACTTGCTTAGATGGGGAGAAATGCTACAAATTCTAAAAAAAAATAGGCAATAACGATAGATTATTCCTATTTTTCTTCGTGACCTTTGTGCAGCCCCCCGTGTTCTTTGTGGTTAATTTTTGTAACCCAAATAAACCAGAGCCCGAATACAAAGGCATAAATAACGCCTGTAAACACAAATTTGTGCATTAAGTATAAATGATTGGGAAAGTAGAGTGCTACTAAAAACAGGCCGCTTACTCGCAAAAGATTAAAAAGGTAAATACTTATTAATCCTGCTACTGAAAAAACAAGTGTTCGATTAAACGTGCCTTTATAGGCAAATAAAAAGGCAATAAATAAAATGGAAACGTTTATCGCATTGCATCCTTCATACACATTAACCACTACATTGCCATTTAACATAAGCGATACATTGGGAATGATAGCGGAAGGTAGCAACGAAACCTCTAAGCCTGCTAAATTTAATAACAGGCTTGAATGGTTGGCAACCAAAAGGGTAAACGAATCTGCCACGGAACCAAAACTAACCACCCAAAGCCCATAGGCAACATTACCAAGTATATAGATGCCCAAAAACCTAAGGAGGAAGAAGATGGATGGTTTGTATTGTTGGTAGAGGGTGTTAATGGTTGGTGGTTAATGGTTGGTGGTTAATAGTTATTGGTTAATAGTTATTGGTTAATCAAAAGACCACAAGATACGTCTTTGCGAGAAATTTTAGTTTTAAAATTTTGTGGCAATCTCAAAATACTTGAACTTAAGCCACAAAAAAAATGTAAAACATATTGAATTGAACCTCTATTATGTTTTTTCGCTGACGTGTACTTTTAAGCTAAAGGTTTGGCTGGCGCGCCTACAACGGTTGTATTATCATGTACATCTTTGGTAACTACGGCTCCAGCTCCAACTTTTACATTGACTCCAATATTAATTCCTTGCAAAATTACAGCCCCTGAACCAATGAGAGTAGCCTCACCTATACTCACATTGCCCGAAATATTAGCTCCTGGCATAATAGAGCAATAGTCGCCAATAATTACATCGTGGCCAATGGTAGCATTTATATTAAGCAGTACGTGAGAGCCAATTTGGCAACCAACGGTGGTTATTACACCATCGCAAATAATGATACCCTCCCCTTTGAGTTGCTCTTTACCGACTACCGCATGTTCGCTAATGAGTGTTGCATAATTTAGCCTGAGGTTCTCTAATTGATTAGTAACTTTCTTTTTAATGATGGGGTCGCCAATGGCTATGAGATATTGTAAATAATCTGAAGCAGAAATTTGGTTTAAGATGCCTAAGTAGTCATTTTTAACTTCTTGATCATCGTAAAAGCCTGCAAATAAGTTATTACGCTCTAATAGTGACCTAACTTCTCGGCCAAGGCCACTACCACCAATAATTGCTACTTTATTCACGTTCGATTGTTGTTTTTAACAAATGAATAATTTTATTTAAAGCATGCTCGTTTGGCAATTTCCCAGAAGGAAGGCATAGCCCCTTATTCCATAAATCAACACAATTTCCAACACCTTTAAATTGGCACCCTTTAAATGATAATTGCAAATGAAGCGGTTTCCATAGCCTCCTAAGTTCGATGTTTTTTTTATCAAAAATTTCAATAAATTTTTGAGGTGAATACGAAGAATTAATTAAAATGGTTGTCATCCATCTGTTCGAGTAATTAGATTCATTCTCCTTTTGCCAACTAATTGATATAATATCTTTTAGATTTTCATAATAGTTTTCAAATCGAGTTCTTCTTTTTTTTATAGAGAGGTTTAAATGCTCTAATTGAACAGAACCAATCAACCCATTTATTGCCCCAATTCTATAATTATAGCCTATTTCACTATGCTCAAACTGGTTATTTAACCTGGCTTGCGTAGCCAAATGAAAGGCTTTGGTTATATATTGTTTATTACGTGAAACCAACGCACCTCCACCCGAAGTTGTGCCAATTTTATTGCCATTGAACGAAAAAATACTTACATCGCCAAATTGCCCTGCAAGCCTTCCGTTAAAAGTTGCGCCAATTGCCTCCGCTGCATCTTCAATTACCGGAATTTCGTATTTTTTTGCAACAGCTAATAGGTCACTAACTTTTGCTGGCATCCCGTAGGTATGCACATATATTATTGCTTTGGGCAGTTTGTTTTTTAAATTAGCTTCTTTAAGATATTCACGTAAGGTATGGGGGCACATATTCCATGTATCTAATTCAGAATCGATAAAAACAGGAGTTGCTCCCACATAAGCAATGGGGTTAGCTGTGGCGCAAAAAGTAAATGATTGACAAGCCACATAATCGCCCGAATGCACACCCAGTACCTGTAATGCTAAATGGATTGCGGCCGTACCCGAAGACAAGCCTACCGCATAAGGAACACAGGCAATTTTAGCCACCTTTTGTTCAAATTTTTGAATTAAGGAAGAGGAGCTTGATAAGTCAGGGTTCTTTACAAAATCAGTAAGCTGATTAACTAGGTCGTCAGGAAATTCAGGTTGGGATAAATGAATTCTACTCATTTTAAATTTCCTGTAAATGGGCTTTCATTAAGGCCATCCATTTTTTTTTGAAAAATTATTTTCACCGTATGCAAAAGTATCAATAAGTCGCTCCAAAAAGAGATTTGTTCTAGGTAAGTTATGTCATAGTTAAATTTACTTTGCCACGAAAGTTCGACACCGCCTTTTATTTGGGAAAGCCCAGTTAACCCTGGTTTAACTTTAAACCGTTTTCGCTGTTCAGCTGAAAACAGCGATTTATACATTAAAGGTAAAGGTCTTGGCCCAACTAAGCTCATATCTCCTTTTATTACATTAACTAATTGCGGCAATTCATCTAAGCTCGATTTTCTAAGCCAAGTACCCAAAACAAATTTTCGTTCTGCTAAATGTAATGATTCGTTTTTATGGAGGGTTCTAAACTTAAATATGGTAAATGGGATTTCGTTTTTACCTAAACGAGGTTGTTTAAATAAAACGGACTTATTTCCAGTAACTTGGTAAACTATTGCTATAATTAAAAATACTGGAAAAAGGAAAATGAGCAAAAAGATAGAGCCAAGCACATCAAACAATCTTTTGCCTGTATAAGTCATTTTCATACCAAAGGGTTCATTGGTTTTGCAATTTTATTAATGACGTAAAGTCTCAAAGCCGTGTACACTAATCCACTAATACTTAAAACAGAAACCAAGAATATTGCCTCTGAAAGTATTCTGTAATTTATATTAATTAAGAACAAGATGTTTATAATTAATTGCAGCAAACCATACATAAGAGCAACTTTTAAGTGGGGTTTGCCTAGTTCATTAGCAAAGTACTGGTACAAATGTGTTCTATGTGGTTTAAAAATATTTTCTTTTTTTATAAGCCTGTTTATAATGGTTAATACGCTATCTACCCCATACACAGCCCATAAAGAAACCACGGCAATATTGTTAGTTTTTTGATAGAATAAAATAGTTAAGTACACCAATAAAAAACCAAGGCTAATGCTACCTACATCACCAGCAAAACAGAGTGCTCTAGGCCTAAAATTAAAGAACCCGAAAACAAAAATTGCAATAAGTACATAGACAAGCATTTTTTGATCTGCAAAATAAATTCGAGTATTTAAATAGAGCAGGGTTGATAGGAAAACAGCACCAAAAACAACTGTAATTCCGTTAATCCCATCCATAAAATTTACTGCGTTTATGGTTCCTATTATTATAATTATAAGTACTGCATAAATCCAATTTAGGCTCTCTCCATCAGAAACACTTATTAATAAAAAAGCAACGGCAACTAACTGTGCAAGAAGCCGCCACCTGTTGGCTACTCCCCTTAGATCATCAATAAAGCTAACAACCGCTAGAATTAAAATACCAAATATAAAATAACTAAGTTGGTAAGATATTACAGTATAAATAATAATTGCAATAGGTATAATAATCCCTCCGCCACGAGCTACTTCAGCAACATGCGAGCTTCTTTTATTTGGGGTGTCAACAGCGCCTATTTTGAGCGCAATTTTTAAATAGGCTAATCCAATAAAAAATAAAATTATAGAGATTACAGCTATTTCAATCATTCTTTAATAGGCGATTAAAACAATTTAAATATTGGTTAGCCAGTATCTTATATAATCTATTATTCATAAGGTATTCATATCCATTGTTTCCCAATTTAGTAATTTCATTATTATGAAGGTTATAGAAATACTCAATTCCTTGCTTAATAGCTACAGGGGATTCAGATGCCACCACTTTGCCACAATTAGCTAAACTCACAATATCATTTGGAAAACTTGATGAAGACAAAATTGGTTTCTTAGCTAACATATAATCATTATACTTATTGGCAGCTACCCCGTACTTATAAAGGCTTTTGTTGCGCCACCCTATATAAAGCAAATCTGATTTTTTTAAGTATGCTTGAACTTCTTCTTTTTTAATTCTTTTAATAAAGTGAACAAATGATTTTTCTTTAAGCCTGTCCATTATTTTGTTTTTCTCAGGACCTTCTCCAATTATATTTATATGATATTTTGATTCATTCTCTAATTTTTCTATTGCTTCTGCAAAAAACTCCATGGCATTGGCTGGCCCAATTGCTCCGGCATAGGTAATAACGAACTTATCCTTAGGAAATAAGTGTTTTAACGAATCGGGAAGTTTATTTTCCGTTTCGAGCTTTAAACTTATGCCATTGGGTATCCATGTAAAATCCACTTCTCTTTTAGCAACTTTATTAATATGCTTATAAGCCATTGGCAAAACTGAGACTATTAGGTTGGAGTACCTGTAAGCTGCTTTTTCTACGATTTTCATAAAAACAACCACAGGATTAAACCGTGAAACAGTCCCCATCTCCAGTAATGTTAAAGGCCAAATATCTCGAATTTCAAATATTAGTTTTACCGAGGGATTATTAATTTTATAAAACAACGCATATAAAATAGGAAACATTGACATTGAAGAAACCAGAATAATAGCTGGTGTAGGCAAATTAGTTTTTCGTATAAAAAAGAGGTTAAAAGTAAACCAAAACCAACTTAAAATTCGGCCAATAGCCGATTCTGGTTTGTACTTAGGAACTTTAACCCAGCAAAAACGAATGCCCTCCTCAATTTCTAATAAGCTGCGGCCTTTGAATTTTGGATAGTTTTGAAACAGGTGGTTGTAGGAGCCTGAAAAAATGGTAGTCTCTATATTTTTATTCAAATACTCCTGTGCTAAATAAAAATGTCGTTCCCCTGCGCCCGTAGAGTATTTTCTGGATGCAGCAAACTGATTTATTACCCACAAATTCATTCGCTTTTATTTAATTGAGCAACGGCAGATTTAAAGCTAACAAATTCATGCCCTTGCTCAGCAACCCAAAAAATTAACCACTTATACCACTTTAAATGCAATGGGTAATGTGCTGAAAAATAGTTGTCATGAAAAATTACAGTAAAATAATCTAGCTTTCTGTTCTTTGCCTCTGCAAAAACAGAAATCGTTTTAGCTTTAACTTTTTCAAAGTCAATTGAATCTAATGCAAGAATATCAACATCCATTATTCCTACAGGAAACTCTATCATTTTCCCTATTTTTTCAGGATTTTTAAGTCCTATATCAGTTGAATCAAAAGAATAACCTATTTCAGACATATAGTCGAATGTGTTATCATTTTTTCTTAAATAATGATTTCTAATTCCAAAATTCTCTTTGCCACTCAATTCTTTAAACTGTTCATACTCTTTAATCATTAAAGGTTTGTTATCCCAAGCTATTCCGTGTACACCAACCTCAAGGTTATTTTTTTGAATTAACTTTATTATTTTTTTAGCCTCTTTTTTAGAATATGATAACGAAAGCTCGTTAGCCATGCCTACAAAGTAAGTAGCTTCAACATTAAGTGATTTGTCAAACAGAATCAATTCGTTAATTCTATTTATTCTGTTTTGAAAAACCGCACCAAGCCTCTTGGTCATTAATCGAAAAGGGATTTTTCTTGCTATACCGTAATAAAAATTTTTAGCGATATATTTTGGAATATATAAATCTTTAAACAGGTGCTCAGTCCATTTCCAATGGTCAATATCATGGGAGATAATTATTTTAATAACAGTATGATTAAGGTGTTAGCATTTGCTTGTACAAATCATAATAAGATGTTCCAAAATTTTTAGAATCGAAATCCTTTTCCATTTTTTTTCTAGCTGCACTTCCAAGAACCTCAATCGTATTTCTATTTAAGATAATACTACTTATTGCTTCGACCAATTTAGCGGTATTATCGGGCTCAATGAGAATGCCATTCTCGTTATTATCAATAATTTCCGGAATTCCGCCAACATTGGTTGCTATTACTAAGTTTTTTGTAGAACAAGCTTCCATCACGGTATTGGGTAAGCCTTCTTCTAAACTAGGGGCTAGCAGCACGTTTCCAGCTCGGTGGAAAGAGGCAATATTTTTTGGATGTATCATTCCAAGTAGCTCCACCTTGCTAGGCTGAGCCAACTTTAGCCTCCATTCTTGTACAAATCCTATAGAGGAATCGGGGCCTGCAAATTTTAAGCAAATATTAAATTTTTTGAATTTTTTATCAATTATACTCCAGGCATCCATTAATGTAATTCCACCTTTGGTATTTCTTCCTTTGCTAAAAGTTTTATAATTAGGCACACCTCCCAAAAAATAAAAAATAATTTCTTTTTCCTTCTTTTTATAGCAGGTATTGGGCTTAAAAATACAATAATCAACTCCTCTATAAATTACCTTCATCTTTTTGTGTGTGCCAAAAAGCGCTTTGTATTTTTTGTAAAGAGATTTTGAATTAAATGAAACGGCATCAAGGTTGGACACCCAGTTACCTAACCTTCCTCTTGCTAATTGTTGCGGTAAATCTTGGTTTAAATCGCCTCCAATAAATTGTACTAAAAGCTTAAAGCTGTATTTTTTTTTAACTCCCGAAAACAGCACACCTCTATCTCCATCTACACAGTGCACAATGTCTGCTTTTTTTAAATACTCTTTTATAAAAAAATTTGTAAACAGTTTAAACAAAATATTGTTTATATTGTACAGCGTAATTGCAAAAAAAGGACTGATTGGAACGCATAATGTAATTTTAGTATAGGCGCCAAAATTTTCTTTACTTACAAGCTTTCTGCCTGGCAGGTACATTCTATACTGCACCACCGTTAAGTCAACCAACTCTGCCAGTTGAATTGCAGCTCTTTGGTTAAATATACCTTGAAAAGGCTTGTCTTCTGTAGGAAATCCTCCTCCCGCAATAAAAACTACTTTTAGCATACTAAAACTACTATTTACTCCACAACATGTCCCTTTTCAATTTCTTTTGATAAAAAATATCCCATATTAACTATGAGCGGCATTAGGTCGGGTCTAATAAGCAAACTTTCCATATTAATTTCAGGCAAATAATTGCGAACCGTGTCAATAAAATAGTGCATTACTGAATTTGAATCGAATTGGGCAAATGTTTGTTGCTTAGTGTTGGAGTATTTCCTGCTTACTCTAACCTGATAAAATAAGGGCCAGGGAGTAAGGGCCAACATTAAATTTGATAGGTTTGTGCGAACGGAAGGCCCTTCTGATGGAGTAAAACCATAATCTGTTCTAATTTTGGATAAGTTAGTATTAAGGTATGTAATCATTTTAGCTTGAATGGCTGAAGAAGTAGTTAAAAATGGGATTAGGCCATAAGCAGCATTACCTACTTTAGGTTCTGCAAAAGGGCTTAAAAACCAAGACAACTTATTTTCCATATTATTCCTTGCTCCTAACCTGTCGCCATTTATAATTTCGTTATAATATTTTTTCACCTCATAATGTGTCCATTTATCTTTATCAGAGCCTACTCTTTTTTTACTCTTAGAATAAATGTAATCGACCAATTCTCTTTGACCATCTATAATTGCATTTCCAGCAACAAATTTTATCGTTTTATATTCTATAAATTTTCTGCCAGAACATGTCGAGCCGATAAACCTTTCTTGATTTCTGTATTGTTCCCCTCCAATACCACTAAGGTTGAATGAGGATTCGTTTAACACTTTTTTCTTAAAATCGGGTGTATTATATGCCTCAAAGTATTGAATATGCATTCGAATATGTGCATCTGAAAAAACATAAGCTACCTCTAGCGTTTTTTCTAGTTCCTCTTTTGAAAGCCGCTTAGGGTCTTTCATCCATCCCATTTTTAGGTCTAGCCCAATACTATTGGCCACATCAAGCGAAATTGGCTCATCTAAAACTTTTTTATCTTCTCTGCTAAACCTGGAATTTGTATATATGTTAAGGGTATTTTTAGGCCATTTTTTTAAAGCACATGCCCAAAGCAATCTGCTATCTAGCCCACCAGTTATACCTATATCCGTTTTATTGTTTAAAACCAACGAAGAAAACCTGCCTAATAAATCATTCAGCGTGTTAATCTGGCCTTCTATTGCTTCACGTTCGTCTTTATATTTTGGAATTTTATCTAAATAGTGGGCGTTTATAACAGTAATTGGTATATCTGCCAAAAAATTTTTTTCTACTCTGGGGTAAAACCGCTCTATTTCGTGTACAAGTGTATCAGGGCTTATCAGGTTGCCGGTTAATAGAATTTCTTTAATTGCATTTCTATTTAATTTACATGGGTACTGGCTTGAATATAATGTGGCTAAAAAAGAGCTGCTTATTATATTATTAGCCCCCTTGTAAATATTAAAAATTCCAGACGAATCTGTAAGAATTTTAATTTGATTATTAACTACAAGAACAAATGTATATTGCCCAAATAGCTCCGATTCAATTATAAGATTATTTAAATCATACTCTTCTAAAATTAATTTTAGTGCTTTCCCCTCGGTTTTATTTCTATAACTCCAAGTGCCAGTGCCAAAAATTAGATTGCCGTGGTTTTCAGCATAAACTTCTTTTTTAGCCACCAGTTGCTTGGGGAAAAACCACATGTCATACGTAGAAGTGGCTCTAATAATTGGGCTTGTTTGTGCTTGCTTATGCAGAGTATCTAATACACTCTTCTCAACTTTAAAATTAACAGGCTTAATATAAAACAACTATAAACATTTATGAAATGAATAAAATGCCTTTATTTGGGGGTTTACCAATAAAGGCTCGTGCACTTGGTGTAGCTTTAGGTCTGCACCATCGTTTGCTTCTAATATGGTTATAGAGCCATTCGGCAATACAACAATGTCCCATCCGATGTACTCCATATATGCAAATTTGGCAGTTAGCTCAAGCACTTTATTCATAATGCAATCCCAATTAGGAATCTCCACCCCTTCTATTAAGGCTTGGGTATCTGGATGAAATTTATACCACTCAGGAAATTCTCCTTCAAAGTAAGTTGCAACAGCTTTTCCGAGCGTTCCTTTTTTTATATCTATGTTGGCTGTAAACCCTCCTTTAGCACAATTATCAACAGGGTAAGATTTGTCGTTTCCAAACCTATGAGCCGCTCTGGCAATATATATATATTTTGATTTCGGATCTTTAATGGTTAAAATTCGAATGGTGTTTATGCTTTTTGAATAAATACTGTTACTATAAGAATGCTGCAGTATAACATCTGATACAAAGTAAGAATCAAATTCGGCTATTCTGTTTTTTATTTCGCTAATAGAGATTTCTAGCTGATTCCAAAAATACTTATCCCCTAATTTTTTACATAAAAAAATCCCATCTCCTCCATCTCCTTCAATAGGCTTAAATATTACTTGGTGCTTATTAATGTAATTCAATAATTCATCTAGGCTCTTACAGCTACTCGATCCATATACACTAAATCTTCCTCTTATAATCACCCCTTTTATATCCGAAGTTTTTAGAATAGCACTAATTGCTTCGTTAAAAAGCAGTTTATTATTAATTGTGTCAGAAATTTTATTGATTTTGGCAACCTTAAAGTTTTCCTGGTAATCAGTTATATAAAGTGAGTGGTCTTTGTTTTGCAATCCGTAAAGGAGGTAGTTTTTTGTAAAAAAACCATTAAAAAAGCACCAACTTGTTTCCAAAATAGATGTTTTTTTATAAAATGATATAAAGTATTTTATATACTTTATTCTATGATAGAATGGAAGCAGTATTTTTTTTAACAGGGGGTTCATCTAATAAAAAATATAGCTAAATGGGTGTTTGTTTATAAACTTCAAATAATACATAAATCTGAGTTCACTCAAAAAACACTCAAAACCAAAAAAGTTTCTATTGGCGACATTGCCTGTTTTTGGAGTGGACTCATAACTACATTTTTATACCATTAATTTCGTAAAAAACATCTTTCTCCAACCAATTTTCATTATCCGTATAGCTCAACCCAATCTGATTAACAAAGTCTAAAACTCTGTAGTTTGTAGTGTAATTTCTATAATGGTTCCCCTCACGTTTTATCCATTTATTACTCAATTCGTCTAATAAATACATTCCAATATTGCTCCTATCTTCAATTTTAGGGCCATGAAACAAAGCATGTAACTCGTTTACATAAGCATTTCCTTTTTTATCTACTAAAAAATCAACATTCATACAGGTAAATCCTCCCTTATCTGTAATTTCTTTTGTTTTGTTTAAAAAATAATCATCTTGCTCTCCCCATTTCATATACCCTGATCCACTATGGTATTTAGAATTTCCTCGTACCTTATCAATTATAAAATAATTGCTGCCAATTCTAATCACCCTCTTCTCATCACAATCTTCTAAATACTCTTGAAAAAGAATAAAATCCCATTGAACATTTCGCCTATCCATTCTAAAAGGATACACCCCTTTACCAAAACATTGGTGTACTAATTTCTTTGCTTTTGCTTTATTTAAAATAATGCTAACACCATGAGAAACACTTCCTTTAACTGTTTTAAAAACAATTGGATAAGTTGTTTTATCTATAAACTCTAGTGCTTCTTTTTTTTCAGTAAAACACCATGTTTTAGGTGGGGTAAATTTATTAGCTAAAAGCCAATCTCTAACTCTTCGTTTGTTATCTAAAATAGAAATTGCTTCAAGATTAGGGTAAACAGGGATTTTAAGGTATTTATTAATTAAAAAAATTCGCTCATCAATTATTTCTTTTAATACAAAACTGTTTAAGTGGGGCCAAACCATAAAACCCTCACAATTAGATTTTTCAATTTCTTCTATCCAACTATCTTTTAAAATATCAACAATTTTGTAGGATATTCTCAAGTCTTGGCAAGCGGCCATAAAATACCTGTGATAGTGCGCAGGGTCATAGATAATACCCAATGTAAAATCAGTTTTTCCCTGATAAGAATATTCATTCTCTGTGCCTACAAATGGGTTGGATTTTGCCCATTGTACACGAAAATCATCGTTATTGTATATTTTTGACCTTATAAACTCTTTTATCTGCATCAATAGGTTGTCTTCCATATTTTATTACCTCCTGTAAAACCGATCAAGTTCTTTCAAAGCATTTTCGAAGTTATGTTTTTTATAGATAGCAGCTTTGGCGTTTTCTATTTGTATTTGTAGTTTAGCTGGACTTGTTAGTATTTTAATGGCATTATGGGCAATATTTGAAGGGTCTTGAGAGTTGACTAAAGCCCCACATTGGTTTTTATCTATCACATTCGCCACTTCAGGAAAATTTTCGCCCAGTACTGAAAGCCCACAATACATATACTCATATAACCTATTGGGAAGCGTAACTCTGTTATTTAGGTTATCATTATAGAACACACACCCTACCTGAGCTTTAGAAACTCTGATAAAATTATCAAGCCATGGCAACATTCCTTCTGTTTCAAAATTATCAAGCACGCCTAACTCCTTTGCTTTTGCAATTAGCTCATTCTCATATTCTTTTGGCTCAAAACGACCCACAAATTTCATCATAACATTAGGTATTTCTGCTACTATCTCAGGCAATGCTTTTACGGCATTTATACAATTGCGTGCACTGGAGTGAGTTCCTGATGTAATAATGGTTGGTCTATTATTTTTTTTTTCAGCCAGTTTTATTGATTTAAGACTTTTAAGGTAAGGCACATTATCTACCACAAGAATAGGCGTTCCGCTTGGTTTTAATTTATCTGCCATTGATTGGGTTACCACAGTAACTCCTTTATAAGAAGCGCAAAAAAAGTTTTCAAGTCTTCTATATCCTTTTACAAAAATGTTTCTCAAAAACTTTGGCAGCAATAAATTATCTATTCTAGCTTCATAATTTTCATGAATATCAATGTACACATAATGTCCTTTCTTAGCCCAGGTTTTCATTAACCACATCATATTGGGATTAAAAAAGTGAAAAACATCTGCTTCAATTTTATTTAGTTCGTTAAAAGCATCAAAAGGGCCTAAAATGTGTTTAAATAGCCTTTTTCTGATAGGTATAGGAATGATTTGAACTCCTTCAACTTTTTTACTACTATCAGAGGGGGCAATAAGAAATACCTTATGCCCAATATCGGCTAAGCCAACAGCCGTTCGCTCAAAAATCCTATCGTCATTCCAAGAGTGCATACTTGTAACGAGGCAAATTTTCATTTTCGTTCTATTTTCCACTGTTTTAAACTTCTCAACATAAAGTATAATGGATTTTTACTTTTAAGTACTCTATATCTTATTTGTTGCTCTCCACCCATCATTTTATAAAAATTACCGATTCCTTCAATGGAACTTCCTTCAAAATCAAAAGTTAAATTCATTTCTCTTGCTTTTTCGATTGCCAAATAAATTAAATAAACATTCGCATTTTTAAATACAGGATGATCCACTCGTTGTGAGCCATTAATCAAATTGTATATGCGTTTATCGTCAAAAACAAAGATACCTCCACTAAACACACCTAATTTTTCCGATTTTAAACAAATTGAAAAGTAATTTGATTTATTTGATTTTAAAACTTCTTTTAATGTTTGTAGGTGGGTATCAAAATTATTTCTTTTGCCTGTTTCAAGTTGAAGCTTAAAAATTTCTTCTTCAACATTATTGCTGCCTATTTCAAACTCCCCTGATTTAAGTGCTTTTTGAAATTTTGAAATTTCTCTCTTTTTGTTTGAAGACATTAATTTTAAAACATCAGTAGTAATATTATTTATACAAAAAGTATTGATCCGTTGTACGGTATAACCTGCCCACGTATAGGGCAGTACATCTATGTCATTGGTATTTAATAAAAACTCTACATGCCCATAGTTAATTGTTTTAAGCAGGTTTTTAATAAATTTATTCTTTTTTCCAATACTGTTTTTATTTGTTGGCAAAGAAATATCTCCATATAAAACTCCTCTAAAGGGCGTGTATGGAACATTATGTATTCCTTTTACGCCAAACCTATTTTTTATAATAAATGCGCATCCACCAATAATCTTATTTTTTTCGTACCCTGCCAGTATGCGTAGTTCTCCTTTTTGAGCCATAAGCCAAGAGGAGGTGTGAAAAACAGTTCCATTGGGGTGGTTTTTTACATAATTATCCCATTCTTTAAATTGATTTATAGTGAGCTGAGAAATCATTTAGATGGATTGGGCTATTAACTGTTGGTATAATTTAGAAACAAATAAAATTAGAAGACTAAGTACAATCATATCTAATTGTAAAAACCAATTAGGGTTTGACAACCCATAGATTAGCTCGCTAACCAGTAGTATAAACATAATACGAATAAGCGATATTTTTTTTATTTTTTTAAAGTGATTATACAAGTCTATCAGTTTTTTTGCAAGTCTAAAATAGATACTGGCATAGGTTAATCCTGCAATTATTCCTAATTGATAAGCAATATCCAGTATGTCGGTATGAGACATAAGCCCTCCTGTATAAGATTTAAATTGGTTTAAACCAATACCGAGCAGTGGGTAGTCAATCATTAGTTTGAAAGCAATTACTATTAATTCAATTCTGGTTTCTTGCTCTATGGCCGAATCAATTGAATCGAATTTTACCAATCTATCAAATATGTAAAAATCGCCTAAAAAGGTTTCTAATAAAACGTATATAATATCGCCTAAAAAAAAACCTAAAATACCTAATGCCATAATTTTCCATCCTTGCATAAATTTAAGGCCAAAATACATTGTAAAAATAAAAACAAGGTTGGCAAAATTGCCTCTCGATGCTGTTTGAATTATGGCATAACTTAAGCCTATAATAGATATAATAAGTAAGGATTTTATCCACTTTGTTTGCTTAAACTCCAACTGTATTAATGCTGCTAAAACTCCTACTCTGGCATAAGTGGCTGTTCCATTTGAGTTTTCTATTAAGCCTGAGAATCTGTAAACATCTTCGCCAAGGTCAACAGGTTTCATAAAGTAGCTATACACAATTAATGCAATGATAGACAGCCACAACGTTTTCCAAATAAGTAGCCACTCCTTTGCTGTATTTATTGAAAAATAAAAAATAAGCATCAAAAAAAGATTGGAGAATAGTACTTGCAGGTACCTATAAAAACTAGGCTCGTCTGTAATGTTGCCTATCCCTAATAATGAAAATAGGATAAGACTACCGTATAAAAAATACTCGCGCGGCCAACTAGAAATTAAGTTTATATTAGGTAAAATGTAAAAAACCACCATTAAAGGCCCTATGCCCCAAAGTATAAATTGGTTAAGGTTGGGAGAGTAGAGCCTTGCCCAAGCGCTTACCACTAAAAACATAAAAAGATAGATAGCCGCAACTTTTGTTTTGGTTGCAACCAAATTAATTACTTTTAGAGGTTAACAGCATAATAAAATACATTTTGATTAACAAAATTTTAAAATATTTGCCAATGATTTTTTTTCGGAAATCAAGGACGCTTCTTGCAGGTTTAGTTTAGAGTTTGCTTTTAAGAGGGTACGCAAAGAGTTTGTAAAATCTTTTTTTTCTACTTCATAAAAATGTTTTTTTGGAGTAAGCCATTGGCTTAAGTAGTTCGTTTTATTGGTAATTTGTGTTGTTTTGGCAAATGGAATTGCAAAAAATAATGGATTAATTGGCTTTTCACCGTCATCTTGCATAATGTTTACCACTACTTTAGAACGTTTAATATAGGCAGCATATAGGTCTTCGGGAATTCTTCCTAAATAAGTAATTCCTGCCCTTGTTATTTGCTTTATCAGGTGTTTGTCTTGCGTTGTTACAGCAGCAACTATTTTATATTGTTTGGCTAAACCTGATTTTAATAAAAGTGTAAGGTAGCTCAACCTGGTTTTATACTCAGGCTGCTTTAGGTTTCCGGTAAATAATATATCAATATCTTTTAGTTGTTCTTCCAATACCTCGTAATTATAATGGTTAAACCCATAAGGCACCCATTTTTTTCTTTTATGAGCTGACCTATCAAAATCTCCACCATCGTGGTAAAGCACTTTATCGAATAATTGATTTTGACACTCTACATGCTCAAATCTATTGACAGAATCGGTAAACCAATATATGGTGTTAAACTTCCTCGACTTTAATAATACCACATTATTAGCATTGATTTTTAAGCCCCCAATTATTATGAGCTTGGCATTTACACTATTATCATTTTGCAATTGACTAATAGCAGCACTTAATTTAGTATTAAAATTTATCCTTAATGAAAATTCTACAATAGCGTATAAATTAAAAAGCCGTGATAAATAGTAAAAATATTTATTATAGTCGAAGCCTAAAAGAACAAAATTCTCTTCTGCCCCTTCTAAACTTTGTTCGACAGAAGCCTTAAGTACTTCTGGAACAAGTATGATATTATTGCCTACCATTGGGCATTTTATTTATTCAATGGGGCATTTAAAAAACTAATACTTTTCTTTACTCTTTGCTCTGTCCAATCCCACCATGCCATCTCTAATAGTTCGTTTATTCGTTCCTTTCCAAACCGATACCTTATAAGCCTTGCGGGATTCCCTCCTACAATAGCATACGGTGCCACATCTTTGGTAATAACCGAGCAAGCGGCTAATACTGCACCATGCCCTATTTTTACACCAGATAAGATGGTAACCCCAGTACCTATCCATACATCATTACCAACCTTAACGTCTCCTTTTGTATAAGGCATACCATCTTTAAATTTTCCGGGCAAATCCCATTGCGCTCTAAAAGGATAGGTAGAGACCCAGTTGGATGGATGAATACCTCCGGTAATAATTCTTACATGTTTTGAAATGGAACAATACTTCCCAATTATAACTTTGGATTCACTCCCTGTATATACATCTATTGTAAGGTTAATTGCTCCGTAAGTATGTTTCCCGATTTGCAAAATCTTCGAACGCAAATTATACTCTAAATTAAGTCTAACCCTAATTCTTTGAATTCTATAAAATATCTTAACAATTAATCTCCGCATTAAATAAAGTAATCTCGGTAGCAATAAAAATTATTCCGAACCAAGATTATCATTAAGTTTCTTCAAAAACAAAAATGATAAAATATTTTGAACCATTATACCAAGTATCATTGCTTGCGGGAAAACAACTAGCGAAAACTCATTAATATAATTGTGCATTAATACATAAATAATGCCAACCGTTGCTCCTGTAAATAATGAAACAAAATACCATTTTTGTTGTTTAACTACTGTGTATACATTATTTACTAAGCCAATAGATGAGGCCACTCCAATAAACAAAGTCCATTGTGCAGTTGCTATTCCAATAGAGTATTTCGGTAAAATATAATTAACCACCATAGGTAACAAAAACACGCCAATAACCGCTCCAACACCTAAAATGGCAACCAAGAAAATCGTGGGTTTTAGGGCAATTAAAATCAGATTTTTAATGGTCATCCCTTTCCCAAATTTAATTGCCATTGTTGGATAAATTACCTGCGAAAATGTACTGTGAAGAATACCAATCGTACTGTTTACAATATTGGCCAAAGCAAAGTAGCCAAAGGCTAAACTGCCTCCAAATGTAAAGATTAAGGTGTTATTAATAGCCCCCCACACAGGGTTTATTTGACCAACAGCAAAAATTGGCAAACCTGTTTTGAACAGTTTTTTAAGAACATTAAAACTTAAATGTGGTTTCGCTTTAATTGGCGTATAAACAAATAAAACAATAAACTCAATTACAAAAATAAATACCGTTCTAAGACACAAACCATAAAATTCAAAATAGAACACAAACCCAACCAACGCTAAGCTAGAAAACCCAACAACGAGATTTAAGTTTGCCAGCTTTTTAAAATCGCTTGTTGTGCGATAAAGGGATGGAAAATAATGTCGATTTAAGATAAATAAAAAAGCAGCCAAAGAGTAAGTACCATATACTATACCCGATTTAAAATCAGATAATAATAAATTTTTTATGGCAAGTATTACTAATACTAAGCCTGCAATTATGCCAATTAATATCGATATACTAAGACCTGCATCTGCATAGTCTTGTACTTTATCGTTATCCCCCTTACCAAAAGAGTATGGCAACTCTCTTCTCATACCACTTAATATACCCAAATGAGCTAATGGGAGGTAGCCTAAAAAAATACCAATACCCGTAAAATATCCGTATTCTTCAGGAAGCAGCAACTTAACTACTAAAAACCCCGAAACCATTGTGATTAGTTTTACTACTAATTGACTCCCTGCAAAACCAATTAATAACTTCCCAAACCCTCCTATCCGAATGTTTGATATCACTTTAAAAAGATGCTTTATATTACTCTTCCCAAATAGTACTATCCTTCAATAAACCTCGTACATACAAAACATCTTCTTTAAATAAGATGTTAAATTCTTTTGAATACTTCTTTAGCAACAAGTCTTCGGTGTAATTTATATTCTTTTTATTAAGATTCTCCAAATATTTTCTAATTCTGCCCAATATTGGTGTCAAGAATCCCAAGTATTTTTTTAGCTGAGCCTGATGAGATAATTTCCTAGAATAGTAATTAAACCTTCTGTTTTTTACTTTTGTGCCAGTATTTTGGTTTGCTTTTTTTAACTTTAGTTTTATTTCTCCTACATTCAAAAACTCGAAAACTTTCGCAAGTGTTTGCTCTGGGTTAAGGTACAAATCTTCGGAAATAATAATTAAGATTTGGTTACTGGGGAAAAGTTGATAAATAGTTTGCAGGTGTTGCTTATACTTACTATAGAATACCGGGAAATTCTCATCTCCTTTGTTATTTAAAACATCCTTTAAAGACCTTTGATCAACACCCCCTTTTAATCTATGATAGTAATGAGATATGGCTCTTTCAACAGGATTCCTCATCACAATTATAAACTTACTACTTGGTGACTCCATAGCTATTTTACTTAGGGATGAAGGTCGTACTATATATTCAACCGTAGCTTCTCCATAATACTTATAGCTACTGTTAATCTCAAAGAGTGATTTATACTTTTCATATTCCATCCTGCCTGTAAAATAATCTGGCTCTTTTCCACTACACATTGAAATATCTGGATGTTGTGCCAATAATTCATAAAGATAAAAAGAACCACATTTAGGAAAACCTGGGATAAATAAGTTTGGGGTGAAGTTCATTAATCAGTTATTGGCTAGTAGAGCTATTTCTATCTTTTTAACAGCCCAGTTACCATAAGAATCTATATAGTCGTTGACAAAAACATCTCTATTTTTAGCGATATCTGAGTCAGTATCTCGCTTATAATCTGCATTTTTAAAATAATTGCCAAGCTCACTGGCAGTAGTACATAATTTTACAGCGCCACAGTCTATAGCATCAATCATAATATCATGAAATTGGGGGTTAGCTAATGAATCAAGAACAAAAACAGGTTTTTGTTGGATGAGAGCATCAAAACCAGCCGTACTTGATTCTACCACTACCACATCTGAAATGTCAATAGAATCTTTTAAAGATACTTGTCCTGCACTTAATATAATTACATTATTAAATACAGGAAACAAATCAGTAATAGTGTTAGGCAAGGTTGACGGGTGTGGTCTAATGATAAATCGAAAATCAGGAAATCCTTTTATGAGTTCTATAACATTTTTAACCCACTGCTTAGAAATTACTGCTGTAAATGCTAGTAGTATCACTGTTTTATGAGACATGATTTTAAATTTTCTTTTTAATTCAAAGATTTCGCTTTCCTTTAGTGCGACATAACGCTCTACACGTTGAATACCTACCGTTAACACATGTTGCTTTTTAACCCCTGATTTTATAAAAAGATTGGACATATAATTGCCCCAGGTAAATACATAGTTGGCGTTTAAAGGGACAAACTCATCCATCGACCTTTTCCCTAATGCCCCGTGTACAAAAGTATAGGTTGGGATTTTGTATTTATTAAAAATCGAACAACAAGCACTTCCTAAGTAGCTCCAATCCCAAATTGATACATATGATTTTGGATTAAATTCCTTTTTGAAGAATATTGCTTTTTCCAATACAGAAATCTGAGATATTAATATTAGAATTACCTCTAGTTGAAAGTTATGATTAAGCACAGGAAACTCCGATTTGAGCACACTACTTTTTTTATACCATCTAACGATATTTCTAATAATATACACCCTTGAATTTAGCCAACTATTTAGCTTTAAACTATCAACATGCATAAAATTAATATCAGAATCAATATCTATACAGTGCTGATCGGGAGTCAGTACTACACACTTTTCAATTCCCAACTTTTTAGCAAGAGGATACCAAAAGCCTTGTAATCTACTTTCAGATGACAGGGCTTCTAGCACAATTTTATGTGATATTTTTGCTTTATTAAGCTTAACCTGATTTTTAATAAATCTAGCTCTAATTTTTGCATAGAAATCTCTTATGAATAATGTGTATATAAAATAAAAAAGAATTGTAAGCTTAGTTCTCGGTTTAGAAGTAAGCACACCTTGCCAATAAGCCAAAGTAATATTAGCTCCAAGTATATTTGAAAGCATAACGCCCTCGTATTTCTGATTATTTAGAACCCTTCTTAGGCTCTTTAAAAAACGAACATCTTCTCGCATTGGAGTATCCAATCTAAGCTTTTAGTACTTTTTCAATCTTAAGCAACGAATAATTGGAATAAAAAACTATACTTTTAACCTGAATTATTCATGCGTTTAGATTGATGTGGACACGAGGCGTCAAAAATTGAAGCTGTAGTGTTCTACAGCAATGTTTTTGCAACGAAGTAGAACATCGATAAATGCACATTTTGGGAATATTTTAGGTGCTAACAACATCATAAATAGCACTTTCCAACGTCTGAAGTATGTTTTGAGTGTGTTTTCAAAATGTTTATGAATAGTTCAGGTTAAATAGCATAGTAATTAAATATTAAAAATAATGAGCAATGATTACTCCAACTGTACTACAATCCACATATTAGAAGATAGTCCTGAGTTACTAAGAAAACTTTGAAAGTCTATGCCAACATGCTCCCAATTTTCTACCAGCACCTGATATAGAAAACTACCTTTATCAACTTTATATTCTCCAGATAAAATTTTATTTCTTACTAACTCAGCATCTAGCTTTCCTGGAGTGTGAGATTCTAATACTTTAAAGCCACTGCTATTTAACAAAAGAGCCAATGATGATGGGTTGAAGTAATTAAGATGTTCATGATCTACACTATTACATTTTTCTTTTAAAATTTTAAAATCAAACCCTTGCCCATTAGGGCAGGTGATTATTAAAAGACCGCCTTTTTTGAGCATTTTTTTTAAATTCGCAATAAAATTTATTGGAGAAAAAATATGTTCAATCACTTCGAAGTTTACAATAACATCAAATTTTTCTTTCTCATTAAATTCAATATTTTCAACAACTTCCTCTATAACCTGCAATCCCTTTTTACGACAAGTTTTAGCTAAATTAGGCGTTGGTTCTACTGCTACAATATTTTTAAAATAATTACGAGATTTCATCTCAAGACAAAAAGTTCCAAACGCAGCTCCTATTTCTAATAAAGAATCATTTTTTACATTATACTTTTGGCAAATTTCAAGTGTTTTGTCAACACGGGGAACAAATATTTTCTCTCTTCTCACTTTTTCAGATGCTGGAAAAATATGTTTATCCCAAAACGAATAATTGACAGAATCTTTATAAAATTCTTCCAATACCTCTGCTGTCGGTCTGGGGTTAGTGTACATTGTTCTGCACGCCTTGCATTCCACAAATCTCATCCCATATTTATGGTACTTCAAGTCTGCACTATCTTTTTGGCAAGCCGGACAATTGACAAAAACAAATTTATCCGACTGTTGCAATAATCGACCAATATCAATTGTCATTGCAATCTGTTGCTCCTTCATCAAATCACTTGGACGAATGTCATTTTCGCTAAAATTTGAATTACTCATTTCTATTTATTCTTGGTAATACTTTTTTTGTTCTTCTTTTTTGAGATAAACCTTGCCATATTCACTAGGAGTACCCCAAATATTATTTTTCCACCATTTCCCCTTTTTAATCCACCACACACGGGGGTCTCTAAAGGTATCTGCAACATAATCAAATTCCTCTTCTGTCCAACCCACGTATTTCAACCATCTATAAATGTCCTTTGGTTTAACCGAGTCCATTTTTTTAATTACTTCAATTCCTTCTTTTCGGGTCATAATACCACTTCTTATATCTTTGGTTGTATGATCTGTGGCTCGACCATACCCAAACTTTATCCATTTCATATAATCGTGAATCCCATTTTCATGCATATCATCAAGGTTAGACATTTTTCTATACGTTCTTTCAAACTCAAAATCAGCCTCTTTAAATCCGTATTTTTCTTTCATCAAAGGTCCATGCTCATTTGCATCCCACTTAAAAAAATTGGAGATAAAAATACCCCTAACACCAACCTCTTCAATTTCTTCATCAGCAGGGTATTTCCACTGAATCATTTCTCTTTCAAAAATCTCATCTTCGTATTCTTTAGAAGCTTCAATAATATCACTCCACTCGTACCCTCTTAAGCAATGCTCATGTCTATACCTATACGTAAATTCAACCAAATCCTTATAAGAATGCATTCCTCCCAAATCCATAAATCCATGCTCTCCCCATACCATTAAAGGAATTTTCTTTTCAACAGCTACCCTTACTGGATATGTAAATATTCCTGCATGAGCATGCCAATTCATATCACCCATTAGCCTTTGGCATGTTCTATTCATTTTTTTTAGTAGGTCTATGCTTGGTGTATAAAAAATATGATCTACATTAAATACCTCTCTCATATTAATGAGATTTTGCACGCCTACTTCTGTATAATTATTACCGTGATAAGTTACCAATAATGGATTTAATCCATATTCTTTTATTAAGTGTATTTGCCAATAGCTATCTTTACCACCTGAAACAGGGATAATGCAATCATAATTGGCATCTAACGAGCGGTAGTCATCTATTAGATTTTCAAAAAGCCTCCTACGCCTTTCCCAATTAACATCATTCTTTTCTTCATTGGTCTCGCATCCCGAACAAATTCCTTCCTCATTAAATTCCAATGGAATGGCAGAGCTAGAAACACTAGTGCAATTCTTACAATATTTGATTTCTGGCTTATTCATTATCTAAAATTTAGTCCTCTTTCTTTCAATTTTTTCTTACTTCTAGGATAGGCATTTTCGGTAAAATGAAACATATTACCTGCTGCAACCCCTGATAGCCCATCTGTACTGGCCACCTCTTCAAAATCAAATATATCAATAGCTCCGCCACAGGCAATCACGGGTAAATTTGTATTCTTTACAACTCTCCGAATAGTACCCAAGTCATAGCCTTCTCCTGTACCGTCACGGTCAATAGAATTTAAAAATATTTCACCGCACCCAAGTTCTTCTATGTATTTAATAATTGTATCTAAAGAAAACATATCTAATTGGGATTTTCCAAAATCTTTGTAAAATTCAACTTCGCCATTTATTTTTTTATAATCTAATGAGGCAATTATTGCTTGAGCCCCAAATATCTCAATAGCCTTTTTTACTTCTTTTGGGTTCTCGTAAAGCATTGTATTAAGTACCACTTTATCAGCTCCATTTTTAAGGTATTTCTTAATCGTGTTCAAACTTCTAATTCCACCACCAAATGATAATGGCATAAAACATTCTTGAGAAACCAAGTCTAAAATATCATCAATGGACTTAACAGATTGTATTTTATGGTCATCTCTCCTACTATCATAAAATGTGTTTCGTGAAATATCAATATAAATTAGTTCATCAATATCCCATTGATTATACCTCTTTACTTCGTTTATTACGTTACCAATTATTTTGTGATTAACAAATTTTTCACTTCTAACAATCAACCCGTTTTTAATAAACAATACTGGTATCAGCCTTTGTTTAAGCATTAAACCAAAATCCTTTTCAATAAATTCATTCCTAGGTGCTGGCTTTTTTCTGGGTGAAACTGTACTCCATAAATTTGACTATTTAAATTTATGGCAGAACAAAAATTAATTCCATAATTAGTCAAAAACAATGTAACTTCCTTCTTCTTTGGCAAACAATAATAAGAATGTACAAAATAATAATCTCCAGACAAGTCTTTAAAATAATTATCGGTTGCAATAGCTTCGTTCCATCCCATGTGAGGAACTTTTAGGGCAATTTCTTTGTCGAAAGGCACTACATCGCCCTCAACTAAACCTAACCCCGTAGTTTCTCCAAATTCGTAACTTTTAGCAAATAACAGCTGCATTCCAAGGCAAATGCCTAATATTTTTTTTCCATTTTTAACGCAATCAATTATAGCATGGTTCATCCCAGTCTCATTCAATTTGCTCATAGCCTCTGAGAACGCACCAACGCCAGGTAGAATTAAGAAATCATAATCATTAATAGAATCAGGATTGGTTAGCAAACTGGCAGTATGATTTAAGTGGTTAACGGCATTCGTAATTGATTTAATATTACCCATACCATAATCTATAATACCGATTTTCATCTATTTTTTTTAAAATGTTCTAATTTAAGTGGCATTCCAAATTTTAAATTTTTCAAGGCTATCGAACCAATTACTTTATTATAATATTTTGGATGCAGCCCATAACCTGGCCTCACTGAGCGAACGTTTTCTTTTGTAATAACTTCTCCTTGTTTTATATCTTTTACTACATATAATGACCTGGAAAATGCACGGCTTTTAATTTTTGCTTCTGTTAAACTATACTCAACCTTGCCCATCGCTTTTTCCGCTTTGCGCACGCTCTTAACCATTTCAGCAAATTCCTTCTCATCCAACGAAAAGCTAGCATCTGGACCTCCAATTGATTTATCTATAATAAAATGTTTTTCAATCACCTTTGCTCCCATCGCAACCGAAAGTGCAGGCACCAACGTACCCAGT
>Ga0256839_1000699_pt1 | contig 43036 bp, 43 predicted proteins | sample 354166metaG_FD_185968 | JGI IMG/M metagenome (GOLD analysis project Ga0256839, IMG submission 185968) | Hydrothermal vent microbial communities from Mid Atlantic Ridge, Atlantic Ocean - 354-166 | ecosystem: Environmental > Aquatic > Marine > Hydrothermal vents | place: Atlantic Ocean: Mid...
CTATACTTGAGCTCGAATTTAAAAGCAAAAAAAGGGACGTTACTCAATATCGAAAAGCAACTAATGTTTTTTGTTTTCATAAACTTAAAGATAGGCTTATTAAACTTATAACAAAAAGAAAGTTAAAAAAATGAATAAAGACACTAAAATTACAATTGAAACACTTAAAAAGCTTAATGTTCCTTATAAAGTCCATGAGAATGGAGATGTTACCACGACTGGAGACATTTATCTTGATGATTATGAATATGATTTTTATGCTCCTAAGTTAACCAAGGTTGGAGATATTTATCTTGAAGGCTACGAGTATAACTTTAATGCGCCGAATTTAAGAGAAGCTGGAAATATTTATCTTGATGGTTACGAGTATAACTTTAATGCTCCTAAGTTAACAAAAGCTGGAAAGATTGATCTTGAAGACTATAAGCATGATTTTAATGTTCCTAATTTGACCAAGGCTGGATATATCGATCTTCATGGCTATGAGTATAAATTTAAAGCTCCTAAGTTAAGAGAAGTTAGACATATTTGTCTTTGGGACTATAAGCAGGACTTTTATGCTCCTAAGTTAAAAGAGGCTGGATTTATCGATCTTGATGGCTATGGGTATGATTTTAATGTTCCTAATTTGACCAAGGCTGGATATATCGATCTTCATGGCTATGAGTATAAATTTAAAGCGCCGAATTTAAGAGAAGCTGGAGATGTTTATCTTCGGGAACATAAGCATGATTTTGATGTTCCAAAGCTAACAAAAGCTGGAAAGATTGATCTTGAAGACTATAAGCATGATTTTAATGTTCCTAATTTGACCAAGGCTGGATATATCGATCTTCATGGCTATGAGTATAAATTTAAAGCTCCTAAGTTAAGAGAAGTTAGACATATTTGTCTTTGGGACTATAAGCAGGACTTTTATGCTCCTAAGTTAAAAGAGGCTGGAAAGATTGATCTTCGTGATTATAAACATAAATTTAATGCTCCTAAGTTAACAAAAGCTGGATATATTTATCTTTGGGGCTATGGGCAGGACTTTATTGCTCCTAAGTTAACCTTAACCAAATAAATAAAAAACTATAGAAGGATAATAAAATGAAAACCGCGATTTATTTAAAGTGCTATGGAATTCAATAAAAGGTAACATGGTACTAACCCATTTGTTTGGGTTATAGAATTTAAAGCACACAATGTTAATGTGCGTAAAATCAATATAAATGATTGAGGATTTTTAAATATCCGCGCTGGGTGATTTTGTTATATACAAATCCACACCATTTGAAGCAAGCATAAGTTTTTTCTTTAACTTAAAAATAGCGGTTTCTACACCTTTAAAATCCTCAACCACCAATAAGCCAGTTTCATTTTTCAAATAAGTAAAATCGGCTATATATTTACAGATTAAAGTATCATTTATTACAATTTTAAACGGTACTTGTGTTTTCAATTCGTGGATAAGCCCATCATCTTGCGCTGCTTTTAAGAATAAATACCTGTGATACTCGCCTTTGCTATCAAATTTAAGCCCGAACGCTTCAACTTTCTTATTCCCGTATTTTGATTTTCTCATTTTAAATTTCCGCTGTTGTTATAAATAAAGTTATAAAGGTCTAAAAATAGTTTAAACACAATATACCCTTCTTCTTAAAATTAACCTCTATTAATGTACTATATAATTTAACAATTATCTATACCCTTGGACTAACAGCATTAAAATAATTTAAAAAAAATAAAAAACATATTGACGCATTAACTTAAATACTTCACAGTTAAATTTATTAAGTATAAAAAGGATAAATAAAATGAAAGTGTATGAAAAAAATTCAAAAATAGTAATCTATCATGATTTAGAAGATGTTCTTGCTAAGCATAAAGCACAGCTAGCATCGGGGTTCGCTAGAGGACAAGTAGAAGCACGCGAGCGTTGTAAAGGTTGGTGTAGTAACCCGATCTCGCGTCTCGACCTTATAGGTGCTGATCTTAGGGAGGTTGATTTTAAAGGTCTTGCTTTTAAGGGGGTTGATTTTAGGTATATTAATTTTAATATCTCTGACCTTGACGGGGTTGACCTTAGAGGCGTTGATCTTAGGGGTGCTGATTTCGAATGTGCTAGTCTCAGAGGTGCTAGTCTTAGAGGTGCTAATCTTAGAGGTGTTAATCTTGGCCTTGCTAATCTAGAAGGTGCTGATCTTAGGGACGTTACTCTTGGGGGTACTTGTCTTACAAATGCTTATCTTAACGATACTTATTTTAGACGGTCAAAGTACATACGGAGAGTTAAAGGTTTATGTATGGTACTTCACTGGCGTAATAATGTACTTGAGGCTACCAATTTGGATTATGAGCACACTGCTTATCTAGTAAAACATAACGATTGCGTTATGGTTCAATTAAGTGGTACTTGGGCTACTCTAACGGAGGTTCTAGAAAGTATAGGGTTTAGATATAGTAAGGATTCAGACTATGCCAAGAAGTTAATAGAAGCAGCTAACAAGTTGGAGAAGTGCAATGAAAGTATATGAAAGGTATTCAAGAATCAGAAGAACACAAAGATCACTTTATACAAATACAGCCACCAATTAAATATTAACAAAAAGGGCTATTGATGGTTGATTTAACACCATATACAGCGCAAATAACACGGGCGATGAGAGATGCTTGCGTGTCAGAATGCAATGATCCACGCACCGCTTTTATTAACGAACTCACGTCATATGGCTTTGAGAAGCCAACTAGGCTCGAGGTCAACGGGATTATTGGTCGCGTTGGCAGCCCCTTGGACATCAAGAAAGGGCAGCAATCAGGTTGGTATTGGTATAAAGAACTTGAAGTCAAAGACAGAATAATTGGCGTTGCCTCATTTGGCGACTGGAAAGATGGTTCTAAACACCAATGGTCATCAAAATCTCAACGCACCATGAGCCTTCAAGAAAAGAGCGCGTATCAAGAGGCGCAAGATTTAGCGCATAAAGCCGCAGAGCTTGAACAAGAGCGCAGATATGGAGAAGCAGCAAAGAGAGCTTTAAATATCTATCAAAACGCAGCCCCCGCAAGACCTGACGCAAAATACTTGCTAAACAAAAAAATAACACCCTGCCCGCTAATAAGAGAAACCTTTGTCAATGATCCAAATGGGGAGTTAATAATACCTGTTACAAGGAATGGTGAGTTATCTTCTCTTCAATTCATTAAAAATGAAGGGTCTTATACTGTCAATGGAAACAGTATAGGTAACAAAAGAATGATGAAGGGAGGGCGGCAAAAGGGATGCTGCTTATATATAGCGGGTAACAATGATATCGTTTATATATGCGAGGGTTATGCCACAGGGCGTAGCCTTAGTATGGCGACTGGCAACACTGTTTGCGTAACTTTTTCATCTACAAATATGTATAACGTCGCTTCCACTGTTAAAGACGCATACCAAAAATCAATAATTATTGTTGCTGGTGACGATGATATAGACGCAAGAATAAATACAGGTAGGGAGAAGGCAGAACACGTAGCATCATCTCTAGGTTTGGATATCATCTTCCCTTTATGCGGTGGTGACTTTAATGATATGCATAATGAGTTAGGGCTAAATGAGCTATCGAGATATCTTAAACCTCAATCAACAACGGTAAGCAACACAACTCAAAGAGTCATTCATAATGACGACATTATTATCAGACCAAGCGGCGTATTAGGGAACATGTTCGATTATTACAACGCAACAAGCGGTGCATATCAACCTGGATTCGCAGTACAAACCGCCTTGGCAATATGTTCTGTCTGGCTTGCGCGATCTTATAGGTCGTCAAGCAACAATTATAGCTCCTTGTTCTTCTTATGTATTGGGAAAACAGCGACAGGCAAAGAACACATAAAGACTGTCATTGAAGAGCTGTCTAGCGCGACAGGCAATGAAGGACTAATAGTTGGTGAAGGATATACCGCACCAGGTGCGGTAATGTCAGAGCTACTTTACAGACCAGCTCATATAGCTGCAATTGATGAACTAGGACTATATCTTGAGGCTTGCAAAGGCACTAATGGTAACTCACAGCAAAAAGAAGCTGTGTCAACCCTTATGCAAGCAATTACAAGGTGCGGTTCTGTCATACGAGCAAAGTCATACTCCACAATGGGTATGAAAAAAGAGATGGCAGAAATGACCAGAAATAGATATGTTCATAACCCAGGACTGTCACTAATAGGAGCAACAACACCAGGTACATTTTTTAAGGCAGTCGACATATCAGCCATAGAAAGCGGATTTCTTAACAGATTTTTAACATATGCATCTGACACTAAAAGAGCACTCAGACGCGATTGCCCCGACATTGAAGTGCCAGACAGAATAATAGATTGGGCAAGAGTGATAAATGAGCGTAGCGATACTAAACATGTATCATCAGAAAAGGTTGATCCAATCATAATTACTTTTACAAACGACGCAAAGAAAACGTTTAGAGAGTATGAGCAACATTGCATTGATTTAGCAGATAGCCTTGAAGATGATGGGCTATCCAATATAGTTGTGAGACAAAATGAATGGGCGATGAGGATAGCTTTGATATGTTCGTTATCAAGAAACCCCATGACAGATTTTATTGAAAAAGAGGATGCCGAATGGGCTATTTACTGGTCGAAGCTGTGTTCAGAAAAAAATCTTAAACAGTTAAGAATGCATATATCGCATTCAGGGTTTGAGGGAGATAAGAAAGAGGTATTAGAAGATTTGCGTAACCGTGGGGAAAAGGGTATAACATGGTCAAGAATGATGAAAATAAATCCATACGCAAAACACAAGCCGAAGGACTTAAAGAATATTCTTAACGCACTAAAAGATGCTGATGCCGTCTATGAAGAAGTGTATGCGGCAGGCAGAGGACGACCAACCACGTTGTGGAAAGCAGTATAAAGAAGGAGATAGCATTGGAGAATTACGAAAAAAGAGCATACTTATATGGCGGACAAATGGCATATGAATATGCAAAAGAGATTGGAAAACATGACTTAACAACATTTACAGGAGATGAATGGCTAACCTTCTGTGAGTGCATGTGCCATAATTACCACCTAGAATTTGCCAAAGACCAACTCAATTAATGAAAGGAAAGTAACATGGAAAACACAAGAGTAAAAATAGCAAATAGAATACAGGACTTAAACGTCATTGAAAGCAAGATATTAAGCATTCTTGATGAAATTGAGCCGCGACTAGCCCCCCTCAAGGAAATGAGAGACGAGATCAATGACGAGATAGATGGCATGATTAAAGACTTGGGAGATACAATGCTCCAAAATAAACCCTATGGGTGCGGAACTGCAAATTTTTGTGCAGGTGATTATGAAATAAAATATGTAGCACCAAAAAAAGTCACTTGGGACGAAAAAAAGTTATTAGAAGTCGAAGAAATGATAAAATCAGCAGGTAAAAACCCAAATGAATATATTCATTACAAATTAAGTGTAGCAGAAAAAGATTATGCACTATTTGATGACAATATAAAAACTGTATTCAAGCCTGCTAGGACTGTTGGCGTTGGAAAACCAAGGATAACATTTAAAAGAAGAGATAACGATTAATAATAAAAGGGGCTGCTCTTATCCACAGCCCCTTTTATTTAAAAAGGAATATCAAAATATTCGTTGTTGTCAATAATTTCACTTACAGATTCTTCCTTATCTGAAAAATCATAATCAAGTATATCAAAATACTTACCCTTTGGTTTTATAAGTATTCTTTTTGGCTGCGGATATTCGGCAATCAATGCCTCATCAACCGATTTAGGCACGTCAATATCAGGCAACCTCTTCTTATGCCACTTAACGGCTTGACTCCACGCAAATCTTTTATTGTCTCCAACATCAAATGTGTGATGCTCAAAACAAACCCACTCGCGAACAAGGTTGGTTAAGGTGTAATATGTTACCTTCATAGAGGGTAAACCGCCTTTTTTTTCATGCCTATCATAACCAACATCAAGGACATCAACCCACTCAGGCTCAATATCAACACTGACAACAGCGGCGTTACCCGCAGAATCATCTAAAACAATGAAGCAATAAGAGCAATTATAGCAATATCTTTGTGAGGCTGCGCAAATAGAGCCGCATTGAGGGCATTCTTTTGTTGCCGCCTCGCCTTCACCATCGCTCTCGACTTCCCCCATATATTTCTTATGAATCTCGATTTTATCTATTGGTCCTAATGCTTTTACAACCCCTCCATAGTCAACAATCATGCAGTTTGGCTTTATGCTATCCGCGATAGCCCTTAGTCTTGCCTCCCTTGTACTGGCATCATAATTGTCGGCATAGATTGGGCGAACCCCGCGACCTACGCATTGAATGTACAGCGCGGGGGAGCGCATCGGGCGCATAATACAAATAAGATCAATATATGGATCGTTATAGCCAGTAGTTAACTTTGCTACATTAACAAGGGCTTTAAACTTACCAGCTTTGTGATTTTCAAGAATGCTATCTTCTTCATTTGCTGGTGTATCATCTGTAATAAACTCTGCTGCTATACCATGGGCTCTTAATTCATTACAAACATCTTCCGCATGCTGCTTTCCTGCCGCAAAAACCAACCAGCGGTTTCTGTTTCTACCAAGATCAACAAGGTCATTAATACATAATTTGTTTATCTCTGGTGTGTTTACATTTCTTTCGATTGCGCTGCTTACAAAGTCACCATTGCGCATAGGAATGTTAGATGTATCCATCTCAAAGGCAACTTTAGGGGATACGGGCTTAGCCCACCAACCCTCTTCAATCATATATGTCATAGGGATTGTATAGGTAACTTCATCAAACAACCTATTCTCTCCTTCGTCGAGTCTGCCAGTGTCCGACCTAAAAACTGTGCCTGTAAAGCCAATAAGCCTTAAGTTTGGGTTTAAGACTAAGCAGTCAGCAATAAACTCTCTGTACTGCGTGCTACTCTTGTGCGAAACGAGATGCACTTCGTCAATTATTATTATCTCAGGTGGCCGAGGCATAAAGCTAGCTTTCCCTGCAATGCTTTGAATGCTCGCAAAAGTAACATCATTATGTAGTCTCTTCTGCTTTAGTCCTGCGCAATATATGCCTGCGTCAACATTTGGGTATTGTGAAAACAGCTCTATTACGTTTTGTTCAATAAGCCTTTTGCTGTGAACTAGTGATAATATTCTTAAATGCGGATATAGAGCATGCAATCTTCTAATGGTCTCGGCAATAAGAAACGACTTTCCAGCAGCGACAGGAGCGTCAATTAAAGCGTGTTTTTTTGTGGTGAATAGGTGATTAAATAAGTAAACCAAGGCGGGCTCTTGGTAATCTCGTGCGGTCTTCATAATTATCCTTAGCTATGGCATTCGTTTGAAAATGGACAGAACCTACATAAATAGTAATCTGATTGCTCAGATACTTTTGTAGGGGCTAGGCTTGCGTTAACAATCTTATTGGCTCTATCTATATACTGTAAAGCTATATCTTTTTTATAGTTTGTTCTGCATGTAGCGTAATCTCGTCCACCAGAATATGATACGGTTAAATATCCGCGTGTACATTCGAAGTAATGCATATACAGCTGGTGCTGCACGTAGTATGTTATATTCCAGTTTTTAAGAGCATCTTTTTCACCAAACTTTTTCTTAACCCGCTTAAACTCATTAAACTTTTCATGCTTACAAGACTTGTTTTCCCATATGTGCCATGTTTTTGGTGCTTGTTTAATACCAAATATTAAACCATCAATATGCCCTTTAAACTTGCCCCCCAAATCAGAAAAGCAAACTTGCGATCCATCTGCATTATGCGTGACTAAATCCACACCATCAACAAGTCTAAGCCTATAGGCTGTTAAGTCTTCTGTTCTGTGACCATCTTCAATTGCCATTAAACCTTGAGATGGTATAGGCTCTTTATTATATCCATTGTAATCATACCAAACTTTACGAGGGCAAGGATCGCCTATAAGCGAAGCTCCAAGATAATTGCGGCGTTTAGTTTCCTGCTTAGCCTCTATAGCTAACCTCATTGCCGCTATAGTTGGGTCTTCTAAAAGTTCTTTTGGTAGTGTAACCATTATTTATCCTTGAGTTTTAAAAATTAGCCTATCCTTTAAAAGCAAAAGGATAGGCTTTTTATTTATTTTGGTACTTCAAACGGATTAGCAACTGGATGCGCTGCCCCCATTGCATCACCATATACTGCCTGAGGAACGGGCGGGGTGAAAGCTCCGTCCTGATATGGTACTTGCGGTTGCTGTGAGCTAGCAGCTGGATGTGCTGCTTGTCCCGTTGACGTTGGCAAACGCTTCACTATAACACTTTCAAATTTACCTGTCATATCGACCTCCTCACCATCATTATTTATGAAGTTTTTGCGCTGTTTTTGCTTAACTTCAATAACGTACGGTTTATTATGCAGCTGGTTCGTATCTGTTATGCTAGCCAAGCCAACAGCTTTACCGATATTTGCTAACGTTTGCATAGCTATTAATACAGTCTGATCTTTAGGGTGAATAATGTTTAAATGCTCAACAAATTCAGTATCTTTATACTTTCCACTAGTTATGATTGTCTTTAGACAAACCATTGAACCAGTGCCTTTGCTATTTTGCTTTAATTCGCTAGATATAACGACAGCTGGATATCTTCCATCATCAATACAGACAATGCTTCCACCCTCTCTCGCTTCTTTCTCAACATCTACTGCTCTAGGTAATGCAACCATTTTAATCTCCTTTTGTTGGTTGTTTAGTAATTCCGATAACTTTGTTGTGTATATCCAGAAGGTTGGGCTTCTCGTAACCCCCTAACGGGTTAGGCTCTCCATATTTTGTTCTCACTCCGACCGCATATTGTGGGCAAGGGTGACATTGGATAACATGAACATCTTTTCCATCCTTATCCTTAATGATTTTAGCCGCTAAAACAGCAGAAAATCTATATGGTAAGTTGGTTTGCAACTTAGCCCATGTTAGGACTGGGGCAGCAATCATACCGCCAGTAGTTTCGTCCTTCACCAGCCCCTGCTGTGCTATGCAGACGACATTACACGGTAACGATTTTATCTTGTCCATGAGTTCGATATACCTAAGTTCAAACTTCTGATAGCCTTGCCGACCGTCTTTTTCTTTAGAAAATATCTCATTAAACATTTTCTGAACAATGTCAGTAATACTGTCTATAAAAACCCAATGATCTGATTTCCCATTGGCGATCACCATATCTAGAACCGAGGTAAAGTCAGCGACGTTATAACAGTCAGCCTTGTTTATGTCAGCCCCTTCGATGCTATCAATGTTGTTTTCGGTGTTAATAAGCAGGACTTTTCCAGCAGGCAATGTTGTAGCCAACATTGTCTTTCCAGTTTTAGTGTTCCCAAAAACAAGATAGCTTTTGGTTTCACCGCCAGAATCTTTTAAGTTTGTTATTTTTACCGTCATTCTTCTAACTTCCTTTCTAATCCTTCTTTTATAAATCGAGAAGCCTGAGCCGATGCAGACCTGTTTTCAATTTTAGCCACCCTTTTAAGGTTGCTTGATGTTTCCTTGTCTATATAGACCTGAATAACTGCTTTAATGTCAGTCATAATTTTAAACTCCTTTGTTTAATAGAAAATACAACTATACATTAAACGTCAGACAAAATCGTGTCAAGTAAAAAAAAATAAAAAAAAATAAAAAAAACTTGCTTAATGAAATAAAATAAAATACAGTTGCTTTAGATGAAAGATGAGGTGTTGTTTATGCCAGTTATAAAAAGTGCGATGAATGCAGGAAAGTTAAAGAGATTAATCTTGGAGGCTAAAGATCATGAGCAAAGTTAATTTAATGCCACGCGGCTCTGGCTTTAGTGATGGCTGATTTTGTACTTAAAATATATTACGGCAATTAAATTTTAGAAGAATTAGACATTATAACAATAGAAGTGGAGCAATAAATCATGGAAAATAAAATGAATACTATTAACTATATGAGAGGCTTATATAGTTTTGTTGAAGAAAGCAATAAAATTGAAGGCATAAACAGACCCCCAACAAAAGAGGAAATAGATACGCTTAAATGGTTTTTGTCCCTTGATAAAATCACCATTAATAACCTAATCAAGTTCGTTGGTGTTTACCAGCCAGATGCGCAGTTTAGGAATAACGCAAAAGTCCCAAGCGTTCGGGTTGGTAAACATAAGCCAATTGTTAGTAGTATGCTTGTTGAAATACATATACAGCGTATAATCGAACAGTTAAATAACAATAGTAGAAGCATTTATTGTAACCATGCACAATATGAGACCCTCCATCCGTTCACAGACTGTAACGGCAGGTCAGGGCGCGCGTTGTGGCTTTGGCAACATAAAAAATACAGCTTAAATTTTAATGCTGTTTTAAAGCGTGGATTTTTGCATAGCTGGTATTATGAATCACTCGAAAACTGGAGAAAATAAATGAAAAATGAAACTTATACAGACGGAAGCCCCAGTCGAACGTGGTATGAAGAGCAGGGCAAATTTAAACGCGCCGATCTTGTGCCTCAATGGCATCCTATGGAAACTGCTCCAGAAGGCAAAGATATTCTAGTTTATTGTGAGGAAACTGGGGAGATGTTTGTTGTTTTTTGGGCAATGCAAGTCACTACTGAAAAATATAATTGGGTTATAGCTAGAGCACATGACGGAACATGTTTTATCTGCGCGAACCCAACCCATTGGATGTTGTTACCTAAGCCACCTAAGGAGAATAACTTATGATATCATCTGCAACAGAAGCACTTAAAATGCTGATTGACGAATATGAAAGAACGAGTAATACGGCGTTTGAGCGCGGGTTTGTTTGCGGGTTAACAACGCGCCAACAAAAAGGGGTTTTGTTAGCTCGGCGGGTCTTGTCTCGGGAAGCATTTCAATCTTTCAAACAAGGCGATAAAGTTCGTAAAAAAGGAAATAAGGGTCAATGGCACGGTGTTATATGTGGAAAATATAGCACAGCCATAACCCCAGAGGGTTATGCTGTAGAAAGCGTTTATGAAAAAGGAAGCGTGCAAATTTATCCTGTAAATGCGCTGGAGAAATGGGAGAACTAAAATGGATTATTATGAGTTAACAGATGATACTAAAACGTTGCCTAATGGCACGAAAGTCTACAGAATAAGATCTACACTGGCTTTTGCCAATATTAAAAAAGGCGAGTTAGGGGGCTGGGTAGAGCATAAAGGTAACTTGCTGTACCCTGCTTGGGTTTCTGATGAGGCTTGTGTTTCTGATGAGGCTTGTGTTTTTGGCATGGCTAGGGTTTCTGACAAAGCTTGTGTTTCTGATGAAGCTAGGGTTTCTGACAAAGCTTGTGTTTTTAATGACGCTAGGGTTTCTGATGAAGCTTGTGTTTTTGGCAGTGCTTGGGTTTCTGATGAAGCTAGGGTTTCTGATGAAGCTAGGGTTCTTGGCAGGGCTAGGGTTTTTGGTAAAGCTTGGGTTTCCGGAGAAGCTAGGGTTTCCGGAGAAGCTAGGGTTTCTGATGAGGCTTGTGTTTCTGATGAAGCTATAATTTCTGACAAAGCTAGGGTTTTTGGCAGAGCTAGGGTTTTTGGCAAAGCTTGGGTTTTTGATGAAGCTATAATTTCTGACAAAGCTAGGGTTTTTGGCAGAGCTAGTATTTCTGGTAAAGCTAGAGTTTCTGAAAACAAAATGAAATCAATATAAACGGAAATAAAAAATGATTTGGACAATATTATGGTTTTTAGGCGGCTTGTTAGCTTTTGTTATGTTATGGCTATATATAATTTTAATAACTATAAATTATATGGATGGAAATGAATAACCAAAATAAAAATTAAAGGATAAGTAAATGTTTATAATTGGCGCACTACTATCAAGGCTACACGGGTCAACGTGGCTGCCTTATAAAATATTAAAGTCAATCCTATGGGCTTTGCCATTCGCCGTGATAGTTTGGTTGTTGTTAGGGGGCTGGTGGGCGTTACTTGTCCTTGCTGGCTGCTCACTAACCAAATCAACAGGACATGGCAACTGGCTTGATTATGGGCGCAGAAATAATGAAGTATTCGAGGATGAGCGCACCGAGTTTCTTATTAAGCCAGCTAAAAGTAAATTAAGCGGTTATTGGTATGACGCTTTAGGAATGCTAATAACTGGCATTTTAAGCACGCTACCATTCGCACTGGTTATGTTTTTTGTAAATCCTATATATTACGTTGTGGCAGTATTTGGCGGTGCATTAAAGACAGTTGGTTACATGATCGGCTGGAAGTTTTTACCTAAACAGGCAACTGTAATAGGTGAACTATTTTCGGGCGCAACAGCATATCTGGTTTTAGACTTAATCATAATTATGGAGTTTGTTTTATGAGATGGACAGAGGAAAAAGATCGAGAAATTAAAGCTTTAGTCAAAAAAGGTTTAACCTATCGTGAAGTTGGTGAGCTGGTTGGGGTATCAAAACGAGCCATAGCGAACAGGATTTACAGACTAAAGATTGATAAACCAAAGCATGTGTGGATTAACAACGATAAAAATAGCAAAATAAATAAGCAATCAGATTACAAACAGCGTGAGCAAGATTTTGATGGAGTTCCTCTTGACGGTCTTAAAAATAGCCAATGCCATTATACCGTAAATGCAAAAGATTTCTGCGGTGATGATGTTAAAGGAAAATCTCCATATTGTGAGAGGCATTACAAAATATGCTATACAAAACCAAAACAATTAACACCTAAAGGAGACAAATATGGTTGAAGTCGCAACTCACTACCCGAAAGATGATAAAATAGTCATTACAGACGATAACGATAATGTTATAAGAATTATAAAGTTGAATAAATAACTTATGGGGTGTCTAAAAATTGCAGCACCTAGATATCAGGTTCAATAGAGATATGCTAATAATAGAGGATGCGAGACCTCTTAACACTCCGCCAAGGTTATTCAATTAATCAGAAATATTTGTTTTTATTTGCAATTTTCCTGCCTTGTTAAATTATGTTCTAATATTTGCGATAGAGTTTTACCCGTGTCTAAATCGCTAGCGATTATATAGCGTGACCAAGAGCATTCATTCGTTGCGCATCCAGTTATTAGAGTGCAGCCTATCAATAACAGCTTTTTCATTTAGCCCCCTCACACGTTTTTCTATAACCTCACGCGAACGTTGACCAGCTGCAACAGCTTTGAGTTTGGCTGACTGGCACTGTGACCTCGCTTGATTCTTTCCTGCAAGGTAACTCGCGCTTAGGGCTGCGGATAAGAGCAGCCCTGCGATGATTATAACGATTAGGCGTGTTTTCAATGTTATTTACCTTCATTGAGTTTTGCAACGCCACGAGAAATAACATATGAGCCAATTATACCAGCTATCGTAGCAATAGCCTCAACTGGCAACACAAATGAACCTAAAACACCAGATTGATTCAAAATTACAGCAATGCTTGATATGGTGGTTATCCAAAACTCACTTGTTTTATATCCTGTTTTCATTTCATATTCCTTTCAATTTATACGATTTTTGAGCCATCCAAATATGAACCGCTCATCTTTTTCTCGCTTTTCTGCGAGGTTAATATAGAAACTGCCCTGCAAGCAATTAAGCCCGCGAATAAAGACAGTTTCGCCAATTCCGCCGCGTAGATTTAAATATTTGTGCAGCGTATTAATTGTTTTAAAACCTATAAGCCCATCAACAATTAAATCATTATAATGCTTTTCCCTATCATTTAAAACATTTAAAAGTCTTTGAGCAAATATAGCTGCTCTTTTAACGCCCATATTGACGGCTATATCAGCTAGCTTTACAGCTATTGCGGGCGATAGCTTTTCTATATTATCCAACTCTAGCTTATTCCAGTATTTCTCTTTGTATATTTGTTTTGCCATAGATAGCGGTAAATCGCGCATTTCACCATTATAACCATATTTACGCGCAACGCGCTTTGTTACACCATAATTTGTTTCACCGCCACTATCGCTTGGGTCAAACACATATCCACCTTCAATAATTAGAAGCTCTTCTATAAACTTATCAAACACTTTCATTATATCTTTCCCTTATTTCTCTAACGTCTGTTTTTATAGATTCTATATCTTTATTTAATGAATCAAATGCTATTTGAAACTCACCTTTGGTGATATGAATATCAGAAACGCGCACAGAAAGATCATCAACCTTTTTATGTATATTTGCGCGAAACTCTTTATTGCTCTTTGCATGGAAGCCAAATAGAGCTAAAAAGCCTGTTGCAATAAAACCGATTGCAGCAAAAAAACCTTTTTCAAAATACGTCGCCAAATCTTGCATTATCTATTTTTCCTTTTCATTTTATACCAGCTCCACCAAACCCACGGCATATTTACAGCTAAGAAGGCGGCTATTGATAATAACGGATATCCCTTCCCTGCTATAGCTGTGGAGAAGTCATAATCAGCGCATAATTTACATTTGCCGTGCGTGTATGCGGAGTCGTGTGTGGCGCACTCATAGTGGAATTTCTTTTCGAACCAGTTTCTAAACCAAGGGATGGCGGGCAGTGTGCAGTATCTTTTAGTCATTACACGTGCAACCCACTTTTCATAAAGATGTTCCCTAATAGTCTCAACATCTAAAAACATCAACTCTTTCTCTTTGAAGTCAACTTCTTCTACTTTTTTATTATTTATAAACACTGAAAAAACGTTATTATCAAAGGTAATACACGGTGTTTTAGCCTTATTTGCGCCATAAAATGGCATTTTGCAGTATCTTTTAGTCATTTGTTCTAACCTTACTTATAATTTCATTTTTTGTTACTTATGATCATCTATAGCTAACTCGCTGTTATATATGTATATGTTGGTGCAATTGGTGCGCCGCTAGTATCAAAGTCTGCTATCGTTCTTGTATCATACAACGGATTACCTAGCTCAACAGTTACTACTCCAGTAGCTCCAGTTTGCCATAAATTCTCGTTAGGTACAAACGTGCCTAACCCAACGGAGTTAGAGCCAACAAGATCAAAGTTATAAGCATCTATGACGATAACTTCCCACACACCGTTGGCTTGTATTGAACCTGCTACACCTTCTATACCGACTGTTTGACCGTTTAACAGACCATGCCCACCGACTTTTTGAGAGTCGCTAGGGATTGCTGGTGTAACTGGATCAGCAGTTGTTACGCGTATAAGACCTGCTCCATTGTCCGTTACGCCTGTTATACGTGGTGTGAAGTACGTGTTTGTGGTGTAATTGCCAACGTAGCCGTACTGGTAGCGTATATAAGCAGCACCTATAGGAGCGGCAGCTAGTGTTAGTCTTACAGTATTTGATCCAGTGACTTTTGCACTAATAATAGGATCAAGTGAGGTGAATAGTGGATTTATAGAAACTTCGAACCCAGTGATGTCAAGTGCGTCATTTAGCGTTTTAAGTGAGCCTCCATTCATATCGAAAGTGAGATCAATTATATTCGTAGTTTTTGTTGCACTTACTAGAACCCCGCCTACACCGTCATTAGCTATTACACCAAGCTTAGCAGATAGAGAATGACCCAATCTTGAGGCTTGAGATAAGTAACCTTTTAATGTTGGTGATAAATGGGCATTTTCAGGAAAGTTATTTTGCCATGTAGGTTGAAGATCATTATACCAACCGAGTGAGAAGATATTTACGTTAGCTTTACGAGTTACCCAATCATCCATACCATGGCGGAACTCATGAACCGCGCTGGAACTCATTAAGGATTTACCTCCAATAGCCGTAAAATTAGCCACTCCGAATTTAAAGTCATTATTAGGCATATCTGCATTTAAGATATCGTACAACTTACCTAACTCACCAAAGCCAGTCCATGCACCAGCAGAACCAGCATCAGAGAAGTAACCAGTTTGCCCGATGTTTGAATTACCATGTAGCCACAGGAATGCGCCTGTTTTGCCCATTGCATAACCAGTCACTATGATTTCACTAGCGTAGTTGTCCGCGATATACTGGTTGAATTGCTCGATAGCTTTTCCGCCGTAAGCCTTATTCGCCACACAGACAACCGAGTTACTTTGATTAGATACGTAGTTGCCGAATATGGCTAGTGGGGCAGGGAAGACCTCTAAATTTTGGTTAGCTATTTTAGTATAGTTAATAGCCCTTGCAACCGTTCCACCGCTTATGTAAGCATTAGTATAAACAGAGCCATCTAGCGTAACCTTATTAAGGGCAGTCGCCGTCACTGTCCATACGGTATCATTAGCTTCTACCGTACCTATAATGGCTGACACCATTATCTTATCACCAGTTTTTAAACCATGCGCAGGGGTTATGGTTAGCTCAATCTCACCACCAACATTTGCGGTTGCTGTAACGTCAAACCCAGTTAAGGTGTAAGAATTTATAGTCTTAAATTCTGATACATAACCGTTTAGAGCCACACTTGTATTAGTGGTTGCGCTCATAGCTTCCATGAGGGATTGACCACTTAAAATAATGTTTTCACCAATGCCCCATTTAAGGGTTGAGGTCATCACATCAGCAGAACCTTTTTTACGTATTTGTGCGTTTATCCAACGCTTCCCTTTAGGCAGGGTGATGTTGCCAGACCAAACGCCACCAGAAGAATTGCTTTGAATTGTGCGCCATTCTTGAATACCATTATTTTGATCATCAAAGAATTGAATTTCAATATCAGAACCATCTGCTCCATAGTATGTGCCTGAAAGCGCAACCGTAGCAACGCCATCAACTTGCTGCACAACGTAGCCACCAACGCCAACAGGATTAAAAAACACAGCATCAGTCATAGGAGCATAACCGCGCCCAGTAACAAGGCTGTAACCATTATTTAGATATCTTGCCGCAGTAATAGCATTAAGCTCATTAGTCCATGTTGCACCTACGTTATCCATAAGGAAACGCCAGTCAGTAGCGGCAGGTATTCCAAACGTTTCTACATTTGCGCCGTTGCCTATTTGGTCGATTTGAGTTTTAGTTAGACTATAAGAAACCTTAAACCAGTTGCGCATCGAGCCTGTCAATCTGCGCCCGAAGGATATAATTTGCCCAAATGAGATAAAAGTATCAGTCATTGCCCCGAAAGCCGTATGCTCTTCAGCAGCCAACACGGGAGCATGCCCCTTAAATTTGAGCCACATTTGAACAACAGCTCCTACTTTTTGAACCGTAACGAATACGTCTTCACCTTGTTTCACGCGATAATTTGAAGTTATACCGCGCCCAGCGTACGGATACCAATCTGATAATTTTGTGCCAAGTACATTCCCCGCAGCGTCTTTGCCATATAAACCTATACGCCCGTCAATAGGATTATGTTCAAGATATAAATTGTTGCTTGTGTTGCCGTTTGCTCCAAGCCCGCCTATGCAGAACGGCACAGTTACAGCCGCTCCATCATTTCTTAACCAACCGCCGATAGACCAATCACCTGCTGGCAATGGTTGGTTTATTACGTGATATCGCGCGTAAGTATCATTAAAGTTTACGGCATTATCGATGGAGCTAGCGGGTAATGCTTCTAAATTAAAATTTATATTTGCCCAAGGCGCGCCCCATTTAGTAGACAGATAGTTACCTATTTGATTCATTTCATCGGCATTTAAAACACGATCAAATATTAAAATCTCGCCAATACCACCGCGAATAGATATAGGTGTATCATCGCCGATTTGAGTTATTGGCTGCGTTAAAGCAGAATCTGTTAGGTTGTTTCCATCATCAACTCCACCGATATAAATCCCCGTACCAGCGGACGAGGTGTACGCCGTAAGTATTTGTGAATCTGTGGGAACGGGGTTAGTTCCGTTAACAAGTACAGCCTGTGCAGTGCGAACAGCGTCAAGTCTATTTGTTGGGTCAACTCTAACTGTAAATGATCCAGCATCTCCGCGCACAAAAGTTTTGTTTATTAAATCACCTGATCCATGGGATGGTGCTATAAATACCGTGTACCCATTTGTGTGGCTTATAGGGTTTGTGAAGATTAATTTATCATCGCCATCAAATTGTATAACATTATTAGAATTAGTTGTGACCGCGCCAGTAGTTGGTCGTGCGCCCGCAACACCTTGCGTTGCGTGATTATTGTTGCCTGATTTATCGTCCCATTGAGATACCGCTCCAGCTATATCTGTAATGGTTGAAGTATCCGCGGCATCTAACCATAGCTTGAGGTTGGCTATATCCGTGGGGAAAAAGCTAAAAAGTGTTTTTGTATGTCCGCCTAATAATGGAAGCATTTAATTACCTGTTATTCAGTGATCTTACCGATAGTAACTGAATCGTGCGCTCAGCACCTTCAGCACTACCAGACACGATTTTTATATATGGATAACCAAGAAAATCAATAAGATTTAATGAGTAAGCACGCCCCTGCGTTACTGTTGCGCCTATGGCTGCGTCCGAGCTATCATATATAGTAGAAAACGTCACATTATCAACGCTACCTTGAAACGTTACAGCTGCACCTGTGAAGGCTGCGGGCAAAATAAACCCACATAATGTAAAGTCATTAAGGCTAGCAGCTGTACTCACTGTGCCAGAACTGGAAATAACCACATCATGGTACTCTTTTCCTTGCGTTAAGCTGGTCATTTTATTTTATCTCCTTATTATATGCGTCATACGCCAAGTTAAATGCTGTTTTAGCGGTTTCGTATAGGCAACATTATTGCACTTCAATCAAACCTACTCTAACTCAACAACAATTACAAATCCAGATTTACCAGCAGTACTACCAGTTCCGCCAGCAGACCCAGCCGCACCTACTGTTACAGTTTCAGTCGCCCCAAGTCCAGTTGTTATAAATTCTACAGATAAGCCACCGATACCGCCGTCTTGCCCGAGGGCGTAACCATCAGCCCCCCTAAAATCAGCATAGCCACTACCGCCCTTACCGCCCCCAGCAGGCACGTTAACTATATTACCACCTGAACCAGTGCCATCACTAGCTCTTCGCGCAAAATCAACCTGACCACTTAAACCACCAGAACCACCAGAAGCACTGCAAAATGCAGCAAAAGAAGAAGCCCCACCTGCGCCACCAGCGCCAGAAAGACCACCACCACCACCGCCCCCGCCGCCTGCGCATATAACTATAGCTTGGCTCGCGCTAGCATGTTTAGTGTATGTGACAGAGCTGGAAAATCCTTGTACATTAACAACACGTCCTAAAGCCGTTAAAGCTGGAGATAAGGCATCTATAGCCTGTGCAGTCCGCAGGGCGTTTAATGGTTTATCTGTTGCTATTCCCGCCTCGGCTTCCGCTTGGGAGGCAAATGCCAGCGCACTATTGACCCAGTCAGTACCATCATAGGTGATGTGTTCACCAGAGCTTGGCGAAGAAAGATTAACTTCCAACAAGTTTGCTGGTACTATGAAACTGGAAAAATCAGTAAATGTAATCGCTGTTGCTCCAAGAACAATAGGATTGCCAGAAGCCCCCAAAGACCAAAACTTACTACCATTAACTGTGCCGCCAGTAACAAAAACCAACGACCCTACAACAAGGTCACGAACTCCATTTGCGTCAACCCTGCGAGTCCACGCTCCAGAGCTGGTAATATAAATACCGTTCTTCGTTGCGTCAGACTGATCCTTAACAAGGACATCTGATGATGAGGTTAGCGTACCATCAATGGTTTGCTCACCAGACAGCGTTATATTAGCAGTTGTCGCAAGAGCAACAGGCTTTTTAACAGCCGCTCCTCCATTTACACCATTTAATCTATCCACTAATGTCGATGCCATATCGTCTCCAAATAATCCTTACTATACCATATTTTTTATTAATTGCATTAATTAAAATAATCAGATGCACGCTCAGCTTTTTTCTCCGTGTAACCGCCAAACCTCAACGCCCCCTTAACAATATCACCTTCGGGCATATCACCCAACACACCCTTAGTCGCATTTATTGCTGCACCAGTAGCGTAACCTGTTAAAGTACCACCTACAACCGCTAAAGCTTCCAAAATTTCTGTAAACTCAATACCGTCTTCCCAATTCCTAGCCGTATCAGCAATTACCCATGAAAGGTCTTCTATGCCCATAAGGTAATTCATACCCTTACCCTCGTAATATGTGCCGTATAAACGTGCGAAACCAGTGGTCAATATGTCACCAATAAGTATCGGGCCATTCAAACTGCCAAGAACAGCAGCACGCCACAAAGAGCTGTCATCTTCATCATCAGGCACAAGAGCGTTACCTACATATTGGAACATAACAGGCAAGATAAAGTGATAAATAGCAATCTTCTTAGCAAATTCTTTTCTGCTTATATCACCGCGACTAAAATCTCTAATCGCGTCTATCTCTTTCTTGAAATAAGACAATGGAGCAGACTTAAAGGCAACGAATGTTCTTACAAACGGATTTGTACTCATCTGCCATCTTGACCTTTGAGATATAGAAGCCGATTGCTGTGATGAGTCAGTAGCCCTAACAAACGCCTCAACAGACTCCTCATGACTCTTTTTAAGAACATCGCGGTTATACTTGTAAACAGCCCAACCACCCATATAAATAGCCGACCTATCACCCAATTTAGTGAATATAAGCTGCGCCTGCTTCCAATTTATGTTTTGCCCATAACCAAGGCTCTTCTCAAGAAGCGATGCCTCACTGCCTTTTATAATGTCAAGGGATGGGTCTGCCCCGCGCAATATCATATAATCTGTGGACGACAATATCTTTATCGCCTCTTGGGGGTTTTTTGCAAAGTCAGCAAGCCCTTTTGCAAATTCTCCTGATGGTATCTCATCAGCATAAGCAATGAATGAGGTTAATTGCTTAGCAGTCATATTCGGCTTTAAACCAATAACAGACGTTGCCATATTATTGTTTAGATTCTGGAATATACTATTTGTCCACTCATCTCTCTTGGCACTGCCCCGAGAGAAATCATCAATATAAGCCATGAGGTTAGCATTATATTGCTTGCCGAGCTTAGACTCTATGACGTCAGATATATCTGTGCCTGTAAAGTAAGCCCTTAAATCACGGGTAGGCTGCGCAAAAGAAACGAATTGCGCCGAATGACTTATATATCTTGTAAACACGCTGGTGTCTGATTGAGCGGCAATCTGAACTATTGTATCAACACGATCCTTGAGCAATGTTTGTGATGAAGCAGAAGCCCTGTAATGCTTCTCACTTAAGAACTCATCATACGATTCTATATCCGTGTGACGCGAACGCTTGATAGGGCTGTAAAACTCGTTGAATGGCAAATCAACGCCGTACATGTCTGAATAAACAGCATTTACATCTACGTAAATATCTTGATATAGCTCGATCTGCGCATCAATAAATCTCTTGTCTTTTGGTGTCAAATAGCTATCAAGAGCATCTATCATCTCGTCAGTTAAACCATTGCCAGTCTTCACCTCAACATCACCGTCACGCTGCCTTTTTATCGGCGCAAACAAAGTATCTGATAACGTAGGGTCTCTTAACTCCATCCATAATTTACGAGCTTCAGAGCGCGACATACTCCATGGTCTCGCACGTGTATCACCATTCTTTTTGAACACACCAATAGTGTCAATAACAACATCATCTTTAGTTATTGCCGCCCTTATCTCATTTGAGGATAAATTGTAAATGTCCATATATGTATCAGTAAATGCCTTACCATGCTTAACAAGCAACCTGCGCTTAATTTGCTCAGCTTGGAACATCATCTCAAACAAGCCATCAGACAACTCCTTGTCCTTACCAAATGGGATATCTATAAACTGCTTCCAACTGTACTGCATACCCCAAAAACGACTACGAGCAGCAGTCATGCCGTCTATTATTTTTTCAGATATGGTCTTGTTGTCAAGGTCTTCTACTTCCCTACCTTTTAACAACTGATCCATTAAACGTGAGCGAACCTCATGAATATGCTCATCTCGAGTAAACTTTTTAACCTCAGCAAGCTTTTTCCCGCCTTTTACAACGCTGTTTATTTGCAACAGAACACCTGCCATATCACTAACAGACATATCCTGATAACCAGAACGTATAGCTAACAACATGTTTTCGAACTTTGTCACGGCATCTGTTTTACCAGATTCAAGATTTGCATGCAGCTGCTTAGCTGCAACATCCCTTTTTTTCTCCCTAGCTTTTTTTCTTTTCGCCAGTATTTCAGCTCTTTTTTCAGGGTCTTTTTCAGTTATTTTACTGCGCCCGTCTTTTGTCTCACTTAAAAGCGCACCCACCTGTGATTGAATTCTTGCATCGCCTAACACACCTACAGGCTTCTTACCTGCTTGCTTTTGCTTCCCCATACTAAGAGTCTTAACAATAAGCTCTTTAATTTCCTTCCTTTGAGCAACATCAATTTCTCTATTCACCCTGCTGACAATACGATTTATTGCCTTATATGTTATATCAGATTTACCAATATCGCTAACCATTTTTAGGAATTTACCCTTATTAGGCAATCCAGAATCTTCTATTGTTTGAATAATAACATCCCTAGCTCCCTTAGCATCTTTGATCGCTAACTGCCGCCCTTTAGATAATCCCACTCTAACGGCAGATACAGCCTCCGACGACACCTTACCCCCAAGAGCAACTATAGAACTACCCTGCGTAAGGGTTTGCTTCCTCAACTCACTCTTAACGGCATCAGTCGCACCCACATTACCCTTTTCATCTAAGAACGAATAAGCCTTATCGGATAATTCAAGCCGCTTGTCATATAAATTATCCATGCGCTCAATAGCAGCTGCTTTTTCACCTTCTGTAATATTTTTCTTGTTAAGCCTTTTCTCTGCCTCAATAATTTGATTGTCAATAAAGTTTATTTGCTTCTCAATAACTTTAACCCTACCCTTGGCGGCAACAAGCCCTGCCTTTTCAACACTACCAGCTGTCTTTTTTTCTATAAAATCTATAACTTCTTGTTTTTGAGCATCATTAATTTCAGTTAGCGCATTAAGCTCTGCACGTATATCTATTTCATCGCCCTTTTGAAAACGATCAAACATGTCCCCGACCTTCTTAATTACAGGATCATTAGGGTCAAATATTTCAGCCTCGTTATTTACAATCTCTGCGACTCGCTCTTCCACCTGCTCCTTATTTTTAAACAAGCCCTCAGATAGCCTTTTAGCTTGCCTTTCACCAAAACCCTCATCTTTAAAATATGTATTTATTGCGCTAACTGGTGCGCCAGACAACATACCCACAAGCCCAGAATAAAGTGCGTCCTTAAATGCGCCAGACACATCAGTATCCCTTAAGCCAGACACTTGAGCAACTGTGGACTCACCAGCGGATTGTGCAAACTCTTGCGCCCCCTCAATAAGCATTGTTTTAACCATTGAGGATACAAATTTATCAGCTTGAAGAACATCGAGCATTTTTCCAATACCGACCATTTCAAGACCACCTTCTACCGCCCCCATAACCGACGATATAGAATCAGCCGCTTGTGGCGACCAGCCCTTGTCACGCGCCTCAACATATGACTGGTTCTTTTGTATTCCACCGATAAGAGCAAGCGACGCTGCTGGACTTCTAGTTAGCGCGGCAACGCCCAAAGATCCAACCAATGTGGTTATTCCACCAAAAACATCAAATACAAGTTTTTCTGCAATATCATCAGTTTCTGCTACACCTGTAGACTCTAACCATGCTTGGTGCTTATACTTTATATTTTCAGCAGCTATCAGCATATCCTCATTAGCAAGGATCGCGCTTTCTTGCTGCTCCTGATTTAAAAACCGCCTATCTATAACGCCCTTATTGCGCCCAGCACCAGCCACAAGACCAAAAGGATTTAATCGCTTTAAAATACTATAATCATCGAGCTTGCCATCTAAGGCGTCTCTATAAGCGTCAGCATATTGTCTGCGAATAGATTCGCTTGCTGTAGCAACTATACTTGACGCTGTAACCTGAATACCTCTTTTTGGTGCGCTAAGCAGTTCTTGCGCTTCACCAAGTGCTGTTTTGACATACCCAAAATAATTAGATGGGTTAGCACCATTACCTATATCATCGTAATAAAGCTTTTGATCTACATTCTCATTGTAATCAACATTTATCGTCTTCCCAGAATCAATGTCAAAAACACTATCGCTAGTACTCACGCCCAAAGAAAGCAGCTTGTCATCATATTGATCGAGAACACCTGCTGGGTCTGAGTCTAGCGCATTAAACTCACTGTCATATTGATCAAGAATATTTCCCATTATCTAATAACTCCAAGTCTTTTAAACCTAGATATAGTCTCTTCAACAGTTAGCCCACTGGCATCTGCCTTTGCTTGTAAATCCTTTAACGTAACAAAACCATCTCGGTCAACTAGCTTGTATTTTTGCAACGGTATAAATTTAGGTTTGCTTTGTCTTGTTGTTTTCACACCCTCTGCGGACTTAGACCTCAACCTAGGAGGGACAATGATAACACCGCCATTAGCTGTCCTTATCCTTGCAGGAAAATTACCGTCCTCATAATCAGCTAACGAAGGATATTGCTCACGAAGAAAGTTACCAATAGTAGCATTAAACACCTCATTTTGTTTGGCAGGTGGAACGCGACCACCCTCGGCAACCGCGTCAAAATTAGACACTAAATCAGCCATCAATCTAACTTGAGACTCCGAAGAATTTATACCATCGCTCATATCAAGGAAACTAGACATTTTTGTAAGCGGCAGATAATACTCACCCTCTTTGTCTAGCTTAGCGCGCCCTCCATATTCAATTAACTTCCCGACCTTTTGATATAAAAGCTTTGTAAGATTTTTAAAGTCCTTCATCTCAGACAAGGTAAAAGCACTTGAATTTTCAGCAAGCTCACTTTGGAATTTCAACAATTCCCCAAGCCCCTTTGCCCTGCTTTTCCTAACATCTTTGCCAAATTCATCGTTTAATATTGAGAATTTAGCATACATACTATTATAAATCTCAGCCCTTTTTTTGTTGCTTACGCCTTTACCGCCCGCCTTTATAGCAGCAGCCTCGCTAAGGTTTTTAGCGCCCTTTTCAACGCGTTCCTGCTTGGTCAGCACGATATCACCACTAAAAGAATCTAACATGCGCAACTTAATCTGCTTTTCAGCATCCGTTAGCTCGCTGTTGCTCTCAACAATGTTTTTTTCATTTTCAATCTCAGTGTATGTCAATGTGCCATTGATGTGCTTTTCAAAGATAGCGTCATTAGCCTGATACTCCCGATTTAATGCAGCCTGTTTAACCAGAAGGTCTTTCTGTTTCGCCATGGCATCAAGCTTTACAGCTACAGAAACCTGCTGCTTTTCAGGTAAGCTTAAAAACTCACGTGTACTTGTGTAATTGCGCATCTCTGTCGATGATAAAGAAGACAAATCATCGACAAGACTAGCCACAGCTCCATTACGTATCTTTTCAATATCGCCAACATCAAGCTTGTCAATCAATGTTTCAGAGCGTGTTCTCGAATAAATTGCGCCAACAGGCTTAGCAACCTCAAACTTACTAATCCACAAATCAGCAAATTCAGCATTAGTCATATCTTCACTTCCGCCGTTATTTACAACAGCCCTTTTACCAACAGTATCAACAGCCAACCTATCAGGCTCTTTCAGTAACATAATAGCCCCAGATCGACCTTGCTGGTGAGCCAAATACAACTCACTATCAGTAGGTTCACGACCTAACGTGTCTTTTAAAAATTCCCTATTTTTATCTGTAAACTTAATAACAGCTTCCATACTTTGAGACGGATCAAACTTGTCTTTTAAGCCAACTTCTTTTGCCGTGCTGTCTATAAATTGAAATAGCCCGCCCGCGCTGCTTTTTTTATTCTTCGCGCTAGCATCTCCAGAGCTCTCCACCATAGCAAGCTTGCGATAATATTTTTCAGATATTCCGCTATTTTTTATCTCATCGGCGTATAGAGCAAACACATCATCATTATATTCCCCTAATGCGTCATTAGCCAAGTTAAGCCTATCCTGAGGCTTTAATGAAGCAGCATATGCATAAGCAGCTTTCTTATCGTACTCTTTCAATTCCACAGCAGCAACTACAGGGTCTTTGTTCCACTTAGCACCATTAGCTATTATAGCTTTTCTACCAGCGTCATAGGCTTCTAAATCGCCAGTCTTGGCTAATGAAGCAAGGCTGCTATCAGTAATTCCCATGGCGACAACACTATCACGGCTTTGCATCTTCTCTCGCACAAGCGTGTTTAAACTAAACTGGTTTTTTGCCATGAAGTTATTAACCTTTATCTGCGCAAACTCACGCGCATCATCGGAAAAACCATCAATAATTGGGGCAGAAACATCGCTTAATAACTTAATACTTTCATCTTGAAAATTCTCATAATCATTTCTATCCGCAAACTCCTGAGATTTATCCAGTGACGCTTGCAATAACGTAGAATCTAATTGAGCCTCAAGCAAAGCATCATTAGTTTTTCTTGCCCTTTCATCTTCTTTGCGCTGCTTCTCAAGCAAACCACCGCCAAATTGCTCCATACCCTGACCAATGCCCTTTATAACATCGCCAGCTTCATATGCTGCACGAGCCTCAATACCAGCATCATAGCCCTGTATAGGTGAAGCTCCACTTGGTGCTGGTCTTCGACCCAGCTTCTCAGCAGTTACAAATTCAACCATGATTAAAACCTCACTGGTTTGCGTGGGGTAGCGTATAATGACGGATTATATCCACCGCCCATGTCTTCAAAGCCTTTAGGCGAATATTTGTTATACAATGTGCCACCAACAGATGTTGCAAAATCAGTCACACCCCTAAGCCTAGCAGCAGAAGCCTTAGTGTTTGCAGCAGCCATGCTTCTAGCACCATCATACTCAGCAAGCAACGAGCCTTGCCCCAACGACTGTGCAGACTTATCTCCCTCAAACAGAGCTAATGATTTACGGTATTGTGTCTCGTAATCCATATCTCCAAGCATTTTAAGTGTTGACTCACTACCTGCCTGACCTTGACCAGCAGCCTTAGCTTGTATAGCAGACATCCGAAGTCTGCCTTGACGAGCCTCCTCTTGAGCTATACGTTGAGACCTTGCCTTCTCCTGCCCAGCCGCAACACGCCCTTGCTCAGCCCTGTATTGTGCCTCAGCCCTTGCAGCCCGCCCCGATGCTTTAAGCGCACCCGCTTGGCGAAGTGATCCAAACAAACCAACGCCAGCTCCAGCTAGGGAAGTGGCAAGAGCTACTTGAGCCATCGTTATCCCCGTAGCAGCCGCAGTTCCAGCAGCCGCAGTTCCAGCGGCAGCAGTTCCAGCAGCCGCAGCCGCAGCCGCAGTTCCAGCAGCCGCAGTTCCAGCGGCAGCAGTTCCAGCAGCCGCAGCCGCAGCCGCAGTTCCAGCGGCAGCAGTTCCAGCAGTTCCAGCGGCAGCAGCTAATAACGGTATTTCTAATCCTGTCATTTAAAGACAACTCCTCTTATATATCCCATCAACATGACGAAAACCTAACCGCTTAAGAAACCTTGCAGCATTTGGCATGTTAATATCTGGTGTAGCATAAACATCGCATTTCATATTATCAATGGTCTTCATAAACACCCTTGTAGCACGCCATATAGTTATATCAGGAACTATAATACCATCTTTTATATCAGAAAACACGGTAAAAAAATTACCATCATATCGAACACCTGCTATAGCAACCAAATCATCGCCCAAGAAAAATGACATCCCCTTTATCGTGACAAAAACAGGCGCGCCACCGTAAAAGTTCTTGTAATTTTCAAAAGATAAAGGGCGATAACTAACACCTCCATCACCTGTCATTTGTTTCATTTGCAACAACTCCAGCAATACATGCTAATATAGTACAAGGTCTTGGGGACTTAACCTCCAAGCATATCCTAGGATCAGTGTCGTATTCACCGCCAAAATCAAACATCTCTTCATCATACGTTTCATAAAGATTTGAATCAGCAACAATAGAGCCACCTTCAACATCAGGCAAGTCATACATGTCTGTAAAGTCTTGCCCATATTTTAGCGCAGACTTCAACGTGTTCTTTAAAGTAAAGCCAATATTTATTATATTCTTTTTTTGCAACAACAAAGTCCCCATTCTTGACTGTAACAATAGCTTGGCACTCTTATATTGAGCCGTATAAGGTAAACCAACAACAGCATTACTTACAGCTGTAAACAACGTTATTTGCCCACCAGAAACAGTATATGTCTGTTGAACACCAGTACTATCATCGGGACTAAGGTCAACACCATCCCCCCAAACAACAACATCCTTGCCCTCTAAATGACTTAAACCCGTTATGGTAGATGTAGGGCTTCCTTGATAAACAGTAAAGCTATCAGCCTGCTTGTTTAAATTTCCACCTTGACATTCCGCTTCCTGCGCCCACTTCTCAAGATAACGAACAGTGTTGCCGCCAACCGTCCTCGCAACAGAATAATAAACAGCGTCCTCACTGTCGCCTGGTAAAATAACTACGTCCTCAACACTGCCGTCAGTAGAATAAGAAAACCACCCTTTAACGTCCTCTAATTCGTCAAGAACCAATATCATTACCGTGCCGTCACCGAGAACTACATGCACCCTTGTGTCAGGTTGTCGCTGTATCGCAATACGAACAACGCCAGAGAGCAAAAACTCAGGTATTATCTTCGATAAATCATCAGGCTTATAATCATCTGCCTCAACCTTATAACTCGACTGGAACAACCTGATACCAGACTTCTGCACAAAAAGACCAGCACCATCATACTCAACAGCGGAAACACTAGAAGAACCTTGATTAGATGGTGATTTTATATTAGAGTTACTTAACGTAACAGCCTCATCATATGAATTAGACATAGCGAACCACTCATGGCTCTTTGTTCCAAACATTAAGCGTTTCAACGAAAGCATCCATTTAACAACTCTAGCACCCTTAGGGATGTTTTTAGTGAACGCAGCCGCATTACCCTCAACAGTACCATCATAATCCTCGTACGCATCAGACGCGGAAAAATACAACTTACCATTTCCGCCATGAGTCAACCGACCATCATGCAGCACAAGAGCGGTTGGGAAACCTTCAGTAACAGACCACGCCCCCGCGCTCCAATCGCTAGAAGCAGTGGTTTGCCCCAAATCCTGCAACACCATTGCACTAACGATTTTCTCACCAGTATAACCCGTAATACGGACAATACCGCTAATTGACCCACTGCTATACGTAAACGAGCATTCAGCAGAGCCAGACGTGTAATCACCAGTGTCGATACCTATGCGGTAATACACAATTTGATTGTCTAAACCACCATCAACGGTTGACGATATATTTGAGATGTATGTAGCGTAATCAGTCCAAGCACCCTCATCACCAATTGATTGCTGTATTGTGACAGTTCCAGCCCACGTTCCAGATATAACAAAACTAAACCTGCGCCCCTCACCAACACCGCTTACTCTTATGGAATCACTCCATTGACCAGCTCCATTAGCACTAACCTCAACCTTTTGACCGATTGAATGTATCCTGTATAATTGACCAACACTATCAGATGTAAATAAATTTTGTGACGATGTAAGCGTTATATCGCCACTTAACGCGCTAGGAGTTAAAGTTGTTCCTGTTGTGTTTATAATATTGAATGGCCCATTATTAGGCTCAAAATCAACAAGAGACCATGACCGCTGGTCATACCTAATTATTTTTTTTTCCTGATACCCTCGACAAGCAATATAAATAACATCTCCAGACTGATCGTATCTTAGATTGCCTAAATCAGCTTCAAGCCAAGGAGAGTTAACAACTACATCACCGCTAGACTCAATTACACAACTATCAACAAGTGATGCGTATTTCTTATTAGCACTAAACTGAATATGAAAATCACCAGTAGGAGTTATCTCAAGAGAATGCTCGCCCTTGCCCAATATTCGCTGATAAACATACTCACCGCCGCCAACAGACGAGCCTATATCCAAAACAACCTCGCCTCGCTCAATAATAATCCTTATACCATGCGCAACATTTTGATCCAATGGGGCAACAGATACTAATTGATAAGCCCTAGCCTCGCTATACAATGAACCAACCAAAGATAAATAACCGCCAGTATCCCATGACGATGTAGCACCAGCATCATCAGCACTAGTCCAGCCAGAAATACTAGATGAGAAGTCGCCATTCGTGACAGATGAAGACACAGAAGATCTAGAAATCAGGGAGTCCGACACCAACACACGAAAATTTTGATCCGTAACCTCTATAAGAGCAACATCATCAGTGTCTTGGTCATCATAAACAAAACCAATATGAAATGGCTTGTTATTATTATATACCTGATTAACATATTGAGTGCCTGGACGAAGCATCAAAACACCCAAGACGCGAGTAATAAAATTGTTCTGCAATACAGCAGATAGTGAAATGCGCTCAATATCCTGCCTAGCAAGACCAAGGTCAGAGACTAAGCCACGATTAAAATTGAGAAAAATGCTGAGCTGTTTTATCATTCACTAAACCAAACCACCCGTTGACCTTATATCACCACGCCCGCTGCTGCCTCGACGAGAAAGCACCCAAGAGCTTAACGGCGGACGCCTAGAGGGCTGGTTCATTTGATCTATAGACTTAGCCTCACGCTTAGCCCTTTCAGAGTCTACGCGCAATTGTTCGGTTAGTGAATCACTCCCAGTGATAGCACGGCAAGCCCTGTAAGCTAGTTCACACTCCGCATAATTAACCAGACTTTGTGCCCACATAGACACATCGCCGCCAAAAGCATCATCATCAGATACATAACGCACATATATAGTATCTAAATCACAAACCCAAACATCAGCCTCATCTTCATACCTCATAAGCGGCGGAGTCATATTCTCACTACCAGATAAACCGACAGTCCTAACCCAATCGCTTGGCTTTGTATGAACACGACTATAACCTCCAAAATCAGACGTGTCATAGCTTGGGTCATACGTAGACTCAATAGCCCTAACAGCACTGTTCCATTGCCCTGTCTCAAGCAACCTGCGAACAAAACCACCATCCCATATAGCATCTAATGCCTTACGAGATGGTCTGTTCTCGCTTAGAGAGCTAAGTTTCCTCGAACCCAACATAGTAAGCGCGCTATTATATATCGAGAGCTTATCAGGCATGATTACATACTCAACGCCAACAAGTGATCCTCAAGTTCACTCTGAGCCTCGGACTTAGTTTTTATACCATACTTCACAGCCCTGCCATCAGGAGCGATAACACTCCATGTCGCGCCCTGTTTGCGAACAGAATACCCCTGATTCGAAAGGTCTTCATCTTTATTAGCCTCATCATCTTCAGCCTTAGCATCATCATCGCCTCCAGACTCATCAGAAACTTTCTTTGATTTAGTTTTACCAACCTTCTTAGATGAAAAGTCAATATATTGAAGCTCCTTTACAATGGCATGAGTAGCACCAGCATCAAGGATCATCCCCTTGAAATAATAGCTAGTGCTGTCATTTAAAATCTCAATTTCCGCGAACTGACCGCCGCGAGCAAGCACGCCGCCAGACAATGAATAAAAATCAGAACTAGTTAAATCCTTGCGCGTAACGTCATCATCAACAATAGCTTGAAAAACAACCTTGCCAGCCGTGCGTGATATTTCTTTCAACCTGTTAAAAGGCAAGCGTTTATTACCAGACTTAGACATATTAATAATCTCCTAATATATGTTTAGATACCAATAGTGTTGCATAAAAAAAAACACCTGTCCAATAAAAAACTGGGCAGGTGCAATAATCGACTAGCTAAGTGAGGAGGATTAGTCGGAATTTGTAGTAGACCCAATAGTCGCTGCGTCCTGTAAGTCAACAGCACCTGGTGATGTAGAACTAACAGAAATAACATTCATTATTGAAGTCACATTCAAGTTTGTGTCCTGGTAAATAACAACATCATCAACCTTCATACTTAAATCTCCGCCATTAGATATAAAACCAGAAACCTGAACTGTGGAAGCTGGATCAGTCCCCTTAAGCATCCATAACGTAGGGTTCTGACCCGATATAGAAGCACAAAGAGGGGCAGGGGGTGTCTTCGTAGAATAAGCCATAATCTTATTTCCTTTCTATTAAAATTAAACAGTCACAGCGGAAGCTGTATTACCAACAAACTTAAGTTTTTGAACACCAGCATTTTGCAACAATTTAGCACCTGAAAATGCAGAACAACGAATAAATGAATAATCATTTTCTTCGTTATAGCCTATTGCAGTTTTAAATGTCTCGTTGTCAATAGCATGACCAATGGACGACTTATGATACAAGAAACATGTTTCGCTTGCTGTAGCATGACCAGGAACACCAGTATTATTAAATATATTAATACCATTCCACTTGTACATCATCTTAGATGAACGAACTCCGTCATCCCATTTGCGCATAGAAACATAATCCGCATTAGAAAATACATCGCTTTCTAGACATGCCTGAAGAAACGCATGAGAAACTGCCGCGTAAACCTCACCATCATCAGTAGGCACATTGTTTTGAGCCATGATAGTAAGACCATCAGTTAAAAGCTTGATAGCATCAGTTGTTGGCGTAGCTGTTGGACCAGTAGTCGCAGAATCAAGAGCAGACATAATCTGATCCTCAACTTTGCGATTAATAACCTCGTACGCAGTCGTGTACATATCTTCCCTGCCCTGGTATTGGCTTTCAAAGATATTAAAACCTGTCTTCTTAGGAAGATCATGCCACTCTGTCATTGTAAGAGTAACCTGATTTTGGTTCATAGAACGACCGATTAGGTTAGCATCAAGACCACGAGTCTGCGCTTGAGCGCCCCCACTGTCAGTGACTAAAAACACATGCGAACTGCCTTGTTTTTGGGTTTTTGTGGTCACTGTACTTCTTAGCGCGGAATCACCACGCTCGTAACCTTTGATAAATTCATTGGAATATTGTACTAAAGGTGCATTTATTGCGCCAGTAATTGTCTGTGTCATAACAAGACCTCCTTATATTGGCTGATTAAAAAAACAATCATCGCTAATATAGGTTGTCCTTGCAACGGAATGTGACTCGCGGTTGTCTCATAAAAGAGGGCGCAAACCATATAACCATAAGGGGCTATAAACAGATGTATTACAAAAAAACAATCAGGGCTTCTTGCGAAGGTTGTCTGATTGTTTCGATTGTTACATAAAAAATACGGTATGTCAATACCTTATTTTATCTTCCACGTGCTGTAAGGAGCGCCCTATACCTATCCTGCATTTCATCACTGTTTTTGTACTCATCACTATGCATCTTAGCCTCAATAGAGGCTATCTCGTCATTAACGCTCTGATTAGGATTTTGGGAGTTGGGAAATAACGAAACAGTAGGATTTATCTGGCGAGCTATCCTTGTTAGCGGCAAAATAGTGTCAGGGTGGCTCATTAATATCTCAGCCGTAGCTTCTGGAAACTCAGTTTTAAGAAAGTTCTCAACCTCGTTTCTGTTGGCTAGGTAATCAGCCCCCCATTCTGCACGAAGAACCTCCTCAGTGTGAACAGCGTCTTGCTTTGCAAGTTCAGCCTCTTGAGCTAATTGAGTCTCTTGAAGCTTTGTGTACCATTCAAGAGCTGGCTTAGTATAGCTATCAGGAACATTGCTCTCATGCATATTCGCCAAAAACTCATCCACAAGAGGCTTATCATTATCGCTAAACACAACACCTTCAGGCATTGTGTACTTGTCAGCAGATTCAGGTATGCCATTAGCCTCACGCCAATCCTTCATAGCCACTTCATCATCAACTGGCGGCTCTGTGTTTCTCTTATACTCACCGCTAGCTATCTTGTCGCGCGCTTCAAGAGCAGCCTCAAACACATCTTTCTGCGCAACAAAACGATTGAGATAGTTTAACATCTTTTCATCACCATCAGCTATAGCCACCCTCTGAGCCTCCCAAGAATCCTCAGCAGGGGCAGGGCTTGGTGGTGTTTCTGTTGGTAGTGTCTCTGTTGGTAGTGTTTCTGTTGGTAGTGTTTCTGTTGGTGGTTCTTCTGTCATTGTGATCTCCTCTTTTCACTTAATTTGACTAAATCAATAGCAATCTCCTTTAATAGTAAAGATGCTACACTCCTTCTACCTAAATGGTAGTCTGTAAAACGAGAGCTTTCAGGATTGAATTGCTCATCGTTATATCCGCACATCTTCTCTATAATGCACTTCAATACTTTTTCTTGCTGCTCCTTGGTGGCTTCACCGCGATTCAAGGCTTGAATGGCAGCCGTCTCATCAAAATCTATTTTTGGAACTTTCCATGATTTTTTTATATCCATAAACTAAACCTCACCAGACAATGCCTGTAAAGCCTGACCAGCCTCACCAACAGATTGCGCGGCTTGCGCCCCTTGTTGTATTTGAGCCATCATGTTTTGTTGCAACTCCTGCTCTTGTTTAGCAGCCTTCATGCCATCAACCTGATCCTCAGTTCTGAACCAATCTCTTGGAGAACCAATACCCTCAAGGGTGTCGCGCATAGAAGTGTTAGTGTCAAGAACCATAGACGCGTCAGGGTCTATAGCAGTCATCTGAGATATAACGCCTATAGCCTCTTGCAGCATAGAACCCTTAACCTTCTCGGAAGCCTCAACAAGTGGATTCTTAAATTTAAATTCTACCTTTTTCTCTATAAGCTCATCAGGTATCATCTCGGGTGGAGCAAACAAACCATTTGCTTTTCCAACTTCATAAGATAACGAACATATAGAATGATTGCGCTCAGACTCAAGAGGGTCAAGCAATGTTAAGCCATTGCGAACATACTCGCTAACCCGCTGGGAAACCTCAAATGGAGACATTCCACCACCAAGCGGAGGTAAGCCCAACTTGTTTATATAGTGAGCCTCATCAATCATCTGCTTGATATTGTTCATCATATCCATACCCATAGGTATAGCAGAATTGTTTTGAGTTATAGGACGTAAAACGTCACCTAATCGCTCATCATATTCAGAGTCAACAGATGTTATAGCACCAGAATAAAGCCCAACATCAGACCGTATAGCCTCAGTAACCGCTATCATAGGCGGGGTAACAGCCTTTTGCCCAGCTTCCAACAAAACAACCATCATGTCCTGTATAAGCCTAGCATCTGCTAACGCTGCGGTTGTCGAAGGGCTATAGCCATATTGACTTTGAGACAATGTTTTCCAACGACTAATAGAGTACATGGGAGTATCAGTATAAAGCTCTTCCATAATAAAAGAGTTCTCAACATCATACCAGATAGACACATATTTTTTATTACCAGTGTTTTTTCCTGTATGATATAAATCCGCATCAAGGAAGCAGTGCCTTATCTTAACCTTACGGAATGGCTCTTTATCCAAAATCTTTTTCAGCTTCTCATGGATATTACCCTTGAACTGCTGGTTTAGAACAGATATAGGCTGCTCATCTCTTCTCGATACGCGACCAATAGAGCGATCGTAATTCTCATGCCAAACAACATCCCTAGGGTGGTGTGTAGTATATAATAGCGACTTCTTACGCCAATTCATAACACAAGACGTTATAGAGTTGCCAATTAAAGATATATCATCATCGGCTTCACGCTGCGACCTGTTGAACATAGCATCAGGATCATATATAGCATTGCGCAAAATCTTAGTCTCAAGCTCTATATACCTTTTAGTGTCCTCATGAAGATACTCGTAACCATCAACATTAATATCAAACCAGTCCCTACCATAAGGTCTAAGAACACCAGATATCATACCGCCAAGCTCTCTATGAGAAAGAATAGGCTGCGACGTAGTAAGGTACGAAGCCCAATCCTCACCAATAGTTATAGAAGACGTAAAATCAGCCCTATTAGGATTAAAATTCTCTGCAAGCTCCTGCCACAAAGACATAAGCGTTCCCCTGTCGGAAAACAGCTTGTCGTCCATAGCTACTAGGTTTTTGCAATCAGACAATGACATTTACGCACCGCCAAGCTTTTTGCTCTTTGACATAAAGGTTGACTCCCTACTTCCTGCCGCTAAACGCCGAGCTTGACGCTTCCTTGAAGACACTTTCAATGCAGGGTCTTCCGCATCAGGCATAGCAATAGGATCAGGAACATCAACTGGATCAGGAGGTGACGGCTGTTTCGTTAAGCCACTCATTAAAACCTATCCTTTTTAACATCGATATAATCAATATCAACAGATTTAGAAGTCGTTGCTCTAGCCATAACGCAAATAATAGGCGTTAAAGCTACTGTCGTCGTAACCGCATCAGCAATAGAACCAACACCAACACCATCAATATAGAAATAAGCAATACCATCACTATCAATCTCAATTTTCAATGTTTGAGCAGTAGAAACAGTAGGTGCAGACTCCGTAGTAACCGTAGATGAGTCTGTGCCATTTTTAACACCCTTGCCATACCAAACATCAGTAGTAGCGCCAGTGTCATAAACAAAACCAACAGCATCCGTCGCGTTAGTAGTAAAAGTGTTACCAGATAAAGTAACAGGCTCTTCAAGAGTTGAAGTAGCAAGAACATCTGTAAATCCAACGAAGTAAGAAACATCAGCTACATCAGTTACAGGCAAAAAGCTAACCTCAAGCGTTAAACCACCGTCAGAAGCACGCCATTGCAAACCCTGCGTCAATGAAGACAACGACTCAGCTACAGTGACTGTATTGCCAGATGTTAGCCTAACAACGCCATTTACAGAGCCAGCAACTATCGTAGCAACAACAGCCTGTGCATTAATGCCTTTAGCAGCACTCCACTGGTCAGCAATAACATCGCCAAGAAAATCATCCTGCAAATGAACTTGCCTATTCATTGTCGGGGCAGCTATAACAGCATCTTTACTGATAAGCTCACCCTCCTTATTAAGAAAGACTCCTGCCTTTCCTGCACCTGAAATAATCTTTTGAGCCACTTTATCAGCCATTATAATCTCCTAAAAAACAAAAAAATATAAGATAGTGTAACGTTTCACAACAAACATTGCAAACACTATCTTCGTATTCGCCTTTTTCTGTTTTGATGCCCAACAACAGCCTTTATAGGTTGACCAGAAGCATTCAATATAGTGCTTCCACTATTATTGCCAGCTCGCTTTGTATGCTCCATATAAACCCACAAAGCAATGGCTACAGCATCCCCCTCATCAGGTGATCTGCGGATTCTCTTCTTTATATCATCCTTACCTTCAACCTTTACACACATGCGCCCCTGAAACATATTAGTCTTAAATAATGGCGTTGCCAAATCAGATAAGAGTTTTTTAGATGGAGGTAATGCAATAACAGCACCACCATCCTGCTCAGGATCAAGAGCCTCGCGTAAGCGATAATAAGCCTGATCGCGCAAATTGTAAAAACCATAAGACCTGTCTCTAGTACGTTGATTTGTTTTTTTGTTAGGAATAAAGCCGTAAGCATTAACACCAGCAAAGTTAAGATGCTCCTTTGGTCCACCACCATAGCCACCACCCATATCAACGCCAACAGGGCAGCCGCCACGCCTAACCATAACAATATCAGCCGCCATAGCGCTAGGGCCACTATAACTTGAACCAACCTTAGTCTTTACCTCACCAAAGTATAAGCCGTCATACATAGGCGCTATAGCAACCATATCACTACCACTGCCTGTGACATCAGCACCTATGGAAGACATCAGCCTACCCTCATGACTAGACCTCCTCCACCTCTCCTGTGCAGCACGTATCCAAGCTGTAGGTATCAACTGCCGATCAGCATCAGGGCGAGCAAGAAGAAAGTTACCAGACATAAGTATCTTTCTTTCTTCTTCGCTCATTTGAGATAGTGTCTTTACGTACTTCTCAGTATCGTAGAAAGGATTGTCTTTATAGTCCGAGGCGATAAATGTTCTTGAGTGAGCATAAACCTTATCGCCGTTCATTATAACATAATCGTCTTTTTTGCACTCAACATCCATACCGCCATCACGAATAAAGTACCTAAGCTCACCATCAGCAGCAGGATTAGGGTATGTATCATCAAGCCAACAAGGAAAGACATTAACTAACCAGTCACCAGTACTGTCAAGTGGGGGGTTTGATGCCAAAACAACACGTAAACGCTCACTTTTAGGGGTTCTTGCCGTAGCCCTCAACCAACCAAGAAGTGTACGGAACGGCGATTCGGCTACTTGAGCAGCCTCATCTATACCAATAAATGAATGAGCCTCGCCCTGCATAGAGCCTAAGCCGCCATCAGCAGCTAAACCCATAAAATGTATTACACCACCATCAGCACGTCTAAATTCAGGTCTGTTTCCACCTATAAAACCCTTAGGTGTTCCGTTTATCTCCTTAGCAACATCTATTAACGCCCTTAAAGCTAGGTGATTCTTCCGAACCAACAATGATCTTGTATGCTCCTGTATAGCCAAACCCGCTATGAGCGCGGAATTATGAGTTACAATATACGACCCACCAAGGCAATATAGACCACCATCAACAGTAATACAATTCATAGGCACTGGTGAGCATTTAGAAACAGAAATAATTGCTCTGCTAGAAACAATCCGCTTCTTATTAAGGGGTCTTTGTTTGTTAAGATTCCTTTCTAACTTAAACACATAGAAATCAGGAAGGAACTTCATCTTGTAAAAGTCCTTATAGTCTTTATTAACCATTGATAAAGCTATCTTGCTAATACTTGCCTTAACACCAAGCCCATTTATTAAATCAAGAGAATCATGTGATAATCTACGATTACTAAAATCCAACTCGCACCAACCAACAGCATTGCACGTGCCATTTGCATCCATAAGACCGCGTAGCAATTCCTTGCGCTGGTCAATACCAGCCCTCAAATACATGCTTGGTATATGCTTATCCATAAGAACGCCTAAATCCCTTAACTTGACCATACATATATCGCCCTCATTACAAGAGCCATCGCCAAGCCATAAGCCAAAAAGATACGGGTCTATCGGTAAATCTACATGGTCACCAGCCAAGCCAACAACAGTAGCTACAGAATGATTAAGTTTGCCGTTTTCTTTAAGAGTCCTTTTTATATCCAATGCTGTTAAGATGTTTTTTTCTGGTTGCAAATCAGTAGTTTCCCACAGATGTTGACCATCACACTTAATAACTTCGCCAGTAGAAAACCCGACCTCGTACGCATCAGGCTTATGACACAACGGATGAACCTGCAAAACACGCTTCGGTAAACCATCAGCACCATAAACAAAGTCACCCACAGATAAATCACCATGCTTTTTATAACCACTTACATCAGTTGATAACGGGACAGGAACGAGCTGCTCTGTATGAATACGTTTTCCGCCCCCTGGCTTTCCACCGTATAACAATATATCAGCTTCAGAGAAGTAAGCACGAGTTTGCGTTCCAGGAAAAGGAATAAACTTAACATTAGCCATAGTCTCGTTAACAATAATAGCTAATTCGTTTATCTCGTCATGAGACATGGAATTTAAAAGGTCTAATCTCTCACTAAAATCCATCAGTCCAATTTAACCTTTTATTGCAAAATCATTTAAAAGCTTACGGTCACAAACCCTCTCGCCCTTACACATGCGGAAAACAGTAGATTTTGGAACGCCAGTATGCTTGGCAATGTCACGATATGACATGCCACGCCGCCTAAGCTCAAGAATACGGGAGATGCTATCAGTATGCACAGGCTTGCAAGACATTATTCACTAACCTCCACACTATCAGCATCATCAGTCCCCGCCTTCTTCCTTTTGTGTAACTCCTCAGTAAACGCCCAAACACGAGCTAACTGACTAACCTCATCAGCATCATTAGCATTTATAACATTAACAGTAACCTTGCTCTCAGGAGCAGATGTAGAAGCAACCTTACCATGCGCCCTGTCTAAAATCTTCTCAGCCGCAGCCTGAGATAAGCGCTCATCATCAGAGAACATATCCTTTATTAACTTAAATTGAGCTATGCCCGCAACCTTCTTAGCCAAATCCTCAGCACTGCCACCTTCAGCTATAAGCGTCTTTATCTCAGGTAATGCCCGCGATAACTCATCAGCCATGCCCTTGCGAACATCATCAAGTGCGCTCTTCTCAGCAATAGGAGAAACACCCCACTTGCCACTATCATCAATAATATCATCATCATCGTCATCTATAATAACATAATCACCCATCAACTTCATTTCCTACTTGCTGTTCCTCTAAATCATTAGATTCAATATCATCAATATCATCAATATCATCAACTTCATAAATGCTGGTTACCTTCTTAATAAACTCTAAATTATAACGATTAGTCCCACGCTTCTCAGCATAATCCAAAGCCTCTTCACGTGATAAGGAATTTACATCTTTGAAATGACTGTAACCATCAAATTCCTTGTCACTCTCCACCCTAACACGCTCATAATCATGTATGCTATCAAGTACAGCCTCATTTTTGCGCTGCTCAACAGCAACAGCCTTCTCAACCTCAGGGGAAGAAGGCTCATGCTTTATCAACGTATCCATGCAATTCTTACTCTGACGCTGCGCCGATAAAGCCAAGTTTAAAATACGTGACAGCTCAGTGGTGTTTTTTGCATCAGCAGCAGCCCTAGCCAGCTTGTTGAATATCTCGTCCAAAACCATGACATGGGCAAGTAAAAATTGATAGCCAGCAGACTTGTCACCTTCAGACATCTCCTTCGCAATGATAGAGATATCATTAGCTAAAACACGCCAATTACGACCAAAAGTCTTGTCACTTGACTTTATAGTTAGCGCAGCATTCCTTAATGGATTATAAGCATTCTTAAGAGAAACTAAACGCGTCTCCTTAGGCGGTCTACCCTTAATACCACCGCGAACCTCAACCTCACGCAAGCCAAACTCATCTTTCTTTGATTCAAGCATATGATCTAAATTGTCATAACCAACCTTAGACCATAAAACCCTATCATCAACAAAACCATCAACGTCAATATCTACACAATTATTAACAGCAACACCCAACTCAGGATGATCGCCAAGTGGAACAACCCTCTGACGACCAGAACTTGCAACACTAAAAATAAGAACATCACGAGATGCATCATACTTTACCCTGTTGTCATATTTAGACTCTTTAACCATAAAAACTAACAACCAATGTGAATGTTATAATAAACAATATGGGACATATTAGCGCGAATATTATAAAAACTCAAGAACAATATAAAAGTAAATCAAAAAGTAAATCAAAAAGTAAATCAAAAAGGAAATATTGGTCGGAACGAGAGAATTCGAATCCATGACCCCAAAACATGTGCGCTACGCTCCAAAAAAGTGAAATCCCAAGCCACTAGCATATAACCCAGAATCTCACCCACTCAGTAAAGGACAAGGTGACTATATAATAAAACCAAACAAACACAATGTCAATCAATAAAAATATTCAGCGCAACAACATTGTAAACGATATGGGACAGTGAAGAGGGGGTATATATAATATGGGACAGTTGGGGTTGAAAAATAGTTTGTTGTGGTGGTATAGCGCGATCGGAGGGGTTATGGGGGGGGCATGATCATTTTCTTTGCATAACACCTTAATTCTCACACATAAGAACATTCATAGAACATTAAGGAACATTCATAGAACATTAGTAATACTGGTATTATAACACCGTACATTTAAGGGTCGTTGAGTGTGTTCTAATATGTTTTATGGCACAAAGTACCTGATAGCTATTAAAACGCCTGTAGCATAGCTTAAAATCGATTTAAGGCTATATTGTTAGTGCATGGCTATATACTGGCATTGATACTGTTGAATGTGGGTATAAAAACGATAGAAACGATAGAAGCGACAGAAACGATAGAATGTTTATAGTTTTAACAATGTGTGTGAACAAGCCCCGCCCTCTTCTATGGTTCTACTTTAACTATGATTTTTAAGTTGTTGATATCATTAAATAAAATGAATTTCTACTTAAAATGAATTTAAATAGATTGTTGAATAACTCATTGATATCATTGAGCAAAGTGCATTTCTGTTGAGATTCTACTTTAACCCTGATTTTTAAGTTATTGATTTAATTGAGTAAATTGATGTTCTATTTAAAATGAATTGAATGTTCGCACCTCGCAACTCATTGATATCATTGAATAAAATGAATTTCGATACGATTTTCTAGGAATTTAGTCATAAAAATAAAATAAAACCTTATCCATCAAGGCTTACAGCTATTAAATAAACGGCTTAAAAAAAAGATTTAAGGCTTAACCCCTTGTTTTAACTAAATAAAGTGCGTATCGAAATTGTTTTTATTTATTTTACCCCCCGCTCTCACGCTCTTAGGCTTTCTCTTTCTAGTAAATAAGAAGATATAGGAAGGGTACCCCTATTTTAAATAATAAATACTTTGAAACATAAAAAAACCTAATAAAATCAATAACTTTAATTTTTTTATTAATATAAAAAAATCATTTATGTAAATTTTTTTCATCATCAATTTACCCAACGATATCAAGCACTTACAGCCTTTTCTTAATCCACTGATTATTTTTCAATCTTTCTAAAAATAATTACCTTTACACATCAACAACTTACAGTGTTTTCTTAATGTGGCTTAAAATAAAATCAAAAATAATTCAAAATAATTAAGATTAATAATAACTTCATAAAGCCTGAACTATTTTAAAAATAAAACAAGGGCGCGGGTGCATTTCCTATAAAGCAAATTTCTATAAAGGGTTTTATCTTTAAAATTTATGAGAAAATTTATGAGAAAATTTATGAGAAAATTTATATTTCTGCGGCTGCGGTGGGCAAAGTAGAGCCGCGCGGAACTAATTTTATTTTTAAAATATCGTAATATTTTAAATCCAGCAAAACCATTCTTAAAACTGCATCATGTGCGCTTTTAAATGGAAAGCCTAAGCGTTGTGCTTCATCATCATCACAACAAAAGCCAAGCTCATAATTTTCTACATCCGCATTAAATTTTATTATGTTGATAACATTTTTTGCACAAATTTTTTGTTTTTCAATTAAGCTGCAAAGCTCTATTAAAACGCCTTGCGGGCATGTGCGCCGTCCAGATGCCCAGCTCTTGACCGTGTCAACGGATACTTTTAAAAACGCGGCGGACTCTCGATTTGAGAGCCCAGTATTTTTTAATAATTCTTTAAACAACATTTTTAT
>Ga0256839_1000700_pt1 | contig 43009 bp, 37 predicted proteins | sample 354166metaG_FD_185968 | JGI IMG/M metagenome (GOLD analysis project Ga0256839, IMG submission 185968) | Hydrothermal vent microbial communities from Mid Atlantic Ridge, Atlantic Ocean - 354-166 | ecosystem: Environmental > Aquatic > Marine > Hydrothermal vents | place: Atlantic Ocean: Mid...
GGCGTGTCATTGTTGCTAAGGTGATCGTAATTCCAAGTATAAGAGCCCATCGCATTTTATCTTGTGTCAAAACTAATTTGCTCAGTGCAAAAAGTGAGCTTGCCAGAAAAAGGGTGAATAAAGTTTCACTTAATATGATTTGTGAATAAAGTGTTTGCAATGGCTCAAGAGCCATAAGGGTCATGGCGATAAATGCCACTTTCTTTGTCCATATCTGTTTAGTAGTAAGAAAAACGATAAGAAGCGTTAAGCTACTTAATAGTATTTGGATAATAATCATCGAATATCTGTTGTTTAGACCAAATATTTTATAGGATGCCGCGATCAAAAGAGAGTAAATGGGAGTGGTGCTGAGTGCAGTTGTGTGCGGGTCTGTAGGGTTAATGGCTAAGCTACCGTGAGTTAAAAGGTTTAATGCAGGTTCCTCATAGCGACTAGTATCTCCTCTTTCGACACTTAATGGTGTACTTGAGAAAACATGATTAAAGATAAGGATTCTTGAAAGGCTAGTGGCTAGTAATATGAAAATTATTAGTAAGATTGTTGTAAATACAGACTTTAATTGTTTTTTTTGAGGCATTAAATATTACTCTCTAAAGAAGCTGTACTTTTAAAAATGGCATGCTGGTGGCTAGTGCTGGTTCTGGATTTATAAGCCCAGCTTGCCATTACAGCAATAGCTAGCAGTGTGTGAAAGCCATCTAAAACATTATGTGATGTAAACCCAATGATAAAGAGGAAAGTCACAAAAGCGAGCCCAGTTTTTTTTGCTTCGCCTGTTGCCTTGGGGAGCAGTGATACTAGCATGAGAGGGTATAAAAATAGGCCAATGATTCCAAATTCTGCCATATGAAATAAATACATATTGTGAGTTGATATATCATGCGCCCAATGGTAGGTAAGGGCTAAGCCACCCCCTAAAAGTGGGTTGTTTGCAAAAGCTTCAAATCCAGCTTTTGCAATGGTAAGTCGAGATTGGGCACTGGAATCAGAAACTGAATGTTTGCTTGAAAAAAAGTCAAGTCGACCTAATACATTTGCGGCTTCCTCTCCTAAGAAAACATCAAGGAATGTTATGAAAATAGGTAAGGCAATAGCTACAAGAAAGAAAACAATACTTCCGATAGTAATTGCTTCTTTCTTTTTTATGGCCTGCGTTAAGACTAATATGAAGACGACGATAAACCAAGATGCAATTGCTGCTCTTGAAAAAGTTGGAATTACGCCCAGTAAAGCAAACAGTAAGAAAGGGACCTTTAAGGGTGAGGGAACTAATCCATACGATAAAATCATGCCGAGAATGATGGCCTCTCCTGCTCCCGTTGAGTTTCCATAAAAGCCTGAAGAACGACCTACAATTTTCTTGAGTGAATCAAGTGAGTAAAAAGCGTCGGGTACGAAAAGCTCATAGATATGATTAGAAATAGAAATAAGTGTTACGAGCAAAATCGCTTTTCGTGCAGTGCTTAGGTTTTCATCATCAAAATATAACAGCGAAGCTAAGGTAAATAGATACATGATACTAATGAATCTGCTTCCGACATCGGCAGGTGTAGCGTAGGAGTGTGGGAGTAAAATCCAAATGAGGTGTACAATTGTGTAAAAGAGTAACCACCGTGAAAGGGGGAGCTGAATGATATATGAGAACGATCTTTGGTAAACAAGTACCAGTGTAAATGTGACGACGGTATTAAGAATGAGAAATTCCATATTATGGAATGCATAGCTCAATATATAAGAGAAGTTTACAGCGATAAAAATAAAAATAACTATTTCGTGAAATGTATTTTTTTTAGAGGGCAAGGTCATTTTAAGTCAGTTGTAAGTTAATAGTTGTTTTTTATAATATATTGTAGATATTGAATTTTAGAATAATTTTATATTATGGCTGAATAATAACGGATCAGTGTATACATTTAAAATACCATTGGTCTTCTTTAGCTATACTTTTTAATTGTAACAGCTTACTCTTTGCATATTGATACTTACTTTTCTGATGAATGTATCAGTAAAAAATAAAAATAAATAAAAAAACAAAGTTGGCTTAAAAACAAACCTATTCAATTCGAAACTCTTATGAATTTATAGCATTGCTACCGTATGTGCTACTAAATAACAATTGAAAAATAATTAAAATAAAGGATAATAAAAATGTACCCCCTCAATAAACCCCAGAGGCTTTCTGTGTCTATTTCTGTATTTTGTATGTTTTTATCCGCTTGCGGTGGTCAAGGCGGTCAAGCTACTCCGCCTGAGCTTAGTAATAAGACCGAAGTTCCTACAGCTGCCAATAAAAAGTCTTCAGTCATCACTCTTGATACCTTAAAAGCCTTTCCTACAGCAGAAGGTGCAGGTGCCGGTGCAATAGGTGGACGTGGTGGTAAAGTGGTTTACGTCACCAATACTGATGAAAAAGGCCCAGGCTCACTTTTTGAGGCGCTTACAGGATATGGAAATGAAAAAAGAACTATTGTATTTGCCGTAGGTGGTCGTTTTAATGTTTCAACATGGGAGTGGACAGAAAACGTCGGGAACTTTACTTTAGCTGGTCAAACAGCGAATGACTTAGGAGGAGTGCATATTGTATCTATTCCTTATCATGCAAATTCGCAAGGGATTCAATACAAATATTACCAAGGAGCAATTTGGAGTTATTTAAATGAAGATTTTGATACATCAATCCCTGCCAATGGAAGCCTCTATCTGACTCATAGTGATAATATGGCAATTCGTTATATTTCTGCAAAAGGGGGCTGGGAATCAGGTATACATCATGAGGCTAGGTTTAATGCTTTTGGGACAAAATATAGTACAAATCTTATCTATGATCATTATTCTTCTGGTTTTAGTTCATACCTAGGCAAACTTGGAGGGACAAATTCAAATACGGGTAAAGAGGGTAATATTACCATGCAGTATTCTCTTGGGCATGAGGGAATTGCAAAACATCGAGTAGGATTTGTTTTAGGTAATTACTATAGAGATGTGACAGGAGGTACGGAAGAAGAGCGTATTGAAAAGTGGCGTAATGCTATAGGAGCAACAGATTTCCATCATAATGCGTTTATTTTAAATACCCACCGACATACGGGGAATATAGGGGCAGGGGATTCTGGACGATATAAAAGAATATCGAACTATATCTATGGGGTAGGTTCGCGTCTCGATAGTTTTATCGGTAATATGAGTGTTGACTATATCAATAATATTTATGAGTCGGATAGATCAGGAGATATTGGGTTAGATGATCTTTTTAAATTTGAAGTTAGTTATGAAGGAAAACAGCCTACTAGCCTAGCTATGGAGCCATCACTATACTTTAAGGGTAATGAAGTAATCAAACGAAATGGTACACCGCTGATTTCTAAAACTGATAATCAATGGCTTTTTATGTCTAATGCAATGGCTATTTATGGTGGTATGGGGAGTGAGTATGATGGCTCACCTCTCGAAGGTGCCAGTAGTGGGGATTCTCTACCTGACATCCCTTTATATCACCGTACAACTAAAATTCCCGATGGTAAATACCCCATTACCGTAACGCCAACAGAAAAAGTGAAAGATTATGTTCTGAAAAATTCTGGCGCAGGAGTCAGGTTTCATCCGGATGGAAGTACATATAATGATGATCAAATTGATTCGAAATATATTTCAATCGCAAAAACTAAGTCAGGACCGAGTAATGAGAATGATTTGGGAGCTAAGTCACGGTTAAAATTTCCTAACTATGCGACAATAAAAAGAAACCTCGATAAATTTGATAAAGATCGGGATGGCTTGCCGGATGCATGGGAGAAAAAACATAACGTTTCTGATGCTAATGGTGTTAACGAAAACTGGTCGATTCAAGGTTATACAATTAAAAACAAAGCGGGATACACTAATTTAGAGATGTATTTAGCTGAACTTGCTGGTGATTTCCATATGTTGGCTAGAAAGTGATTTAATCTGTAATCCCTTTCAAGTTGATTCTCTTGCCTAGTGCCTGCCCTTTCAATTCAATATGCTTATAGCTAAAGTGAGAAATAAAGACAACAATGCCGAGAATGGCTAAAATGGCCATATTGTTATAAAGAGGACCTCCTAGGTCGATAAAACGTACCTCATCTATCGTTTGGCTGACTTTTATTTTGAAAACCTTTTCTACGATCATATAGATTGATAGAGAGCCAAAAAGGATAATAGAGTGAGTTAAGTAAATGGAGTACGACAGCTTGCCTAAATATAAGAATACTTTATTGCATAAGAATTTAGAGATATAACCTTTCTGAAAAGCAAAAATAAACACTTGAATAATAAACAAAAATGTCGCTACTATTGATTTATTGGGTACTGATGATGAAACAGTAATGATGACGAGGACTAATACTGAAAGTTCAAGGAGGGTGAATAATTCTTTTTTCAGTGTGACTTTTGTGTGAACTTTTCTAAATATAAAGTAGATTAGTGAGCCGGCAAAAAAGCTAGAGAGCCCTCGTGCTATTGCTAAGTCACCCAGTGGTATGTTCGTATTTGTAAAAAGAATGCTGAATGAAAGAATTGAAATAGTAAACCAGGCTATATAAAAATAAGGCTTATTGATATAAAGTGATATAAAAAATAGCATATACATATAAAACTCTATACTAATGCTCCAAGAAGGGGCGTTCCAACTAAAAGTTTCAACTCCTGGTAACCATGCTTGTAATAACAGAGCAGAGGGTAATATATCGTGAGGGTTTTGACTGCCAGTAAAAGGAACGGCATTAAAGTTGAAGCCTTTGTTATAGGCATACAGCTTTCCAAACTCTAATAAAACAATAATTGTAAGAGTGAATAGGTGTAAAGGGAAAAGTCTAAAAGACCTGGAGATGATAAATTTTTTGAAATTTAAGTTTGTTTTTAATGCATAGCCATGAGCCAAAACGAAGCCGCTTAATACAAAAAAGAATTCAACAAATAAAAAACTTTCCCTAAAAAAATCTGGCTCAATAAAGCTCCCGACATAATGCATATGTACAAAAACGACTAGAATTGCTGCTAGCCCTCTAAAACTGTCGAGTACATCAAATCTATGTGGCATAAATATCCATTCTTAGACGCAGAGTGATTGACTCTACCATAGTGACTTGAGACTTTTAATCATTATCTATTATTATTCAACCATCCGGCCTTTTGCCTAGTCTATCTTGTAAATGCTGAAAAATTAACCACAATCAGCTAAGCTCTCTGTCTTAGTATTACCTTCTTGTTATAATTCATTATACCGAGTAAGAAAATCTTGAATTTTAAAGGTCATTTTATGAAAATTGCTATTGCTGGAACGGGCTATGTTGGTCTCTCAAATGCTATGTTACTTGCACAAAATCACGAAGTTACAGCACTTGATGTTATTTCTGAAAAAGTGGAGATGCTTAATAATAAGCAATCCCCGATTGCAGATGATGAGATTGAAGATTTTCTTGCGAATAAGTCGTTAAACTTTAAAGCAACATTGGATAAGCATGAGGCTTATGCGGGGGCTGAGTTTATAGTTATAGCGACGCCAACAGATTACGACACAGTGCATAATCATTTTAATACCAGCACGGTTGAGGCTGTCATCAAAGATGTTATGGAGATTAATCCTGATGCGGTTATGATAATTAAATCAACCGTTCCTGTGGGGTATACCGCAGAAATCAAGGCTAAATTTGGCACTGAAAACATTATTTTCTCTCCTGAATTTTTGCGCGAAGGTCATGCGCTTTATGATAATTTGTACCCTTCACGAATAATTGTTGGTGAGCGCTCTGAACGTGCAGAAAGGTTTGCAGGTTTGCTTGTTGAAGGTGCTATAAAAGAAGATATTGCGGTGCTTTTTGTTGATTCTACCGAAGCAGAAGCGGTTAAACTTTTTTCAAATACCTATCTTGCGATGCGTGTCGCTTACTTTAATGAGCTAGATACTTATGCGCAGGTTCATGGGCTTAACACCAAGCAGATTATTGAAGGTGTTGGTTTAGATCCGCGAATCGGTGATCATTATAATAATCCTTCGTTTGGTTATGGCGGGTATTGTTTACCAAAAGATACTAAACAACTTCGCGCTAATTATAAAAATGTACCCAGTAATTTAATTAATGCCATTGTTGAGTCAAACACAACGCGTAAAGATTTTATTGCAGATACAATTATTCAAAAACAGCCCAAAATAGTGGGTGTTTACCGTTTAATTATGAAGAGTGGTTCTGATAACTTTCGAGCATCTTCAATTCAAGGGATTATGAAACGCGTGAAGGCAAAAGGTATTGAAGTTGTCGTGTTTGAACCTGAATTAAAAGAAGATGATTTTTTCAAGTCACGTGTTATTCGTGATCTTAAAGAATTTAAAGCAATGTCAGACATCATTGTCGCTAATCGTTTATCCGATGATATTTCTGATGTAAAAGATAAAGTCGTTACCAGTGATTTGTTTGGCCGAGATAGCTAGGGCGAGCTCAATAATAAAAATTTAGAGGTTTAGAATGAAAGTGTTAGTAACAGGTGCAGCAGGTTTTATTGGTTCGGCATTATCGATTCGATTACTGGAACGCGGTGATGAGGTTGTAGGGATAGATAATCACAATGATTATTATGATCAAGATTTAAAAGAAGCGCGTCTTGCGCGCCATGCTGATCACCCTAATTATACGCATATTCGGATGAATCTCGAAGACCGTGAAGGCATGGCTGAATTGTTTAAAACGCAGCAGTTCGAAGGCGTTGTTAATCTTGCGGCACAAGCAGGTGTTCGTTATTCGCTGGAAAATCCATTGGCTTATATTGATACTAATTTGGTTGGTTTCGGGCATATCTTAGAAGGTTGCCGTCATAATAAAGTCGGCCATTTAGTTTACGCCTCTTCAAGCTCGGTTTATGGCTCGAACACTAAAATGCCCTTTTCAACTCATGATAACGTCAATCACCCCGTTAGTTTGTATGCAGCAACAAAAAAAGCCAATGAGCTAATGTCGCATACATATAGTCATTTGTATGATTTACCCACAACGGGCTTGCGCTTCTTTACCGTTTACGGCCCGTGGGATCGCCCTGATATGGCGCTACAAAAGTTTACTCGCAGGATACTTCGTGGTGATGAAATCCAAATTTATAACTACGGTAAGCATCGTCGTGATTTTACCTATATCGATGATATTGTGGAGGGCGTAATTCGCATTCTTGATCGACCAGCAATGGGTAATCCTGATTGGAGTGGTGATGCACCGGACTCAGCAACCAGTAAAGCGCCATGGCGTGTTTACAATATTGGTAATAACAATCCTGTTGAGCTATTAGATTATATTGATGCCTTGGAAGAATCATTAGGTGTCGAAGTAAAAAAAGAACTATTACCACTACAGCCGGGCGATGTGCCAGATACCTATGCCGATGTTGATGATCTAGTCAGTGAATTTGGCTACAAGCCATCTATGTCGGTGAAGGAGGGGGTTAAAAACTTTGCTGATTGGTACAAGGAATACCATCAGGTCTAGGAACAAAATAAACAATAAAACAGCCAGCTGAAAGCTGGCTGTTTTATTGTGGGCTTTGAATTGGTTATATGTTCTGATCCAAAAAAGCAGTTAATTGTGATTTATTTAAGGCACCCACTTTAGTCGCTTCAACTTCGCCATTCTTAAACAGCATTAAGGTCGGAATGCCACGAATACCATACTTGGGTGGAGTATCACCGTTATCATCAATATTTAATTTCCCGACAATTACCTTGCCTTCATATTCTGTAGCGATTTCTTCTAAAATTGGGGCGATTGATTTACAAGGCCCACACCATTCTGCCCAGTAATCTACTAGTACAGGTGTGTCGTTTTTGATTACATCCTCTTCAAAGGTTGCGTCGGTTAGTGTCACTATGCTCACGATATGCTTCTCCAGCTTGGTTGATGGCTTATGGTTAGCCTTATTATCAGGCTGAAATGAAATATATCAAGCAAATAATGCGCTTATTTCTAAGCGCTCAACAAACCAATACAGCGCAATGATAGAAATCATCAGTGATAGGGGGAAGGTTATACGCGTTTTATACCAAGTTTTTTTACCAAACCCCAAGCCGACTAATAAAAAGGCGCTAAGAATAATGGTTAATTGCCCTAACTCCACGCCAATATTAAAGCTAATTAAGGCAGTGCCGAAAGCATAGTCTGGCATTCCGAAATCAGATAAAACACTCGCAAAACCTAGTCCATGCAATAAACCAAAACCAAACACTAATGCAAGTCGGCTATTGTTCAGTCGTTTGGCAAAAATATTCTCAATTCCAATATAGGCAATGGATAAGGCAATAAGGGGTTCAACAATAAAAGCGGGCAAATTTATAATGCCATTCATCGCCAGACCTAGAGTTATTGTGTGGGCCACGGTAAACATGGTGATTTGCCACAATAAGGGCTTGAGTGCGGTTGAAAATAAAAACAGCCCTAAAATAAATAAAATATGATCAACTCCCTTTGGCAAGATATGTTCAAAGCCAAGTACAATGTAGTTTAGTACAGTTTTGTATAGGGGCTTACGAGCGACTATTTCAGTCAAAGAAAGAGGCTCGCTTGATTGATTGTTTTTTAACCACTGCCATTCAGACCAATGGTATTTTTGTTTAACTTTATCCACTTGGCGTAAGCGAACCGCATTATCGCCAAAACTCATTGGGTAAAACCACGTTAGTGAATTCGCATATAAATCTACTTTGCCACTAAGGTTGATGACACTAATTCGAGGAACCTTGGTATAACCTGCCTCAGGAATCTTCACCTGCGTAATTGTTAGTGGGATAGTTTGCTGCTTATTATCACTCAGCTTAATGGATTTGAGAAACTTGGTTTTAAACAAAGTGAATGCTTTGGATAAATCTTCAGGCTGCATTTTTCTAAAATGATCATATTTATCAGCGTTGGGTGAGTCTTTAGTGTTTTTATAGCGGCCATCAATTTCTGTTAATAGCGCTTCAATACTGGCACGAATTTCAACCTTCACCTGCCCTTTCTGGTCTACTGTAAACTCAACTAAAGCGGGCTTAACGACATCAGCAAATGCATAGTTTGAAAAAAATAATAATAAAATGAGTGTGATGCTTTTTAGGGCTGAAAATAAACGCATGAGAAGGGAAAATAAATACCACAAAAAAGGTGTAGTATACTAAACTTGCTCCGTGATCTTTGCAATTGCTAAGGTACAAAAGAGATTTAAACGTAAATTGAAATGAATTTAGTAAGACTAGGAGAGTTGTAACATGGCCAAAAAGCCAAACCGAACAGAAATGGATAAGCGCACTTTTTTAAAAATTATGGCAGCTGGGTCAGCGGGTGCAGGTAGTTTGCCGTGGATGATTGAAAATGCACTGGCGGAAGATAAAAAGTCAGCGTCTGCCGCAATGTCAGCCACAATGCCAAAAGATTTTTACAGCGTACCTAAAAAAGGTCAGGCAAGAATTTTGCACACGACAGATGTACATGGTCAGTTATTACCCGTTTATTTTCGTGAGCCGAATGTAAACTTAGGTGTTGGGCCTGCATTAGGTCGCCCGCCACATATTGTTGGTAAAAAACTCCTAGAAAAGATGGACTTACCTTTGGATGGCCCAGAAGCTTATGCCTACACTTACTTAGACTTTTTCAATGCAGCGAAAAAATACGGTAAAACGGGTGGCTATTCGCACATGAAGACACTGCTCGATATGCTACGAAAAGATGCCGGCGGTATTGAAAATACTATCACATTAGATGGTGGAGACTTGTGGCAAGGCTCGGGAACATCTCTTTGGACGCGTGGCGTAGATATGGTTGAAGCTTCTAATATCTTAGGCGTCAACGTGATGATTGGTCACTGGGAGTTTACTTATAACGAGGCGGAAGTACTCAGCAATGTTGCTTTATTTAAAGGTGATTTCATTGGTCAAAACGTGCGTGTAAAAGAAGACTCTTTAATGGATGATAATTACGCAGAGCTGGTAGAGAAGAACGATGGCCGTGGTTTATTTGACGAAGATGCTGGCTACGCTTTCCAACCCTATGTGATGAAGAAGATCGGTGGAAAACGTATTGCAGTTGTTGGTCAAGCTTTCCCGCGTACCGCTAATGCGAACCCGCCAGAATTTTTCCCAGACTGGTCATTTGGTCTGCGTGAAGAAGATATGGCAAACCTAGTTAAAAAAATACGTGCTGAAGAAAAGCCAGATGCGGTTGTGATGTTATCGCATAACGGTATGGATGTTGACGTTAAAATGGGCGAAAACGTACCCGGTATTGACGCTATCTTTGGAGGTCACACGCATGATGGTATGCCAAAACCGATTGAAGTTAAAAGCAAAGGTGGTAACCGTTGTTTAGTGACAAATGCAGGTTCAAACGGAAAATTTGTCGGTATTATGGACTTTGACTTTAGCGATAATAAAGTCAATATGCATTATTCAATGAAGCCTGTTATTACTAACTGGCTGCCTGCGGATAAAGAGATGGAAGCTTACTTATCTCAAATGCGCAGCAAAAAATATGATGAAAAAATAAACGAAGCGCGCGCTGAAAAGTACAAATTTAACAAAACGCGTGTCGGTAAAACGTATGATGAAATCCTCACGGAAAAGCTAGCGATTGCTGATCGTACACTTTATCGACGTGGTAATTTTATGGGAACTTGGGATCAAGTCTTGTGTAATGCCTTACGCCATGAATACAAAGCCGACATTTCATTCTCTGCAGGAGTTCGTTGGGGGACAACCACGTTAAAAGGTGACTGGATAACGATGGAAGATGTAATGACTCAATGTTCCATGACCTATGCAGAAACTTACACAAGCGAGATTACGGGTAAGGATCTATTGGAAACGTTAGAGCAAATTGCAGATAATTTATTTGACCCAGACCCCTACCTGCAATCAGGCGGTGATATGGTACGTGTGGGTGGTATGGATTACACCATCGACCCGAGCAAGAAGTTATACAGCCGTATTACGGATGCTCGTCTCGATAATGGTGATAAAATTGATCCAAAGAAAACCTACAAGTTAGCAGGCTGGGCAACGGTAAATCGTACGCCAGAGGGGCGTTTAATGTGGGATGTAGTACGTGATTACATTGTTGCCAGCAAAGGCAAAGATGATGTACTTAAATTGCCTAAAATGAATCGCCCTAAGTTAGTCGGTGTTGGTGATAACCCTGGTATTGCAGATTATGCCGGTGAGACTGGCTAGGATGCCAAGAGCTAAAAATAATTGGACTTGATCAGGGTTTCCTTGGTAAGACTATGGCATTATAAGCCCTCTTCGTGAGGGCTTTTTGTTTCCTGAACTTATCTGAATGAGTTGTGTCTTATAACTATCGTATTTGAGATCATAATAATGATTAGTTTACATTTTAAAAAGCAGTTGTTCGCACTTTTAAGTATTGTAACTTTATTGTTGCTAGCCCAATCTGCAATGGCTTTACCTAAAGCATTTCAAGCAAACTATAAAGTGTCAAAAGGAAGTTTGACTTTAGGTAATTTACACACCTCTTTAAAATACTCTGGTAATAGTTATTCTTATCATAAATATACCAAGGCTACCGGATTTGCTGCCTTATTAACGGGGATTAAGATCACCGAAAATACCGATGGTCAGGTATCTGGCAATATAATTATGCCGAGAAAATATTATTTTAATCAATCTCGAAGGGGTGGTGGAAAGGTTGATAGTATTAACTTCTCACGAAATACTGCAAAAGGTAACTATAAGAAAAAAGCATTTTCAGTAAAGACCTCGGCTGGCATACAAGACAAAGCATCTATGGAGCTATTATTAGCGCAAGACTTAAGTCAAAATAAGCCACGCTTGATTTACAATATTGTCAACCAAGGAGAAAAAAGCCAGTATCGTTTTCAAAAGCTAGGCAATGAGGTGGTAAAAACTCCGGCAGGAACATTTAATACAGTAAAAGTCAAAGTCGTTCGTTCAACAAATGCGCGTGAAACAGTTTTTTGGATGGCGAAGGAGCTTGATTACATGCCTGTAAAAATACGCCATCGTGAAAAAAAAGATGTCATAACTACTGTTATAAAAAACTATAAGAAGTCATAACGGAGCTTTAGCAAAATAATTAAAACCCGAAATCACATCGAAGGATTTCTTTTTAGCCCCTAGAGAGGGGCTTTTTTGTGTGTTTTAAATATTGGCTGTTAATAATTAAGTTGTTCATATTTAAGTTCCACAAAAGGTCTGATGAACCACTTCATCTGATTTAGGTGGAAGCATGTAGTTTTCCTTCCCTGGCTGATAGCTAAATGGATTCTGCAATACTGAATTCAGCGAGTGAAAGGCGCTGAAGTCATTTTGATCTTCAGCGAGACGTATGGCCTTTTCTATTTGATGGTTGCGTGGGATGTAGATGGGATTCACGGATTGCATTGAAGTTTGACGTTTCTTATCTATTGATGACTCATCTGCTAATCGTTTTCGCCAAGTCGTTAACCAAGTATTAATTTCATTAGGTTGCGTAAATAGCTTCTGCAGTGGTTCATCTTTAGCGCTTCCTTCCTCGCTTAATTGAGATAGGTAATAAAATGTTAGCGTGAAGTCTGCGTTATTCTGTTCCATTATGTTTAATAAATTATCGACTAAAGTTAAGTCTTGCTCTTGTGCAGTGCGTAAGCCTAGCTTGCGACGTAGGCCAGATAACCAATAGGCTTGGTACTTTTCTTGATAGTCATTGAGCAATTCTTCAGCAATGCCTACAGCTACTTTCCCTTCAGGATCTTTATCTCTATTGGCAAATAAAGGCAATAGGGTTTCAGCAAGGCGCACTAAATTCCATTGGCCTATTTGGGGTTGATTGCTATAAGCGTAGCGCCCATTTCTATCAATCGAACTGTAAACGCGCTTATGCGAGAATTCATCCATAAACGCGCAAGGGCCGTAGTCGATTGTCTCTCCTGAAATTGCCATATTATCGGTATTCATCACGCCATGAATAAAGCCAATACTCATCCATTGGGCAATTAGTTTTGCTTGTTTATCAATAACAGCTGCGAGGAATGCGACATAGGGATTATCGGTATTTTTCGTTTCTGGAAAGTGTCTGGCAATTTCATAGTCGGCAAGTTGTTTGACGGCCTCTTGATTGCCTTGTGATGAGAAATACTCAAAGCTGCCGACTCTTACAAATCCTTTAGCGACGCGAGTGATAACACCACCTGCGACTAAACGCTCACGAGCCACTTCTTCACCGGTGGTAACGGCTACGAGCGCACGGGTGGTCTCAACGCCAAGTTTGTGCATGGCTTCACTGACCAAATACTCACGCAAAACAGGGCCAAGTGCTGAGCGCCCATCGCCATTGCGGGAGTAGGGAGTTGGGCCAGCGCCTTTAAGCTGAATGTCAAAATGCTCCCCATTGGCAGTGACGGTTTCCCCTAATAATAAGGCGCGTCCATCACCAAGCTGGGGAGAAAACCCTCCAAATTGATGCCCCGCATAAACAGTTGCAAGTGGCTCAGCACCTGTTGGACAGAGGTTACCAGAAAAAATCTGAGCAAGGTGGTTGTTATCATTCGTTAAATCACCCGATACACCTAGTTGCTCTGCCAGAGTTTGATTGAAAATAATGAGTTTTGGATCTTTTACCGCTGTCGCTTGTGTGCGGCTATAAAAATAACTAGGCAATTGGGCGAATGAGTTTTCAAATTTTAAATCCATTAGCGTATCTCCCTTGCCTTAACATGGCGGCCTTTGATTTTACCTTTACCTTGTCGAAAATAGTTAAGTGCTTTGGGTAGCGCGTCTTGCTCAATGGCAATATAACTAAGTTGATCAAAAATGTTAATTTTACCAATTTGACTGCCTGCTAGCCCAGCATCTTTCGTCAGCGCGCCCAATAAATCGCCTGGGCGTATTTTATTCTTTTTGCCGGCATCAACTTGTAAGGTTGATACGTTAGACTGCAGAGAAAAATCTGTAGCTTTTCTTAAAGAGTCGCTAGATTCATTGTTACAGGGTTTACCTAAATAATCTTCGAGTGAAATAATCCGCTCTATTTCTGATTCGGTATAAAGGCTTAGGGCTAGACCGGTTTCCCCCGCACGACCTGTACGACCGATACGATGGGTGTAAATTTCTGGGTCGTGAGGTAGCTCATAATTAATTACCGCCTGTAATGATTTAATATCTAAACCACGCGCAGCAACATCCGTGGCGACTAAAACAGGGCAGCTATTATTGCTAAAACGAACCAAAACTTGATCACGGTCGCGCTGATCTAAATCACCATTAAGCGCTAGTGCTTGCACCTTGTTATCTTTTAAAAATTCAGATATCTCGTGGCACTGAACCTTGGTGTGACAAAAAATCACGGTGCTTTTGAGTTGATGGTGAGCCAGCAGGTTAAGCAGTGTTTCCTTGCGCTGGTAGTTGTTTGTGAGGTAAAAATTTTCTTCGATTGTATTTTCTGCATGTGTCTCATCCACCTTTATAACGACAGGGTCGCGTTGTATAGAGCGGCACATTTTTTTAATGGTATTAGGGTAAGTTGCTGAGAAAAGAAGAGTTTGTCGATTGCTTGGTGTTTGCTGGATGATATTTGTAATCTCATCATGAAAGCCCATATCCAGCATACGGTCAGCTTCATCTAGTACTAATGTGTCAACACTGCTCAAATCAAGGGTCGAACGACTTAAGTGATCTTTGATTCTTCCTGGTGTTCCCACGGCAATATGTGCACCATGTTCTAACGAATCTGCTTGCGGCCCTAAGGGTTTTCCCCCACATAAAACCACTAATTTTATATTGGGAATACAACGCGCAAGTTGGCGAATTTCTTTGGCGACTTGGTCGGCAAGCTCACGGGTCGGGCATAAAACCAAAGCTTGTAGAGCAAAGAATTTAGGGTTTATCTTTTGTAATAAACCCAGCCCAAATGCTGCTGTTTTTCCGCTACCTGTTTTAGCTTGTACGATTAGATCTTTTTCTTCAAGAATGGCGGGTAAACTTGCCGACTGAACAGGAGTCATTGTTTTATAAGCTAGAGAATCTAAGTTATTAAGTAATGTTTTTGAAAAAGGTAGGGAAGAGAAGGATGCGTTAGGCATGTGGTCGCTCGGTGTGCAAGTTAAAGCCGTATTAAAGCACCAGTCGTTACGTTTGAACAGAATCCTTATGGATTAAAAGAATCTAAATCATTCGGAAAGCTGACAGCACCATGGTACGTCTTTTTAATTAGTTTGAGTGTTTCGTCTTTGATATTGATGCTTCGTTCCATTAAATGTGTCAATAACAGGTTTTTAACATTTGCACGTTGAGCAATTTTGCCGATTGTTGTGGGTGTCATATGAAGTAGGGCAGCAACACCGGTTGCATCCTCAGGGATGGCATTGTGTGCGACGAAGATATCAGTGTTCTTCGCTAGCTCTGGCATCGCGCCGAGGCGACCACTCATGTCACCAGAAAATGTTATTGAGCAACCGGCTAGTTCGACTCGGTAACCTTGCGAGGGAAATGGCCCATGATGGGTAGATACGGTTTTAACAAGAATGCCATTTTGGTTGTAGATGATTTTAATAGTCAAATCGCTGTATGACCATTGAATATTAGCACTCTTAATTTTGTAGGCACTCGGTGAGTTTTTATCAAGTACATTGCCTAAATATGGGTACATACCGGCTTGGCTGCCGATAGCGCGCTCTACAAACTGTTCGGCTGATGCAACAAACTTGGTACCCGTAGGGCCATAAACAAACAGTGGTTTACTACGCTTAGTGAAAAAAGCTCCCTTGATGTAGGCAGGGAAGTCACTGCTATGATCGACATGAAAGTGACTGAATAAGAATAACTCAACATCTTCAAAGTTAGCCTTGCTTTGTTTAAAGCGTTGTAAGCTTCCTGCGCCAGCATCAATGATGACACGGGCTTTATTGTCGAGCCAGATTAGGTAGCCTGTAGAGGCTTGCTCATCGAGTAGCTCAGGGCCACGCGAGCCGAGAATTTGTAGCTTTACCCGTTTTGATTGGCATTGAGACGGTGAAACTTGGCTGGATGTACTGAAAGCAGGGCTTGATAAAAATATGCTAATAAGAACTATCCAGAGCGAAGAAAGTGAGTCTTTAAACATGCTACTTTGCCTTTTTTAAGTCTAAAGTAATCTGTTTTATTTCTTTACTAGATAGATTAACTTCAACTGCTTTATGTGATAAACCGTGAACCGTGTCTTTCGCAATGACACGGACTGTTTTAACAGTGGTAGGGATTTTTACCCCGGATAAGTTACGGGTAAACGGCTGCTCATTAACGTGTGGGTGATACAGGGTACGGGTGCCCAGTATTTTGTTATCTGAGTCAATAATTTGCCATTCATTGGCATAGTGATCCCAGCCTTTATCGTCGTGCTTTAAAGTGACAGCAAAGGTCCAGGTTCTATCTTTTTGTTGATGTATTTTGACATTGATGACTTCTACTTCATTAGCACTAACCGTAGTTAAGAGTAAAAAAGAAAGTAGTATAGTTACTACTTGTTGTAGATGTTTCTTAGTCATCGCCAAAGATTCCTGTCATGTTAATATGGGCATAACATAACCATTACGAGAGAGAATTACAAATGGATTCAACGGTAACAAAAACGGTCAAAAAATTGCGTAAGTTTTTAACCACACATCTGAGTAATAGTTTAGAGAAACTAGTTCTGGAGTTACCCGCAATACTGAATAATCCCGATGAATTAGATGAGCACTTGAGTAAAGCAATCAATAACTTACCCTATTGTAAATATATTTATGTATTGGATGTAAAAGGTGTCCAGATCAGTGCGACAGTCTCGCATGAAGAGAAAAACATCTACTCAATGGGACGTGATCGATCGTCACGACCTTATATGAAAAACTTGTTTAAACCACGCGAAGGTGAGGATTTTGAGTTATCCAAGGCTTATATTACCAAAAATACCAAGCGGCCCTCAGTAACAGGGATTCAATTAATCCGTGATAAGCAGGGTAACCGTCTTGGCTTTTTAGGCGTAGATTATGATTTAAGAGAGCTTCCTCGCGATGACACAATGTACGAAGAGCCACGTAAATGGAGGCAAATTAAAGGTGATCCTGCAATACGCAGTGGCTTGTTTTTACAGCAACGCGCTGAAAGCCAAATGGATAAAAAGCTTAGTGATGTGATGACGATACTTGAAGAGCTGATGCTTGAGCATGGCGTGTATCACTGTCAAGTTCATTATTCTAGTAGCCGAGTGACGATCTGGCATGTGGATGACCCGTATACCTACCGTATCTTAACCATGGATGAGTTATCTGATTCTGAGATTTGTTTAGCCTATCCTCAACGTCCGTATTTTGAGAGAAATATTGTTCCTAAAAAAGATATTTGCAATGTATTTAAACAGTTTAGTGCATTGCGCTTTGCAGATGAAACGGTGTATTTGCGTTCTGGTTCGTTAAATTTGGTTAATGGTTTTACGGGTTTAAATTTCTCCTGCGACGGTACACATTACTTAACTTATGATGAGTTTTTAAGTCGTGGTTTAGAGTTTTGGTTTGGTGCAGATACTGAGTATGAAGAAGCTGAGAAAAAACTGAATATGACAGACCTTGATGAACTGTTAGAAAAAGTTGCACAACGTGGATGTTTGGAAGTGAATCAAATATTGGCTCAGTTGGATGCTGGTAAAATACCAGAACTTCTGTCTGAATTGACGAGCGATGAGCAAGAATACATCCATCAAGAACTGGCATCAGTAATGGCTATTTATGAGGGAGGGGTTTGTTCGATTTAATAGGGCAGAGGGGGGGGGGGCTTGTGTCGCTCTCTCAAATACTGTTAAACTCCCGAGCATGCAAATTCTTCATCTTATAATTTCACTGAAACTCTGGCTGATTATTCAATCACACACAGCCAGCGAATTATTGTAAGTTAAATTTTTCTAACGCTGTGGGAATCTCCCTCAGCAAGCTTGATTCCCGTTGTTTATTATTAAATCAAGGAATCAAAATGCTAATCATGACCAATCAAAAAAACTTTCGATTAGGAATATTCTTTGCTATCGCAGGCACGGCTTTATTTTCCCTAAAATCTATTTTTATTAAACTGGCTTTTCAAGAGGGTATAGATGCAACCACGTTTCTTGCGTTACGCATGATCATTGCGTTTCCTTTTTATGTGTTGGTGCTTCTTTACGCGATTAAAACACGTCCAGAAAAAGCCGCTTCATTTACTAGGAAAGATGGCTTAGCTATTTTTGGTCTGGGTTTTTTAGGCTATTATTTGGCGTCCTATTTGGACTTTGAAGGCCTATCCTATATTTCGGCACAGCTAGAGCGCTTAACTTTATTTACTTATCCTATTATGGTGGCATTATTAAGTTGGTTCTTTTTTGCAGAAAAAATAACACTCAAAGTATTGGCTTCATTAGTGGTGAGTTATATTGGGGTGAGCTTTTTGTTTTTTAATGAGTCACCGGCAGGAACCTCACTGGTTGATGATAACGTCGCGTTAGGAACAGCCTTGGTAGCTATGGCGGCATTCAGTTTTTCTATTTATGTGATTTTCAGTAAAGCCTTTATTTCTCGATTAGGTAGTTTGATTTTTACCAGTGTTGCGATGTTATCCTCATTGGTCTTTATACTCATCCATTTTTTTGCAACACATACAATGAGTGACTTAAACGTGTCACCAAAACTGTGGGTTTTAGCTAGTTTATTAGCGGTATTTAGTACCTTGATCCCCAGTTTTTTTACTAGCGAGGCGATCAACCGAATTGGTGCAACACGTACCAGTATTATGGGGACATTAGGGCCAGTAATGACGATATTGTTGGCGGTTAATTTACTTGGCGAGCCTTTCGGTTGGGCACAAATTATTGGCCTTTTATTGGTACTTCTGGGTGTTAGCATATTGCGTAAGTAGCTTTAGTTAGCGCAGTTTAACCAAATTATCAGCCTCTGTACTAAGCTCGCTTACATGCTTGATGCCGAAATTTGGTGTTGCTAGAATGTAGCTAGGTTATTCAGAGGTTCTTTATTAATCGAGTGTAACCGTTTCAATTGCTTCTTTAGCGGCTTGTAAGTGTGGCTTTAGCATGTCTGTTAGCGGTTTTGGTTTGGATATATGGTAGCCTTGCCCATAGTCAACGCCCATTTCAGAAAGTATTTCAACAATTTCGGCATTTTCGACATACTCTGCAATCACCTTTAGGTTCATGGTGTGTCCGACTTGACTGATTGATTGTACCATCGCTTTGGCGACTTCATCTGTGGCTATGTTTTTAACAAAAATACCATCAATTTTCAGGTAGTCAACATCAAGTGTCCTTAAAAATCCATAAGAGCTCATACCTGTGCCAAAGTCGTCTAAGGAGAAGCTGCTGCCGAGCTCCTTCAAGCTTGCGATAAAGCTGTTTACTAGTTCTATATCTTCTACAGCTACTTGTTCTGTGATTTCAAAGCAGAGCATTTGAGGATCTACCTTAGAACGCTTTACTTCCTCAAGTACGTACTCAAGAAAGCGTGAGTCGTTAAGGCTTTGCCCAGATAAGTTAATCGCAAAGACTGGCAAGGGTGATTGTTTTGGTATCTTATTGATTTGGTTTAAAACGTTATGAACAACCCAGCGATCAATTGCCGGCATCATAGAATAATATTCTGCAGCTGAAATAAATTCATCGGGAGAAATAAAGTTACCTTCCTCATCAAAAAGTCGAATTAATAGTTCATAATGTGAAAAGGGCTTTTTATACTCATCTGGTGTAAGTCGATGGATGGGCTGCGCATACATTTTAAATAAATTATTTTGAATTGCATTTTTAAGCACAATCACCCATTTTAGGTTACCTTCTTGCTCATTTCGTTTGTCTTTTTCTTCAATGTAAGCTGATACGCGGTTGCCACCTGTTTCACTCGCTAATCGACAGGCTCTTGTAGCTTCTGATATCGCTCGTAAATGAGAGGTTGTTTGGCTATCGATGATAATAAAGCCGGCGCTGAGAGTTACAGGGTACTGTTTTCCTGCAGACATAAATTTATGATCATTAACCGTATCGATTATGCCTTCGACGTCTTTAATGCAATTAGTGAGTTTACGGTCGCGAAATACTGCGGCAAAGGAGCTACCGCCCATTCTACCTGTAAAGTCTCTGTTTTTGACAACAAAGTTATCAATAATGCTCCCAACTGTAGTGATTAGAGAGTCACCGCCTGCATGTCCAATGGTTTCATTAAGTAGCTGGAACTGATCAATGGAGAAATAAACCAGTACATGGCTAGCATTATGCTTATGTGCGTTATCAATAAGCTGTTTAACAGATGCCTCAAAGGAGCGACGGTTTAACATACGTGTTATAGCGTCATAGTTTTCTATATCAGATAACTTAGATTGTAAGGCTCTGGTTTCAGAAATGTTTTTTATCACTAAAAGTGATTGTGTTTCTTCAGGGTTAGTATTACTTTCTGGTGTTAAAGGAATATGATTCAATTTAATTGGGAAAGTTAGATTCGCAGATGTTTGTAGGATGCACTCCCTTTCTGATTCTTGTGCTTTACTGTCCAATATGTTTTGAAGTGTTGTAGATGTTTTAGTGTGTAATAGATTGAAGACTGATTCTTGGGGTCTCCCCATTACGCTGCGTAACTTACAACCTAACATTCTTTCAGCTGCAGGATTTAAGTAAACAATCTTATTATCACTATTGAGTATAATTATTGTTTCGGGTAATAGTTTATAGGCGTCTTCGTGGCAATTGTATTGTGGCGTGCTCGGTGCAGGCACTTCAATGGGGGTGTTGAGTGCGGTGAGTAGATCTTTCTTTTTAAAATACATGACAACGATTGTGGCTACTAAGGAGAGCAACACAATGAATATTATGATGTCATAAAGGCTTATAGAATCAATCACGATTTTCCAGGTTCAGTTATTATTTAGTAGAGATAAAATTTCTCAATGAGAATATTATTTTCTCATACTAAGTGTGAACTTTAGCTGAATATTATAAGGAGATTTTTACAGTCAATAAAAAAGCCACAAATTGTGGCTTTTTTATTGACTGTAAGTTGTAGCGTTTTAAACTTTCTCTTTAATTCTCGCCGCTTTACCGGTTAGGCCGCGTAGGTAGTATAACTTTGCTCTACGTACTGCACCTTTACGTTTAACTTCAATGCCTGCAATAGCATGGCTGTAAGTTTGGAATACACGCTCAACACCTTCACCGTAAGATATTTTTCGTACCGTAAATGCAGAGTTAAGACCGCGGTTGCGAATAGCAATAACAACACCTTCAAAAACCTGAATACGCTCACGCTCACCCTCTTTAATTTTTAGTGAGACTGCAACCGTGTCGCCAGGGTTAAACTCAGGAATTTCCTTCGTCATTTGCTCAGCTTCTAATGCTTGAATAATTGTGCTCATAATTAAATCCTCTAAATATCTTTTTCGTGTTCTGGTAGAAATTGTTTCTGCAAACAATGCTCTTGTAAATATTCATCAAGCAATTTTTTATCATCATCGCTTAATGGTTTAATGTCTGTTGTCATTCTGGAGGCTGTTTCTTTAAGTAAATCAGGGCGACGTTGCCAAGTTTTACCTAAAGACTGCTTGCGTCTCCAGCGGGCTATTGATTTGTGATTTCCACTCATCAAAACAGCGGGTACAGCTAAATTTTCTACAACTTCTGGTCTTGTATAATGTTCACAGTCTAACAAGTTTTCTGTAAAAGAATCCTGTAAAGCTGATTCATTATGCCCTAAAGCCTCAGGCTGTAAGCGGGTAATAGCATCAATCATTACCATTGCACCAAGCTCACCGCCACTTAATACATAGTCTCCAAGTGACCATTCTTCGTCAACTTCGAGTTGGACTACGCGCTCGTCGATGCCTTCATAGCGACCGCAGATTAAAATTAAACCTTCGAGTTGCGACATTTCACGCACAGTGCTTTGGTCTAACTTTTTCCCTTGAGGACTAAGGTAAACGACCTTAGCCCCTTGAGGTGCTTGTTGCTTTGCATGACGTATTGTTTTTAGCAGTACGTCAGCTTTCATTACCATGCCGGGGCCACCGCCATAAGGGCGATCATCCACAGTTCGGTGTACATCTATGCTGTAATCACGTGGATTCCAGCAGTGTAAGTCAATCAAACCTCGATCTTTAGCACGACCAGTAATGCCAACTTTCGTAACGGCTTCAACTAACTCGGGTAGTAGTGTTATTACGTCAAAACGCATCAACTATTACCTTTTTAAAATTCCGGGTCCCAATCAACAATCATCAAGTCTGCATCGAGATCAATTGAAATGACAACATCACCCATGAGGTAAGGCACCATTCGTTCTTTCTTTTCTTTAGTTTCTTCTTTGATGGTTAATACGTTATTACTGCCGGTATTAAAAATCCAATCTATTTTACCGAGGCTTACGCCGTCGGTGGTTTCTACTTTTAAACCAATGAGGTCTTTCCAGTAGTATTTTCCTTCACTGAGTGGAGCAAGTTGATCTATGTGGATTGCAATTTGCGTACCTTTTAGTGCTTCAGCTTGTTCGCGCGTGTTAATACCATCTAACTGAGCGACAATATTTTTACCTTGCTTTCTGCCGTTTGTAACCTTAGTAGCTCGCCAAGCTTCACCTTTGCTTTGTAAAAACCACTGCTTGTAAGCAATAATCTTTTCTCTAGGCTCAGTATGCGAGAAAACTTTAACCCAGCCCTTTACACCTGATACGCCTGATATTTCACCAAGTAGTATATAGTCAGACTGGCTCATTGGCCTAAAGTCTACTAAGCAGCGGCGGCTGTTTTAGCGGCATCTTTTAATAGGGTATTTACACGAGTTGAAAGCTGTGCGCCCTGTGCGATCCAATGGTCGATACGATCTTGTTTGAGTTCTAGACGAACTTCTTGACCTTTGGCGCGCGGGTTAAAAAAACCTAAACGTTCAATATAACCGCTGTCACGCGGTTTACGTGAATCAGTAACTACAATTTTGTAAAAAGGGCGTTTTTTAGAGCCGCCACGTGCCATGCGAATAGTAACCATAATTTTTTCCTAATACGGCACTCTAACTGAGGAATGCCTAATGCTTTTAATAGTTTATTTTATCTACACTCGTTAAAAAATAAATTAACCAACAAGTATATTATTGAGAGCTTTTAATTAATTAAAATTCAGCTCGTCAAATTAGTCGCGCAATTCTACGCTCTTTAAATAAAAAAGAAAGGGTCTTTTTTTATTTAATCAGAGCGATTAGTGAGCATTTTATGTTTAATTTACGTTTTTTGCTACATTCCAGGGAAACCACCACCGCCACCCATTCCAGGAGGCATTTGTCCTTTCATGCCGCGCATCATTTTTTTGAGGCCGCCACCTTTGAATTTTTTCATCATTTTGCTCATTTGTTTATGCTGTTTGAGCAAACGGTTAACATCCTGTATTTGTAAGCCAGATCCCGCCGCTATGCGTTTCTTGCGAGAGCCTTTAATAACAGCGGGAAAGCGTCTTTCTTGTGGTGTCATTGAGTTAATAATCGCTACCATGCGATCGACTTCTTTATCACCTGCACCATCTTGCATCGCTTGTGACATTTTGCCCATGCCGGGCATCTTATCCATTAAACCACCCATGCCACCCATTTTTTTCATGGTAAGCATTTGCGAGCGTAAATCCTCTAAATCAAAGCCTTTGCCTTTATTGAGTTTCTTGGCTAGTTTTTGCGCATCTTTATGGTCAACTTTACGCTGCGCCTCTTCAACCAGTGAGAGAACATCACCCATGCCCAAAATGCGTGATGCCATACGGTCAGGATGAAAAGGTTCAAGCTCATCAATCTTCTCGCCTATACCGATAAATTTAATCGGTTTGCCGGTAATTTCGCGCACTGATAATGCAGCGCCACCGCGCGCATCACCATCGGCCTTGGTGAGTACCACGCCAGTTAAGGGTAGGGCGTCGCCAAATGCTTTGGCGGTGTTGGCGGCATCTTGGCCTGTCATTGCATCTACAATAAACAGCGTTTCAACGGGTGTGACAGCATTGTGGATGGCTTTTATTTCATCCATCATTTCGGCATCAACGTGTAAACGACCTGCGGTATCGACTAATAACACATCAATATGTTTTTTCTTTGCAAAATCTAAAGCATGCTTGGCAATATCAACTGGGGTTTGGCCAATTTCGCTCTGAATGAAAGTTACATCAACTTGGTTGGCGAGTGTTTCAAGTTGTTTAATTGCGGCTGGTCGGTATACGTCACAACTAACCATGGCGACGGATTTTTTCTCGCGCTCTTTGAGTAGTTTTGCAAGCTTTCCCGCGGTGGTCGTTTTACCTGCGCCTTGTAAACCTGCCATCAAAATGACAGCGGGAGGCTGGGCATTTAGTTCAAGCGTTTCATTCGCTTGCCCCATGATGTCAACTAACTCATCATTAACGATTTTTACTAATACTTGGCCTGGGGATAGGCTATTTAAAACCTCTTCACCGACAGCGCGCTGTTTAACTTTGTCGATAAAGGTGCGTACAACCGGAAGCGCAACATCGGCTTCAAGCAATGCCATGCGTACTTCACGCATCGCATCTTTAATATTTTCGTCAGTAAGGCGCGCCTGTCCTTTTAGCTTTTTGATAGTAGTGGAAAGGCGGTCGCTAAGATTCTCAAACATTTTTAAGGCTCTAGATAGGGTATAAAAGAAGAAAAGTATAACATTACCTTGCATTACTCTATAATAAATTGACGTTAATTAATTGAGAAAATACCCAAAACATGACTGCTTCATTATTGAGCACCGCTGCCGTTATTTTTTATCTTATCACTTGGTTGTTGATAAGGATGCGTGTACGTACTCAAATTAAATCAGGTCAAATCAAGCAATCAAAAATGTATTTGTTGTTTTGGGTGGTGGCTTTAGTGGTTCATCTGCTGGTGCTTCATTACCCTTTGTTACTCGGTAAGCCGTTAAGTTTAAGCTTTTTCTCACTAGCCTCTTACGTCACTTGGTTTATTAGTTTAATTCTGTTTATTACTACCTTAGGTAGAAAGATAGAATCATTGGCGCTTTTTGTTTTACCGTTTACCATGCTTACGATAATACTTGAGGTATTGCTAGGGCGTGAAAATGGACCCTTGATCGACATGAAAAGTGGTCTGGGCTTACATGTTTTCACTTCATTGTTGGCTTATAGCTTGCTGATGCTGGCATCTTTTCAGGCCCTATTATTGGCGTTTCAAAATAAACAACTACGCACGCATAAAGTTTCTGGTCTGATGAAAAGCCTGCCGTCATTGGAGGATATGGAGCACTTACTGTTTCGCTTCATTAACATTGGCGTGGTGATTTTAAGTATAGCTTTATTAATTGGTTTTTATTATTTAGAAAATCTCTTCGGCTCGCATATCGCGCACAAAACCATTCTTTCAATTATCTCTTGGTTTATTTTCAGTGGTTTATTGTTAGGGCGCTGGAAATACGGCTGGCGCGGACGTAAAGCGATTAACTTTACTTTAGTCGGCTTTGCGGTATTGATGTTGGCGTTTTTTGGTACTAAGTTTGTTCAAGAATTTGTTCTTTAGATGTTTTATTAAGCCATGAATATAAGTGAAATTTCGATAGCATGGTTATTCGTTCTACTGCTCATTTTATTTTTATTTTCAGCGTTTTTTTCTGGCACCGAAACCGCTTTAATGGCACTTAATCGCTATAAACTCAAACACCTTGCTAAAAAAAATAAGGGGGCTCAATATGCGGTACAGTTGCTAGAAAAGCCTGATCGGCTTATCGGTGTCATTCTGCTGGGTAATAATTTGGTTAATATTATTATTACTCAGCTGGCGACTTATATCGGTTTTCGACTTGGTGGTAATGTCGGCGTAGCTATTGCAACTGGTGTACTAACTTTGTTGTTGCTGGTTTTTGCTGAAATCACACCAAAAACCATAGCCGCTTTAAAAGCTGAAAAAATTGCATTTCCTGCATCGTATGTTTATATCGTTTTATTAAAAATCGCTTACCCCTTGGTCTGGCTGATTAATTTATTTTCAAATGGCTTAATCCGTATGCTCGGTATAGACCCAAGTAAAAATGTGCTGCAATCACTCAACCATGAAGAGTTAAAGTCAGTGGTTAATGAAGCGGGAGGGTTAATTCCAGACAATCATCAAGATATGCTGTTGCGGGTGCTGGATATGGAAACTATCACCGTTGACGATATTATGATTCCTCGGATTGATATAAATGGTATCGACTTAGATGATGAATGGAATGATATAGAAGAACAAATTTTAAACAGTAATTTTACCCGTTTGATTATTTACAAAGGTGGCATTAATAATGTGCAAGGTTTTGTGCATTTGCGTAAACTTCTGCCGCTTTTTCATGATGATAAAATGGAACGAGAACATTTAGAAAACGCAATTCACCCCGCCTATTTTTCACCAGAAGGAATAGCGCTTACTCAGCAATTAATCAACTTTCAAGAAGATAAGCGTCGGATGGCTTTAGTGGTTGATGAGTACGGTGACGTGCAGGGCTTGGTCACACTGGAAGATATTTTAGAAGAAATCGTTGGTCAATTTTCAACCTCTCCAGCAAACTTTGATTATGAAATCCGCACTCACGAAGATGGTAGTGTATGGGTGGATGGCGCTATGCATATCCGCGATATTAATCGTCAACTTGGGCTACAACTTGATACAAGTGGGCCGAAAACGATTAATGGCTTAGTTACTGATTATTTAGGGCAGATTCCTGTGCCGGGTATTTCTCTGTTAGTTGACAATATCCCGATGGAAATTAGAAAAACTCAGAATAATGCGGTTAAAACACTCATCATTCATCCGACTATTAATTATAAGAAGAGTAATCAGAAAAGTAACAGTAAGGAACAAAATGGCCAAAGTTAAAACCCAGTACACCTGCCGTGATTGTGGCGCGGTACACAATAAATGGAATGGTCAATGTAGTGATTGTGAGGCATGGAATACGCTAGAAGAAAGTGTCGCAAAAAGTACCTCGGCCAATGCTATCGCTAATGCGCAAACCAGTCGTTTCCAAAATTACTCAGGTGATGTTAGCCAAATTAAATCCATTAGCGAAATTGATTTAAAGCAGATTCCACGTGCTACTACCGGTATATCTGAGTTGGATAGGGTGCTTGGAGGTGGTTTAGTGCAAGGCTCTGTTACCTTGATTGGTGGTGACCCCGGTATTGGGAAATCCACTATTTTAATTCAAACGATGTCGAGTCTTGGTGAAATGCGATCCTTGTATGTAACGGGTGAAGAATCCTTACAACAAGTCTCGATGCGTGCTAAGCGTTTAAAGCTGAATACTGATCCGCTACGGCTACTGACTGAAACTTGTGTCGAACGCATTATCGAACATGCTAGCCATGAAAAACCTGATGTTATGGTGATTGACTCGATTCAAACGATTCATACGGAAGAATTAACCTCAGCACCGGGATCTGTTAGCCAAGTGCGAGAAGCCACCGCAAGGCTGACACGCTTTGCCAAACAGACTAACACTTCGCTGTTTATTGCAGGGCATGTGACCAAAGAAGGTACTTTGGCAGGGCCAAGAGTGCTTGAGCATATGGTCGATACAGTGCTTTATTTTGAAGGTGATCCTGGTGGGCGCTATCGCATTTTACGTGCAGTCAAAAACCGCTTTGGTGCAGTTAATGAATTGGGTGTTTTTGCGATGACTGAAACGGGGTTGATCGGTGTAAACAATCCTTCAGCGATATTTTTATCTCGTCATGAAGAGCCTGTGCCGGGTAGTATTATCATGGTTACCCGCGAAGGTACTCGCCCATTATTGGTAGAAGTGCAAGCGCTGGTTGATGATAGTCACGGGCAGCAAGCAAGGCGCGTGGTGCTAGGGTTGGAGCAAAATAGAATCGCCATGTTATTGGCGGTACTACATCGTCACGGCGGTGTTTCTATGTTTGATCAAGACGTCTTTTTAAATGTTGTCGGTGGCATGAAAATAACCGAAACAGCCGCTGATTTACCGATGATACTGGCGGCGCTTTCAAGCTTTAGAGGGCGGCCACATCCAGCGGACTTAATTGTGTTTGGTGAGATCGGCCTTGCCGGTGAAATTCGCCCCGTTCCCAATGGAGAGGAACGCCTCAAAGAAGCCTTTAAGCATGGCTTTAAACGCGCCATTATACCCAAAGGGAATATGCCGCAATCGCCAATTAAAGGCATGAAAATAATGACGGCGCAACGTCTAGAACAGGCCTTGGAATACTTGGATTAGTAATTATCTGTTTACTCAAAATTGGATAAGGTATAATTTGGCGTGTCAAAAAACTCGATTAAATTAATATGCGCCTTCTACAAAAAAAAATAATTCCACAGCTAACTTTTTTATGTTTAACAACTGTGGTTATCAGTCTGTCTGCTTGCAGTACGACTACAAAAAAGTCTGCTGAAAGTTCATTGACGCTCACTGATGTTGAAAAGACTTTAGGAAATAAAGAAACTAACAAACAGCGTGTCGCACATGATCGCTTTGAACACCTAAACCGTAAGATATACCGCGCTAATATTGCGATTGATAACGCCTTATTAAAGCCGGTAGCCAAGGTATATAATCGCTTTACGCCGCAAATTGTTGATGATTCTATTACCAATGTGTTTGCTAACTTTGATGATGTTGGCAACGCGATTAATAACTTACTGCAATTGAAAGTAGGTGATGCGCTTAAAGATACGGAGCGGGTTATCTTCAATTCAACGTTTGGTATTGCCGGTATTTTTGATATTGCAACAGAAATGGGTTTACCCAAGCACCATGAAGATTTTGGGCAAACCTTAGCGCGCTGGGGTGTACCTGCTGGGCCTTATATTATGTTGCCTTTACTAGGCCCATCAACCTTGCGGGATGCAACCGCAAAATTGACGGTTGATCAGCTGACTAAACCCGAAGCGTATAGCAAATACCCATATCAGCTTTTAGTCGTAGATAAGCTGGATCAACGTGCTGATCTACTTTCTGCAGAAGATGTGCTTAAGGTCTTTTCAGATGACCAGTATAGTGTGTTGCGTGATGCATGGTTACAACGTCGAATAAGCTTGATACGTGATGGCAAGGTCGATAAAAAAGCGGATGATGATATGATTGATGCGCTTGAAGACATGGATTCGGAGTAATCGTTAGCATGAGCAGCAAACAAAATAGCATTCATATTCTCGGCATCTGTGGCACTTTTATGGGCGGTATTGCGCTATTGGCGCGTGAAGCTGGGGTGATTGTCAGTGGCTCCGACGAGAATGTATACCCTCCCATGAGTACACTGCTGGAAGAGCAAGGCGTAGAAATTCTCAAAGGTTTTAAAACCGAGCACCTTGAAAATAATTTTGATGAAACTAAAGATAAAGTTGTTGTAGGCAATGTGATGACCCGTGGCAAGCCAGTAGTCGAACACATGCTAAATCGCAACTTACCTTATACATCTGGCCCGCAATGGTTGTATGAAAATATCTTGAAAGATCGCTGGGTGCTGGCGGTTTCAGGTACTCATGGTAAAACTACCACAGCTAGTATTCTTGCATGGATTCTAGAGTATGCGGGTTTAAAACCTGGTTTTTTAATCGGCGGCGTACCAGAGAATTTTGGCGTGTCGGCACGCTTGGGTGATAGCTCGTTTTTTGTGGTTGAAGCGGATGAGTATGATACAGCCTTTTTTGATAAGCGCTCTAAGTTTGTGCATTATCATCCAAAGACTTTGGTAATGAATAATCTTGAGTATGACCATGCAGATATTTTTCCTAATTTAGAAGCGATTAAAGTCCAATTTCATCATTTAATGCGTATGGTACCGAGTGAAGGCTTGGTGGTGAGTAATACTGATGAGCAGAATTTAGACGATGTATTAGAACGTGGTTGCTGGACACCGGTAGAAGGCTTTTCAGGCAAAAGTGATGCTACCAATCAATCAGCCTGGTCAGCGAATTACATTAACGCTGATGGTGGTGAGTTTGAGGTTTTGTTTAAGGGTGAAGCGCAAGGCACTGTCAGTTGGGATTTACTCGGCGAGCACAATGTTAGTAACGCCTTAGCTGCGATTGCAGCAGCTCGTCATGCGGGTGTGCCGGTGGAACATGCGATTAAAGCTTTAGCAGAATTTAAAGGCATTAAACGCCGTATGGAGTTACGTGGCGAGGTCAATAGTATTCGCGTGTATGATGACTTTGCACATCACCCGACTGCTATTGAAACTACCTTAAAAGGTTTACGCAAAAATTTAGCGGGCATCTCAGCAGAGGGCAGGGATGAAGAGAATAACCCGCAAAAAATCATTGCCATTTTAGAACCACGCTCAAATACTATGCGCCTTGGAACACATAAAAAAGCCTTAGCAGATTCATTACAAGAAGCGGATCAAGTTTTCCTCTTTCAACCTGAGGGCATGGATTGGGATATGAATGACGTGCTGGAATCGCTAGGAGAAAACGCCAGCATTACCAGTAATATTGATGAACTCGTGATCAATGCAGTTATGAGCGCCCATCCTAATGATCAAATTTTGGTGATGAGTAACGGCGGTTTCGGTGGTATTCATGAAAAGTTATTGATTGCACTGGAGCAGAAATACCAAGTATGAGTGATACGCAAAATTCAACAAATAAAAGTGTCACCTTAATCATGACAGGAGCCTCAGGTGCACAATATGGTTTGCGCTTACTAGAAGAGCTGGTTAAGGCAGAAAGACAAATCTACCTGCTATTATCACGCCCTGCGCAAATCGTTATTAATATGGAAACTGATTTAAAACTGCCTTCACGGGCTAGCGAAGTTGAAGCGTTTTTTACAAAAAAATACGCAGCTAAAACAGGGCAAATCCAAGTCTTTGAAAAAGAGCAATGGATGGCACCTATCGCCAGCGGAAGCGGTGTTGCAGACGCTACAGTAGTCTGTCCATGTACCACAGGCACACTGTCATCTATCGCCGTGGGCAGCAGTAAAAACCTGTTAGAGCGTGCAGCAGACGTCGCAATCAAAGAGCGTAAAAAATTAATTTTAGTGGTACGCGAAACACCACTGTCAGATATTCATTTAGAAAACATGCTCAAACTCTCACGCATGGGCGTAGTGATTATGCCTTCCAATCCGGGTTTTTATAATAAACCAGCTAGCGTAGAAGATATTATTGATTTTATGGTCGCACGGGTATTAGATCATTTGTATATATCACATGATTTGATGCCGAAATGGGGCGAGTAGCCGTCTATTGTTCATACTACTTAGCGTTATGTTTTCCCATCAGAACTATTCGTTCTGCGTTAGATATTGACATTTCTTGACTCTTAAGTAACCAGTACAGTGCAAAAGCCCAAATACCTGCAAGCTCTACAAAAAAAACATACTTTTCCATATCCTGCGTGAAAAAAGTAATAATAAGCGCAACAACGGGGGAGGCCACCAATAGTGCTCCAAGCATCCTATACTTTTTAAGAAAGTTAGCTTCCATCTGCTTATCATTAAGGTAAGTCAATGTACTTTTTGTACATACCAAACTTACATAAGCGATAGAAAGAAACAATATAACGGCACTGACTCCATGTAAATTTATCGACCCACAGTTTGGCCAACACTCATAATCCATCGGTACAAGCGCAACAATAACGGCACTAAGCCCCGCGATATTTAATGCGATATTTTCTTTAACTGTGAAACCCTTGTATAAATATAATAAAATTCCGATGGAAAAAAGTAATCCCACAAACCAAGCTCGCATGGGAAAAGTTCTCATGGTTGGATCGTCTGCGGCCAACGAAAAATAGTAGTGACTCAATGTATTTTCAAGTTCAATCCCATATACAAAACGACCAACCGCATAAAGAAGAATAGGGTATAAAAAAGCAAGTGCTGCTATCCCATACCTAAGTGAGATATAAGTACCGAAGATATGCTCATGAAGTTTATGTGAATCCATTGTTTTCCCCATTGCGCCCAAGAAGTAAAATTATAGCAATCCGATTCTTGAAAAGTCTCAATCTAGCATAAGTTTAAAACTACAAGCGTTCAACTAGAATTCAGCATGACAATGCGACTCAATACGAGCGTAGAGCGAAAATTGGTTAAATATCAGGGTTTTCAGAGTCATTTTTTGGGTTATAGAAGGAGGATATGCTGATATTTTTGAGGAGCTTCTGCATATTGCCAATGAAATGATTTTCTTAGATTTGCCGGCAGAAGCTTGTGCAAAAGAATGCACGAAATCGAGCATGGGAGCCTCACGAATATGATTCAAAAGAGGTTCAGGATAATAATTAACTATGCTTCTTAGTTGGATACTGGGTTATTATTCAAGAGATGATTCCTTTTCAAAGTTATCGCATGATAAGCTCTTTAATCAGTTTTCCGGTAGGAAAATAAAGTTTACCTGCAATCAGAAGTACACATAACAAGTTCCTCCAGTGGAAAAAGTTAAAATATGTCTAAAATTGATATTCGTAAAGCAAAGCCAAATGATATAAAAGACATCATTAAACTTTGCGAACTTCATGCCAATTTCGAAGGTGTTGAGTATAACGTTGATGGAAAAGAAGCAAAACTTAGCAAATGTTTGTTTCAGGAAAACCCAGTATTGAATTGTATAGTTGCAGAAAGAAACGGAATATTGCTTGGCTATGCAACAGCAACAAAAGAGCTATCAACATGGGATGCCGATTACTTTTTACATATGGACTGTTTGTATATTTTGGAGCAAGCACGAGGTGAAAAGCTAGGCACTAGATTCATGGCTAGTATTAAAGGGTTGGCTAAACAACTACACTGCTCCCATATTCAGTGGCAACCCCCCGACAATAACTTTGGGGCTATTAGTTTTTATAAAAAATGTGGTGCGACTAGTAAGGATAAAGTTAGATTTTTCTTATCCGTTTAAATTTAGTCATCGCTACACGTGAAGGCTTATTTTTATAATTAAATCCAAGTATAACATATGGGATATAGTTTTGACTTTGAATCCAGTAACTCTGGATTCCCAGAGTTACTGTTAAACCACTGTCAACACATCACAAGGTGCGTGATTAATAACACCATTGGTGGCAGATCCTAATAAACGAGAAAGTCCTCGTTTACCATGTGACCCCATGACGATTAAATCGACGTTATTCTGCTTTGCAAACTCAATAATATGATCGACAGGGTGACCAGAAATTATTTCTGTTGAGATGAGTTCTTTAGAGTAGTCAATGGATTTTAGTTGTTGATCTAACTGTTTATTTATTCTTGCTAAATTTTTCTTTTCGAATTCGGGGTTTTCTGTGATTAGCGGTACTGCTAGCTCACCAAGGCTTGGGTAAATATCCACAGAAAGTAGCTCTGCTGCATGTAATACTGTAATTTTTGATTGAAAGGGTGCGCCTAACTCAGTAGCCTTTTTTAAAGCATCTTGAGAAAAGCTGGAGAAGTCATTGGCAACTAAAATATGCCTGTAGCCTTTGTATTCATCTCTTTCTGCTTTATTTTTAACTTCGTTAAGCCAAGATAAGGCTATTGAGGTATCGTCAAAATAACGCACTTTAGTTGCTAAAAAAAGGTTACCCAGTTCAGCCATTACCTGTTCCCATAGCGATTTACCAACAATAGCGATACGCAAAAAATCATCATCGTGGTTAAAGCCGATCTTTAGGTCTTCCCACGCAGCCTTTGCAGTCCAACCATCAAAGTCCTTTAATTTGATTAGCAACGATAAAGGTCGTTCTTTTTTAAGTAGCTGATCAAGCTTGGGACGAAATTCGGCATAATCAGCTTCGACCAGCTTACCGCTGACTTCAAAAGCAAAAATATGTGCTTCATTAATGGGGATTTCAGTAATCATGATATTCTCCTTGCTGAATACTTAGTCAGTAGTTACGGGTCACATCTGATGAGATATATTTTTGTGGAATTCGTGCACAGCATCACAAATCTCTTGGTTCTTTTGAGCCAACTGGTCATGCTCATTTTGCTCGGTTGTATTTTTAATAACTGATTGACTGTATTTTGTAGTTTCTCTCATATTTTTACGGACAAAGGCTCGTATTGAATCGAGCTGCTTTAAGGCTGATTCATAATCCCCTTGCCACTGCATAGCATCATTAAACCAGCGTTGTTGCTGATCAGACTGGCTACTTGCATCCGTTGACATGCGTTCACGCAACTCTTGGCTAAACTCGGTTAATTCAACGCGTGTTTTATCGGCAACTTTTGATAAGCTATTCCAAATGCTATCAGCTAAATAAGCGGCATCATAAGATAAATTCTCTTTTAAACTCTGATTTAACTGGTGGCTGGCTTCCCCAATATCAGACAAGTTTGATTTTATCTCGCTACTGATGTGCTCAACTTCTTCTCGGCTAAGCTCACGCAATTCACTGAGTTTCTCTTCGGCTTCTGCAAAGGCTTCTTTAAGTGGCTTTTTATCTTTATCAACAAGTTCTTCAACATGCGACAGCATACTTTGATAAGCTTCTTGCAGAGTTTTCTGTACGGTTTTAGTGCCCATGACGTTTACTCCGTTAAATTGTTCTGCTTATCTTTAATATAGAAGTAAATCTCGGAAAAGCCATGGATTTATGTCAAGGTTCTTTTCTTTGATAGCTATTTTTTCTTTTACTTGAATTGTTTGAACAAATAGCTGTCTCAATATAATAGCTTTGTACATTTTTCGCTTTAAAAAGAATTGACTTCAAAGGTCATTTATTCAACTGGATAATTATGAAAAAACCTTTATTTACTTTACTGTTTTTAACAACATCTGCTCTATTGGGTTGTGGCGGAGGGGGTAACGGTGAGAGCGATGACCCTATTAACACAGAAGTTTTTCCTGAGCGCTTGGTTGATAGCCGTAGCCCTAACTTATTAGTAGGTAGGAATTCAAATTTTATAAATTTAGATTCTTATATTAATGCCGATAAGCATAGTTTTTCAAAAGACTCCCATGCCAAGGACGGCAGTGGTAGTGTTGAGCTAACCACTCACCACTATACCAATGCTTTAGTTTCGCCCGAGTTTCCTGTAGAAAAAGGCAAAAAATACTTACTTAGCGCCTATGTGAAAATGATCTTTAAAAAAGGTCAAGTGCATGGGCAAAATATTTCAATCGATTTATTTCCTTATGATATTTCTGGTTCAGCTGGCATTGATTGGAATGTGTCTAAAAGTAATCAGTGGCAAGAAATCCTGTTGCCTTTCATTCCACTAGAGTCGGGTAACATTACTTGGCGTGCGTTTACAACCACACGTGCGTTTAGCACAGATATTGAAAAGTATGAAGATGTACCTGTTGAAGGACGTCAACCTATTGCTCTTTATAGACCGAAAGCTGTTAAAGAAAATGGTTCAAATTTGAAGCGTGTTGCCCGAGTATTTTTAGATGATTTTAAAATTATTGAAATTAAAAATGAAGTGACTCCCAGAGAGCCTGTTGCGGATAAGAGTTTCTTTAGTAGTGATTATATTCGTGTTGATAAACTAGGTAACTTCAGTGTTAAAAAGAACGGAAAATGGACGCCTATCATTCCAAAACTAATTTCACGAGGTAGCGTTGAGGATGATAGCTATTTTAAACAGCAATTAAAGCAGTATAAAGCGCACGGCTTCAATGGTGTGATTGGTATGTATGATCGCAGTCACGTTATTAAAGCCTTCGATGCTGGCCTCGAATATTTGGTCGGTATGGGTGCCTCGAGCAATACGCAACCTAATGGAAAAGAGGGGCCGTACAGTTCAGTAGTGGGGGATGAAGTTACCCGTATGAAAGATATGCACCGCTATGTGAAGTCTAAGGGGAAGCCCTACGCATTTTTATTTCACTACTTAGACAATGAAAATCAAAAACTACAGGAATACACCTTTAAAAAAGTCTGGGCGGATTATATTAATGCCAATGATAAAGATGGTAGCGGTAGGCGTGCTCGACCGATCTTTTATCTGAATGGTCAGTTTGGTGTAGCCCGAATGTATAATAAGCACTTAATGGATATGACGGGAGCATACGTGGGACTAGGTAGTGCAGGCTCACCAGCTCAAGGCGCGCCTAAGCAAACATTGGGTATTATGGGAGTAACACAGGCTGAACATGCTCCCGCAAATGTGATTCAGTTACAAACGTATTTGGGAGACAAATTTATTCCCTCACTTTGGTTTGGCATTATTCAAGGCGGTAAAGTAATATCGGTTTGGCGCGATGGTAATGGTGATGGTAGTAATATTCTTGACCCTAAGCCGTTCCAAAACCAAGTTTGGGCGCCTGAAATTAAACGTGTTTTTAAAGAGTTAGACACAATAGCACCTATTATAAAACGCCCACACTGGACAACATGGAAAGCGAATTTTACAGGCAGTGAATACGTTAATGTTGGCACTCGGGACTATAAAGGTTTTTCTTACTTAATCATCTCTAACCACAGTGATAATGATGAAACGATCAGCGTTAACTTTAAGGGAATAAAGCCTAAAAGCATTAAATCAATATTAGGAACATCTTTTGAAAGTAGCGTTAATAATGGCCAAGTGAATATTACTATTGGTCATGGTAATGCAGGCTACCTAGTATTAAAACTTGAAGAGTAATTATGTAGTAACGTAACTACTCAGCTTGCACCTGAGCAGTTACTGTCACTTCTACTGCTCGCTGTGTAGTTACACCGAATTATTTACAGGCTCTATTAAAAAGTGCTAAATTCGTTAAGTTCTTTTTCTACTAATTGTTGCTTATCTATTTTTAAGTAAGCGACACCTTCTTCGATTGAAATTGCCACTTGCTCAACTCCTTTGATAGCGAGTAACTGTTGCGTAGTTTCACTTGGCTTTTCTAATAAATGAGTCTTGAGTTTGATTAGCTGGTTTTTGAAAAAATCCGGTTGTGGCAGACTGATTGCTACGATGAGAAGCAGAAGCGCCATAAACGCACTAAAAATAAATACCCCGGATATTCCCCAGTTTTGTAAGACTAACCCGCCGATGAGTCCGCCCACAAAAATACCTAAAAATTGCGAGCTAGAGTAGACACCCATCGCCGTACCTTTGTTGTTTACATCAGAATACTTGGCAACCAGTGACGGTTGCACTGCTTCTAGGTAGTTAAAGCCAATAAAAAATAATAAAAATGCGCCTAATAAGGGATAAAAACTGAAAGGTGAAAGCGCTAAAACAATTTGGGAAATAATCAAAAAGGTCACGGCAATAATAAAAACAGTTTTAATTTTTCGATACTTCTCAGAAATAATAATCATCGGTAATGAAAACAGTAAAGACACCGCCAACACGGGGAGATAAATTTTCCAATGCTGTGCCGACTCTAACTGTAAATGATCTCTAAAAATCAACGGTAAAACACTAAAATTAGCAGTCATTAAAAGGTGCAAAATAAACACACTAGCGTTCATGCGCAGCAAAGTGCTTTGTTGTAAAACAGGCTTGATATAGTCACCCATAATCCCTGCATCGCGGTGTAACTTGGTGTGTTTAGGTGTTGGGACGGCGAATAGTATTAAGGCAATACCCATTATCGCGAGGAGCGCTGTTGTCCAAAATACGCCCGACAATCCAGCAAGATGACTAATGACAGGGCCAAGTACCATCGCCACAGCAAAGGCAATACCGATGCTCATGCCAATAAAGCCCATCACTTTAGCACGGTGGTCCTCACGGGTTAAGTCAGCGGCAAGCGCCATCGTTGTTGCCGCAATCGCACCACTGCCTTGAATGGCTCGGCCTATGAGGACGATATAAATATTGTCACTACTTGCAGCAACCATACTACCAATGGCAAACACGGTTAAACCGCCAATAATCACGGGCTTACGACCAATTCTGTCAGATAATAAGCCCAAAGGGATTTGAAAAATGGCCTGCATTAAGCCATAAATACCAATCGCTAAACCAATTAAAAAAGGTGTAGCATGCTCTAAGTGTTGGGTAAATAACGGTAGAATCGGCAATACCATAAATAGCCCAAGCATACGCACAGCGAATACTGTCGATAAGGAAATTGCGGTGCGGATTTCAATTGAATTCATTTTGATGTATTCATTGGATTTTGAGTTTTAAGGCGTGGATAATAGCAGATTCGCTTTATGGATAAATTGATAATTAATAATTGGATGAAACCTAGTGAAAACAATATCTCTGCGCGGTGCGCGTACCCACAACCTTAAAAATATCGACCTTGATCTCCCTCGCGACAAGTTGATTGTGATCACAGGCTTGTCTGGTTCTGGTAAGTCATCACTGGCATTTGATACAATTTTTGCAGAAGGTCAGCGCCGCTATGTTGAATCTCTTTCAGCCTATGCGCGGCAGTTTTTATCGATGATGGAAAAGCCTGATTTAGATCATATTGAAGGTTTATCCCCCGCTATCTCTATTGAGCAAAAAACTACCTCGCATAACCCACGTTCAACGGTTGGTACGATTACCGAGATTTATGATTACCTACGTTTACTGTATGCCCGTGCAGGTGAGCCACGTTGCCCAGAACATAATACCGAGCTAAACGCGCAAACGGTTAGCGAAATGGTAGATCAAGTGATGGCATTGCCAGAAGGTAGTAAAATAATGCTACTTGCGCCAGTGGTGCGTAACCGCAAAGGCGAGCATATACAGCTGTTTGAGGAGCTAAAAGGACAAGGGTTCTTGCGGGTGCGCATCGACGGCGTGGTTTATGATTTGGATGAAGTGCCCGAGCTTAAACTGCGTATCAAACATACCATTGAAGTGGTGGTTGACCGATTAAAAGTACGCGATGATTTACAGTTACGCTTAGCAGAATCCTTTGAAACGACGCTTCGTTTATCTGAGGGCTTAGCAGTAGTTGCATGGATGGATGAGGAGGACGCTAAGAACAATGACGAATTGGTTTTCTCGGCAAACTACGCCTGTAAGCAATGTGGTTATTCACTGCAAGAATTAGAGCCGCGCTTATTCTCTTTTAACAGCCCGTCTGGGGCTTGCCCAACCTGTGATGGATTGGGCGTAGAACAGGTTTTTGATGAAGCACAAGTCGTATCTAAGCCACAAAATAGTTTAGCAGATGGTGCTATACGTGGCTGGGATAAACGCAATTTTTACTATTTTCATATGATTACGTCATTGGCAGATCACTATGATTTTGATGTTGAAACGCCTTTTCAAGACTTGCCTAAAAAGGTCCAAAAGGTATTGTTATATGGCAGTGGACGAAAGAAAATCCACTTTACCTATGAAGGTAAAAAAGGGCAAGTTTTTCAGCGCACTCACGCTTTTGAAGGGATTATTCATAATTTAGAACGTCGTTATAAAGAAACCGATTCAAATTCAGTTCGTGAAGAAATGGTCAAATACATGACGATTCGACATTGCACCAGCTGTGACGGACAGCGCCTAAATGAGGCCGCGCGCCATGTTTTTATCACCGACTTAAACCTATCCAGTATTACCGATATGGCGATTGGTGAATGTTTCAATTTTTTTGAGACGATTGCTTTAAAAGGCAAGCAAGCCAAAATTGCCGATAAAATCATTCGTGAAATAAAATTGCGCTTAGAGTTTCTAGTCAATGTTGGCTTGGATTATTTAACCCTAAGCCGAAGCTCAGAAACCTTGTCAGGCGGTGAAGCACAGCGGATTCGCCTCGCCTCACAAATTGGTGCAGGCTTGGTCGGCGTGATGTATGTGCTGGATGAGCCTTCGATTGGTTTGCATCAACGAGACAATGACCGCTTATTAAAAACGCTGAAACATTTACGTGATTTAGGCAACACAGTCATCGTGGTAGAGCATGATGAAGATGCAATTCGCATGGCGGATTATGTGGTCGACATTGGCCCAGGGGCAGGCGACCATGGTGGCTATATCACTGCACAGGGTACACCGAAGGATATTGAAAAAGTCGCTGAGTCAATGACGGGTCAGTTCTTGTCAGGAAAACGTAAAATAGAAATCCCGAAAAAACGCGTTAAGATTAACAAGAAAAAAATGCTCAAAATAATAGGTGCTACCGGCAATAACTTACAGGGCGTAACCGCAGAAATCCCAGTCGGCTTGATGACCTGTATTACCGGTGTTTCAGGCTCGGGTAAATCAACGCTTATTAATGCGACTCTTTATCCAAATATTGCGCATCACTTGCATAACTCTGCCTTGAAAATGGCACCGTTAGAAAAGATTGAAGGTTTAGACTTTTTTGATAAAGTCGTCGATGTTAATCAAAGCCCAATCGGGCGCACACCTCGCTCAAATCCCGCTACTTACACGGGCGTTTTTACGCCAATAAGAGAGCTATTTGCAGCTACTGCCGAGGCCCGTTCACGCGGTTATTTACCCGGTCGTTTTAGCTTTAATGTCAAAGGCGGGCGTTGTGAAGCGTGCCGAGGTGATGGCGTAATCAAAGTAGAAATGCATTTTTTACCCGATGTTTACGTCACCTGTGATGTCTGCGACGGCAAACGCTACAACCGCGAAACACTCAATGCCTTGTACAAAGGTAAAAATATCTTCGAGGTCTTAGAAATGACGGTAGAAGAGGGCTTGGAGTTCTTTCAAAAAATACCGGGCATCAAACAAAAACTACAAACACTGGTCGATGTCGGTTTGTCGTATATCACACTAGGGCAAAAAGCTACTACCATTTCAGGTGGTGAAGCGCAGCGCATTAAACTCGCCAAAGAACTATCCAAACGCAGTACAGGTAAAACCATCTATATTTTAGATGAACCCACTACAGGGCTACATTTCCATGATGTTGATGTGCTACTAACCGTATTGCACCGCCTGCGTGATGAAGGTAATACTATTATCGTTATTGAGCATAACTTGGATGTTGTCAAAACGGCTGATTGGATTATTGACCTTGGCCCAGAAGGCGGCAGCGGCGGTGGTAAAATAATTGCCACAGGCACACCTGAGGATATTGCTAAAACCAAGGGTTCGTTTACGGGTGAGTACTTGAAGGAGATGTTGAATCAGTCTTAGTTACTTGTAATACTGTATTACAATGAACACAGTATTTGGCCGGCTACCATTAGCAACTTTATACTTCATTAGAATACTTGATAATACTGGTGCTGGAAGAAATGTTGAGCTGACTTAGAGAAAAGTTCTTTAGAGTGTAAAATCTAACAAAGCATGCTAAAAAGCATAACCAAATTTAAACAACTCCACATCAAAAATAAAACGGTTATTATCTGTGATGACAAACAAGTCGCTGGTGGTAAATTTCTGGCTGGCTTTAGGGTAGATGCCCCCGTTTAGACTAGCGCCCCAGTATGCGCCGCTAGGGTGAAATAGCTTAAAGCCTACACCTGCACCAAAGCCTACTTTAAATTCACTTTCAGAATTTCTTTCTAGTTTAGCAAAGCGGGTAAAGCCACTAATGTAAGGGCCGCTAATCGAGCTTCTCAAATATTTTCGGTAATGCAAGTCGAGCGTTTTTTGCTGAAAACTACCTAAACGCATTCGGTGTAAGGGCATCGCAATTTCAACTTTTTTATTATGATTAAAGTGAGAAATGGTCGCACTTAAATACTGCTCCCCTTTTCCCGATGGTGTTACTACAAAAAGGTAAAAAGGGTTTACGGCTATGCCTAGGTTTTTGTCTTTGGGTAGACTTTTAGCAGTAATTGGCGTTGTTGATATAAGTAGTAAGCCGAAGAATAGTGTTTTCATCAATGTGCCTTTAGGAGTTAAGTCGTGGAACTGCCTCTATTAACTTTTGAGTATACGGGTTTTGCGGATTACCACAAACATCCTCTGTTAGTCCTTGTTCCACTACTTTACCACTTTTCAGCACTACTGCCGATGTCGTGAATCTTCATCGGTTATTTGGGTAACTACGCCAAATTCATGGGTGATTAAATTATGGATGTCCTTTTTATGCTGCTGCCAAGAGAAGCCAGTTCTGCTCCTGTTTCATAGGCCACTTCACCGATTCCTGTGAAAAACCCACCGACTTGTTCGACGGCTTCACCCAGAATGTGATATACATTATATTTCACAGCTTCACTACTTTTGGGCAATCCTCCGGCTTTTGCCGGTGGTATGTTCATAAAAATATTTATCTATTTTTCTGCCTAATAGGGTAAGGCCGGTTTCATTTAATAAAAGATATTGGAGTTATACTGCCATCATCTAAAGTAACAGCATAATCTACGCCGTTCCAATTTCCTGCAATGAGTTGATTGTCTTCTGAAATGGTTATGTAAGTATACGGCTTGTCTACTTCTGTACCATGCGGACTTTCAGTAATTTGCCATTTCACCCCACCGTTAGCATCTAAAGCAAAAACATTACGATTGAATATTTGACCAACCTCAGGATCCACCCTAACCACAATTAACCCTTGATAATCTAGAGCTTGGACTGCGGGGTAAGGTAATTTTATTTCCTTACCTTGCACTATTAAAACACCATCATTCATACTAAAATTCAATTTTGTCATTAGTCTAACCTTATAGTATTTTTAAATACCGACTCAGGTAACCTTTGCAGTAACTCATACTGTGTAGCATTACCATTCCCATCAAAAACAGGATTTACCTTTCCTGTTCTAATTCGTGTACCACTAGGTACATGAACTTCAGACATATACGTAGGAACTTCAGGTAATGCGTATTTAGATTTAATTTGCTGAGGGGTTAAGCCATCAATACCTTCACGTTTCATCATCCATGATCGTGTCTTATTTGTTTCACCATGAACTCGAACATAAATATCATCAGAGGTAGTTATAAATTCAGTAACTCGTGTTCCTGGCTTATAAGGTGGCTCCCATCCTGATGGAAACGAGGCATTTACTTCATCAGAAGACCGGAAAAAAATATCTGAGCGACGAGCATATTTTCCATTTAATGCATTATTTGGAATTTCAGCACTCTTTCCCCCGGCTCCAGCAATATCATTAACATGCCGCCCCACTGTTTTAGAGCTCTTGGCAATATCATCAACAGCTCCCGCAATTTTTGCACCTTTTGCGACTTTGTCAATGCCTTTTGTGCCTGCGACCACGGCAATCACTTCTGCGAATCCACGGCCAATGGCTTCACCATGACGGCCTGCGTTCCAGTCTTGCTTGATG